>Ga0102925_1000161_pt1 | contig 33271 bp, 27 predicted proteins | sample SalPonR1_A_D1_MG_FD_78216 | JGI IMG/M metagenome (GOLD analysis project Ga0102925, IMG submission 78216) | Salt pond soil microbial communities from South San Francisco under conditions of wetland restoration - Salt Pond MetaG R1_A_D1_MG | ecosystem: Environmental > Aquatic > Marine > Intertidal...
GGCGACGTCACCGAGATCGGCGCGGTGATCAACGGCGCGCATACGGGACGAGCCTCGGCGGACGAGATCACGCTCTTCGACGGCACGGGCGTGGGCCTGCAGGATCTTGCGGTCGCCTCGGCCGCGGTCCGGCTCGCGATCGAGGCGGGTGTCGCGATCGACGTCGAGGTCTGAGGCCCGGCCCCCGGAGAGCGAGCGGGGGCCGGGGCTTCGGTCCCGCCATTTCAGCCCGCGACCACCTCACCGGGGTTCTCGAACCAGTGCTCCTCCAGATTCGCGCCGTCGCCGATCCGGTCGACGACGGCGAAAAGGCCGGGCGCGTGGAGCGGCGTCAGCACACCGTGCCAGGTGCCGCGGAGAAGATTGATGCCCTGTCCGGGCGCGGTGACGAAGGCGCGCGGCGCGCCGGGGCTGCCGTTCGCGTGCGGCGCCACGATCACGAGGAAAGGGTGCCCGGTCATCGGCAGGAACGCCTGGGAGCCCTGCGGGTGACGCTCGACCATTTCGAGCCGGTAGGGCAGTCCGCGCGGCCGTGCGTCGAAGACCGAGATCCCGGCGCGGCCATCGCCGAAATCGAGCCGGGCGCGGTCGTGGAAGCGTCCGCAGAGCCCCTGGTTGATCAGCCGGTCCGGCGCGCCGGAGGCGTCGAGCACGTCGCCGAAGGGGAAGAAGGCCTCCGCCGTCAGCGGCTCGGTCCGGATCGTCCTCACGGCAGGAGCGCCGTCAGGCGGTGCCAGGCGATCCGCTCCACCTGGCTGCAGGCCTCGGCGAATTCGGCGGCGCGGTCGTTCTCGAGCCGCCGCCGGAACGCCGCGAGGATCGACGGCTTGTCGTGGTCGCGGGCGGCGATGATGAAGGGGAAGCCGAATTTCGCGGTGTAGGCCTCGTTGAGCCGCGTGAACTCGGCGCGTTCGGCGTCGGTAAGGGCGTCGAGCCCGGCCGCGGCCTGCTCCGCGGTGGAGTCCGCCGTCAGATGCTTTGCCGCTGCGAGTTTGCCCGCGAGGTCGGGATGGGCCGTGAGCACGCCGAGGCGCTCGCCCTCCGGGGCCGACCGGAACACCCGGGCGAGCGCGTTGTGCAGGCCCGCGGCGGTATCGTGGGCCGGGCCGAGCTCGAGGTGCCAGGCGCCTTCGGCGATCCATGGAGAGTGCTCGAAGATCCCGCCGTAGGCCTCGACGAAGGCATCTTTCGACATCCGGGCGGGGCGCGCCCGCTCCACGGGCGGATGGTGCGCCGCCCAGTGCCGCGCGATGTCGATCCGGCGCGGAAACCAGACGCCGTCGTGCCCCGCAGCATACTCGAGAAAGCGCTTCACCGCCATGATCCGTCCCGGCCGGCCCGCGAGCCGGCAGTGCAGGCCCACCGACATCATCCGCCCGCCTTCGGCATGGAGCGCGTCGAAGCTGTCCTTCAGGTAGGTCTCGAACTGGTCGCCCGCGTTGAAGCCCTGCGGCGTCGAGAAGCGCATGTCGTTGGCGTCGAGCGTGTAGGGCACGATCAGCTGGTCTCGCCCGCCCTCGCGGACCCAGTAGGGAAGGTCGTCGGCGTAGCTGTCGGAGATGTAGTCGACCCCGCCCTCCTCGGCCACCAGCCGGACCGTGTTCATCGAGCAGCGGCCGAGGTACCAGCCGCGCGGTCGCGCGCCGGTGACCTCGGCATGGAGGCGGATGGCCTCGGCGAGGTGCCGGCGCTCCTCGTCTTCCGGCATGTCCTTGTAGTCGATCCACTTCAGCCCGTGGCTCGCGATTTCCCAGCCGGCGTCCCGCATCGCCGCGACCTGCTCGGGGCTTCGGGCGAGCGCGGTCGCGACGCCATAGACCGTCACCGGAATCCGCAGGCCCGTAAACAGCCGGTGCAGTCGCCAGAACCCAGCCCGCGCGCCGTATTCGTAGATCGACTCCATGTTCCAGTGGCGCTGGCCGGGCCAGGGCTGTGCGCCCACGATCTCGGACAGGAAGGCTTCGGAGGCCGGGTCGCCGTGGAGGACGTTGTTCTCGCCGCCTTCCTCGTAGTTGATGACGACCTGCACGGCGGTTCGCGCGCCGCCGGGCCAGGCGGGATCGGGCGGATCCGCCCCGTATCCGATCATGTCTCGGGGATAGCGGGGGACGTCTGTCATCTCGGGCTTCCTAATGCGCGCATTCCGACTTAGACCGGAGCGGAACGGACTGGCAAGACGGGGACAGGATGGCGGACGGGTTTCTCACCACGCACGTGCTCGATACCGCGCGGGGGCGGCCCGCGCCGGGCATCCCGATCGCGCTCTACCGCATCGAGGACGACGGGCGTCGGATGCTCGCCCAGACGGTGACCAACGCCGACGGGCGGACCGACGCGCCGATCCTGCCCGCGGACGGCTTCGCGACAGGGGTCTACGAACTCGTCTTCCGCGCGGGCGACTACCTGCGCGCGACCGGACAGGCGGCGGACGAGCCGCCATTTCTCGACGAGGTTCCGATCCGTTTCGGGATGTCGGAGAACGCGCATTATCACGTGCCGCTCCTCCTTTCCCCCCACGGTTATTCGACCTACCGGGGCAGCTGATGTTCGAACTCGCGATCATCTGGGACTGGCTCGGCTTCGCCGTCCGCTGGCTGCACGTAATCACGGCCATCGCCTGGATCGGGTCGTCCTTCTACTTCATCGCGCTCGACCTCGGGCTGAACCGGAGCGTTCCCGGCCCCGCCGACGGCGAGGAATGGCAGGTCCATGGCGGCGGCTTCTATCATATACAGAAATACATGGTCGCGCCCGAGGCGATGCCCGACCATCTGACCTGGTTCAAATGGGAGAGCTACGCAACCTGGCTTTCGGGCGCGGCGCTTCTTGCGGTGGTCTACTGGGCGGGGGCGGAGCTCTTCCTGATCGATCCCGGGAAGGCGGATCTTTCCATCTGGCAGGCGATCGCGATCTCGGCCGGGTCGCTCGCGATCGGCTGGCTCGTCTACGATGCGCTCTGCAAGTCCCCGCTCGGGGACAGCCCGACCGTGCTGATGCTGCTCCTCTTCGTTTTGCTCGTCGCGATGTCCTGGGGCTACACGCAGGTCTTCACGGGGCGGGCCGCGCTGCTCCACCTCGGCGCCTTCACGGCGACCATCATGTCGGCCAACGTCTTCTTCATCATCATTCCGAACCAGAAGATCGTGGTGTCCGACCTCAAGGCGGGCCGCACGCCGGACCCGAAATACGGCAAGATCGCCAAGCTGCGATCGACGCACAACAACTACCTGACGCTGCCCGTCGTGTTCCTGATGCTCTCGAACCACTACCCGCTGGCCTTCGCGACCGAGTGGAACTGGGCGATCGGGAGCCTCGTGTTCCTCATGGGCGTCACGATACGGCACTTCTTCAACACGATGCATGCCCGGCAGGGGCGACCGCACTGGACCTGGGCCGCGACGACGGTGATCTTCATCGCGATCATGTGGCTCTCGACCGCCGGGACCATCCCCGACTACGAGGCCGCCGCCGCACGGCCGATCGCCGCGAGCGAGCGCGCCTTCGTCGAAGCGGAGGGGTTCGAGGAGGTGCACGACATCGTGCTTGGCCGATGCTCCATGTGTCACGCGCGGGAGCCGGTCTGGGACGGCCTCCGCTGGGCGCCGAAAGGCATCTACCTCGAGCTTGAGCGGGACGTCGCGCGGGAGGCGCGGCAGATCTATCTCCAGGCGGGGGTGAGCCACGCGATGCCTCCGGGAAATCTCACCTTCGTCGATCCCCGGGAGCGCGCCGCCATCGTGCGCTGGTACCGGGCGGCGACGGGGCGGGAGGGCGCGACCTGAACCGCGCCGCTCCGGGAGCGGCGTCTCAGAAGTCCGACCAGTCGTCATCCTCGACGTCGAGTGCGAGAGCGCCGTCGATGCGCGGCTTCGGAGCTGATTTGGCGCGCGCTACCGGTGGATTCCGGTCGCCCGAACCGGCGGGAAAATCCGACCCGGCGCGGACAGGCGGCGCCGACCGGGCGACCCTGAACCGGGCGATGCCCGCGGTGAGCTGGTCGGCCTGCCGGACGAGCGCGTGGCTCGCCGCCGTCGTCTCCTCGAACATGGCGGCGTTCTGCTGGGTGACCTGATCGAGCTGGCCCATCGCCGAATTGACCTCGGTCAGACTTGTCGACTGCTCCTGCGACGAACTCACGATCTCGGTGACGTGGTCGGATATTCCCGTCACCGAGGCGGCGATCTGCCGGAGAGCCTCGCCGGCCTGTCCGACGAGGTGCGCGCCGCTCTTGACGTGCTGACCCGAGGTCGTGATGAGATCGCTGATCTCGCGCGCCGCCTCGGAAGACCGCTGGGCGAGCGCCCGGACCTCGGACGCGACGACGGCGAAGCCGCGCCCGGCGTCGCCGGCGCGCGCCGCCTCCACGCCTGCGTTGAGGGCGAGGAGATTGGTCTGGAAGGCGATGTCGTCGATCACGCCGATGATCTTCGAGATCTGGTCCGACGAAGACGAGATCGCGTCCATCGCGGAAACCGCATCGCCGACGATCGCGCCGGAACTCTCCGCATTTCCCCGGGCTTCCGTGACGACCTCGGTCGCGCGGCGGGCGCCTTCGGACGCGGAGCCCACCGCGGCGGTGATCTCCGCGACGGCGGCGGCGGTTTCCTCCAGCGTCGCCGCCTGCTGTTCGGTGCGGCGTGAGAGATCGTCGGCGGCGGCGACGATGTCCTGCACCTCGCCGCGCATGGCGGCGGCCATCTCGCTCACGTCGACGATGGTGTCATGCAGTCCGCGCGACGCGGCGTTGAAATCCTCGCGAAGCTGTTCGTATTCCGGGCTGAGAGACTCGGTCAGACTGAAGCTGAGATCGCCTTCCCGGAGCCGGGCGAGGCCGGTACGGAGCGCGTCGACCACGCCTTCCTGCGCGGCCTGCATCTCGTGCCGGGTGCGTTCGGCGTCGGCGAGCACGCGGTCCTGTTCCGTGATGTCGAGACCGAGCAGCAGCGTGCCCGCCGAGCAGCCATTGGCATCCATTATCGGGCAGAAGCTGCCGTCGACGAGCGCCTCCCGGCCCGACCCGAAATCAAGCCGGAACCGGCCGATGACCGCCTCGCCGCGGGCCAGCTGCGCGGCAAGCCCGTCGAACGACATGCCGTCCGGGAAGACGAACGTCTGGGCGGTTTTCCCGATGGTCGCATGTCCGCTGGCCAGTGCGTCGAACTGCGCGTTTCCGCCGGCAAGGGTCCAGGAGTCGTCGAACTGGATGCGGACCTGCTTGGCTTCGAGGCCCGCGAGGGCGGCCGCGTCCCGGCGGATGTCGGTGACGTCGGCCCATTCGGCGACGTAGCCGGCGATTTCGCCATCGTTGTCGTGGATCGCGTTGATGCCGATCGCCATGATGCGGGCGCCGACCCGGATGTCGGAAGTCATCGGACGCGTGCCGGGCTCGGAGACGAGGCCGCGGGCGCGCGCGGCGTTCCTGTGAAAGATGTCGACGCTCTGTCCGACGAGATCCTCGGTCGAAAAGCCCGGATGGAGCTCGCGGAACCCGCTCGCGTTCTCATGGGCGAGCGCGTCGAAGGCGGCGTTCGTGAGCGTTATTAGGAAATCCTTGTCCGCGAGGATCATCGCGGTCGAGGACGAGCGGAAGGCGGCGCTCTGGAAGACGGCGGACTTCGTGGCCTCGGAGGCGCTGGACATCATGCCGCGAAAATATTCGAGATCGCGGGCGATCAGGCCGATCTCGTCGTTCCGGTCGGTGTCGGGAATCGCGAGGTCGTGGTCGCCGCTGACGACTTGCTTCATCGCGGCGCCGACGCGGCGGATCGGAGTCGACACCGTGTGGCGGAGCAGCAGAACGCTGGCCGCAAGCGCGACGGCGAGGGTAACGCCGGCCACCGTCAGGATCGCGCGCTTCGAGGCGCGAGTTCCGGCGAGGATGGTCTCCGCGCTCCACCGCGTCGCGACGGCTCCGATGATCTCCCGCTCGGCTCCGAAGACGATCGGATCGGCGCGCAGCAAGCCGTCGCCGCTCGCCGCCGTCGTGCCGGTCTTCATGGCGTCGCGGGCGATCGCGACGAACCGGTCCGCGTCATCCGCGCCGACCGTGACCGAGGCGACGATGGCCGCGTCGCGGTCGACGGCGAGCGCCCCCGTCATCAGCCCTTCGGACAGGTCTCTCGCGGATGTCAGCACGTCCGACACCGGCTCCGAGCGGCCGAACCGGATGCCGCCGGCCGATTGCGCGGACAGGAAGCGGTTCACCACGTTGGCCTTGTCGACCACGCCACTGACCGCGACCTTGGTGACGAGCTTCGACGACTGCACCGACATTGTCGCGACGAGGATGATGGCGGTCGCGGCGATCAGCAGGGCGCAGCGGGCGAAAATGGACAGCTTGATGGCGCGGCTCGGCCGTCCGGAATCTCCGGGTCTCATGGTGTCATGCTTTCTGTTTCGACGGCGGACGGATGTCCGGGTCAGTTCGGGGCGTCGGCGTTGAAGCCCACGGTGACGGCGCCGAGGGGCTCCTGCGTGGCGGGATCGAAAACGGTGAAGGATACCCGGCTCTGGAAGGTCTGGCTCGACTCGTCGAATTCGATTTCCGAGATATGGAGGGCTCCGGCGCCTTTCGGGAAGCTTTCGGTGAACTTCTCCTCGTCGCCCTGCCAGTAATCCGAGGTGACGCTGCTTGCGGCGACATTGAGGCCGCGGGCGTCCATGACGAAGATCCCGGCGATTGCGCCACCGGCTTCTTCGAGTTTCGCGCTCGGGCACCCTGCCGCCGGATTGTCGGGATCCGAGCGGATCATGGCCGAGCCTGCCATGACGACCTCTGCCCGCCAGATCCGGTCGAGTTCGTCGATCTGCGCCTGTGCGCAGGAGGCGGTCTTGCCGTTCTGGGCGCTGATCGCGGAGACGACGACCGGGGCGCTTGAAGGCGCCGACAGCTCGGGGTCGAAATAGGCCTGGATCGCCGGTTCGAACTCGTTCGCACCGGCCGTGCCCGCGAGGAACGCCTCCGCGACGGCGGGGATGATGACTGGACGCATCGGTGTCTCCTTGTCCCGGACGTGGGTCTGGCCCGCAAGGGCTGTCGGAGACGCTAGCCACGATCGGTTGCGCTTCGCTTAATCGGCGTTTCGGCGTCGCTAAAATGCGACGCAATCCACGCGCCCGGCGCGTGCCCTGTCGCGTGAGGTCGCTTCGGAAAAGCTCGTCAGAAGGAGAAGAGGCTCCGCCGGTGCGGGATGCCGCGCGCCTCGAACTCGGCGTCGAGCAGCCGGCCGCCCGGAAGGCATTCCGGCGGGATGCGGAGCTTTTCGCCCGTCGTGAGCTGCACCGTGGCGCGTTGGGAGAAGTCGAGGCTGGTGGACAGCGTCACCTCCTCGATTCGTCCCAGCGGGATCATCTGTTCGCGCCGGCCGCTTTCCCAGCCGAGCGTGAGATCGTTCAGCACCAGACGCGCCCGCGCGCCGCGCAGCGCATCGTAGATCGCGGGGATCGTGAGCAGCGCGAAGATCGCGATCACCCAGAGCGCAGCCCCGACGACGAAGACCATCCCGAGAAGAACGACGACGGCGATCCCGATGAGGGCCAGCGACCGGGGACCCCGTGCGCTCCGTTCATGGAGGAAATCAGCCATTGAGGATGCGACCGACCATTTCCGCCGTATCGCGGCTGAGGCCGGGCGCCGCCGCGATCCGCTCCAGTTCGCCCCTGATCAGGGCCTGCCGATCCGCGTCGTAGCGGTGCCATGTCTCGAAGGCGGTGCACATGCGCGCGGCGGTCTGCGGGTTCACCGGATCGAGCTTCATCAACCAGTCCGCCAAGAGCCTGTAGGACGCGCCCGAGGGATCGTGAAAGCCGGCCGCGTTCATCGAGAGCGCTCCGAAGACGGACCGGAAGCGGTTGGGATTCTTCCAGTCGAAATCCGTGTGCTCGACGAGTTCCCTCGCGGTGGCGGCGGTGGCGAGCGGCGCGGCGTTCGCCACCTGCAGGGAGAACCACTTGTCGATGACGAGCCGGTCGCGGCGCCACTGCCGATAGAAGCTCGCGACCTCCGGAGCGCCGTGGCCGATGTGGAGAAGCGTCGACAAGGCGCCCAGTTGTTCGGTCATGTTGTCGGCATTGCGGAACTGTTTCGCGGCCGCGTTGCCGTCGTCGATCCGCGAAAGACAGGCGAGGGCCGTGAGGCGCAGCGCCCGGCATCCCGCCGCCTTGGCGTCGGGCGTGTAGGGGCCGGGGATGTTCATCTCTTCGTAGAGGGCCGGCAACTCGTCGCGCAGGTGCTCCGCCACAGCCTTCGAGAGCTTCTCCCGTGCCGCGTGGATCGCGAGCGGGTCGGGCGTGACGCCCGCGTCGAACAGCGTCTGCGCCATGTCGTCCTCGGAGGGCAGCCGCAGCGCGAGCGCGCGGAACGCGGGGTCTAGGCCGTCGTCGCGGGCGACGCGGCGAAGCGCGTCGAGATAGGCGGGGCCGGGACTCGCGCTCTCGGTGACCATGCGGGAGAGGACGTCCTTGGCCAGTTGCCGTCCGGCTTCCCACTTGTTGAACGGGTCGGTGTCGTGGGCGAGAAGGAAGGCGCGCTCCTCGGTCGGCGTCTCCCGCTCGAGGATGACGGGCGCCGAGAAGCCGCGCAGAAGCGAGGGAACCGGCTTTGCCGCGAGGCCTTCGAAAGTGAAGCTCTGCTCGGTCTCGGTCATCTCCAGGACCCTCGTCGGGACGGTCTCGTCACCATTGGGGTTGAGGAGGCCGACGGCGATCGGGATCAGCTGCGGCTTCTTCTCGGACTGTCCGGGCGTGGCCGGCGTTTTCTGCTTGAAGGTCAGGGTATAGGTGCCGTCGTTGAACGCCTCCGTAACGGAAAGACGCGGCGTGCCCGCCTGGGTGTACCAGCGCTTGAACTGCGAAAGGTCGCGTCCGGTCGCGACCTCGAAGACCGCGAGCCAGTCCTCGATCGTCGCCGCGTCGCCGTCGTGTCGGTCGAAGTAGAGGTCGAGCGCGCGGCGGTAGCCGTCTTCGCCCACGAGCCGCTTCAGCATCCCGATGACCTCGGCGCCCTTCTCGTAGACGGTCGCGGTGTAGAAGTTGTTGATCTCGATGTAGGAGGCGGGCCGGACCGGGTGCGCGAGCGGGCCGTTATCCTCCCGAAATTGCCGGCCCCTGAGTTGAAGAACGTCCTCTATCCGCTTGACGGCATGGGATCTCTCGTCGCCGGAAAACTCCTGATCGCGAAAGACGGTAAGGCCCTCCTTGAGGCAGAGCTGGAACCAGTCGCGGCAGGTTATGCGGTTGCCGGTCCAGTTGTGGAAATACTCGTGCGCGACGATGCTCTCGATCGACTCGTAGTCCCTGTCGGTCGCGGTCGTGGGGCTGGCGAGGACGTATTTCGAGTTGAAGATGTTGAGTCCCTTGTTCTCCATCGCCCCCATGTTGAAATCGTCCACGGCGACGATGTTGAAGACGTCGAGGTCGTATTCGCGGCCATAGGCCTCCTCATCCCAGCGCATCGATCGTTTGAGCGCGTCCATCGCGTAGTCGCAGCGGTCCTGGTCGCCGGGGCGGACCCAGACGTTCAACTCGACGGTTTTGCCCGACGCCGTCGTGAACGCTCCGGAATGCGCGACGAGGTCGCCCGCGACGAGCGCGAAAAGATAGGCGGGCTTGGGCCACGGGTCGGTCCATTCCGCCCAACCCGGACCCGTGGCGTCGGGATTGCCGTTCGACAGAAGGACAGGGGAGTCGCCTTCGATCCGCACCTTGAACGGGGCCATGACGTCGGGACGGTCGGGATAGTAGGTGATCTTGCGGAAGCCCTGCGCCTCGCACTGGGTGCAGTACATGCCGTTCGACATGTAGAGCCCCTCGAGCGCTGTATTCGTCTCCGGGCTGATCTCCACCTCGGCCTCCCAGACGAAGGGGACGTCCGGGGCCGGGCAGGTGAGGCCCTCGGCATCGATCTCCGGTGTGACCGGTTGCCCGTCGATCGTCGCGCGCACGAGCTTGAGGGTCTCCCCGTCAAGGCGGAAGGTGCGGTCGTCCGTCGCCGGGTTCGGACGGAAGGCGATGCGGGACGTGACGCGGGTTGCGGTCGGGTGCAGGCGGAACACGAGCTCGACCTTCTCCACGAGGAAGGCGGGCGGTGCGTAATCGGAGAGGTAAACGGCGGCGGGAGCGGCGTCTTTCATGGATCCTCCGTGACTGTCGGCGCCGACCCTAGAAGCCCCTCCGGAGGGCTGCAAGACGGGCCGCTGCTTTGACCCGCAGAGGGCGCGGCATATCTTCCGTCCCATGGCCGCCTCGTCCCCCAGCCCGAGCGAGCATGACCGGTCCCGTCCGTGGGTGGCCTTGCGCTGATGCCTCGTGCGCGTCGGAAGGCCGAGCTGCCGCAGAAGACCTGCGCCGCCTGCGGCCGGCCGTTCGTCTGGCGGAAGAAGTGGCAGAAGGTCTGGGCCGAGGTGCGCTACTGTTCGGCGCGGTGCAGAGGCGCGCGGAGGGGGTGAGACGCGTCGGTGCGGCGCTGTGGTCTCGCCACGCGGTCCTCCCACGCCGCCTGCCGGTCGGCGATCCAGCGCCGCGCGGGTCCGAGCGCCACCGGATTTGCGCGACAGATCCTGACGCGACCCTGCTTGGCCGAGCGCACGAGTCCTGCCTGCTCGAGACGCGAGAGGTGGGAGAGCAGGGTCGGCATCGTGATGTCGAACGGCAGGGCGAGGTCCGAGACGGTCGCCGGTCCCTGCATCAGGCGCATGAGGATGGCACGTCGCGTCTTATCGGAAAGCGCATGGAACACGGCGTCGAGGCGGTCTGTCATGCCGGCATGCTAGAGCCCAACGATTGATGCTTCGCTAAGTATCGAAGCAATGGGCCGGCGTCTTGGCACGACGGCGAACGGCCGCCCGGCCGTCGTCCACGCACCTATGGCCGCGCCGCGCTGTCAGTGATCGGCGGCCGACTGAGAAGAACTGGTCAGATTCGCTGACCGCCTTTGTTGCCTATCGCAAACCCGCGCGTTAAACGGGACCGCGATCCGCATGCGGCTGCATACCGAACATCCCGGAGATCACGAATGACCACGAGAGTTGAGCGCGCCGGACTTCAGATCGCCTCTGAACTCGCCGACTTCATCGAGACCGAGGCCCTGAAGGGGACCGGCGTGACGGCCGAGACGTTGTGGACCGGGTTTTCGGAGCTGGTCCACGACTTCGGGCCGAGAAACAGCGAGCTTCTGGAGGCGCGCGAGGCCCTGCAGACGCAGATCGACGACTGGCACATCCGGCACCGGGACCGGCCCCACGATCACGAGGCCTACGCGGCCTTCCTCGAGGAGATCGGCTATCTCCTGCCCGAGGGCGACGATTTCGAGATCGACACCTCGAACGTGGATCCCGAGATCGCCGCAGTACCGGGGCCGCAGCTCGTCGTGCCGATCACCAACGCGCGCTATGCGCTCAACGCTGCCAACGCGCGGTGGGGCAGCCTCTACGACGCCTTCTACGGCACCGACGCGATGGGCAGCCTGCCGCCGCCGGGCGGCTACGACCGGGGCCGGGGCGCGCGGGTGATCGCGCGGGCGCGGGTGTTCCTCGACGAGGCCTTTCCGATCGAGGGGGCGAGCCATGCCGACGCGCGGCGCTACCACGTGTCGAACGGTCAGCTCCTTGTCGACGACAAGCCACTGATGCAGCCGGTGAAATTCGTGGGCCACCGGGGCCATCCGCGGGCGCCCGAGGCGGTGCTACTCGTCAACAACGCGCTGCATGTCGAGCTGGTCTTCGACCGCACCTCGCCGATCGGCGCGCGCGATCAGGCGGGTCTTGCCGACATACGGCTCGAAGCGGCGGTCTCTGCGATCATGGACTGCGAGGATTCGGTCGCCTGCGTCGACGCCGAGGACAAGGTCAAGGCCTACCGCAACTGGCTGGGCCTGATGAAGGGCGACCTGACCGCAACGTTCCGCAAGGGCGAGGAGACGGTCGAGCGGGCGCTGCATCCCGACCTTGTCTGCACCGACCCGGACGGCGAGGAGATCAGCGTGAAGGGCCGCGCGCTGATGCTGGTCCGCAATGTCGGACACCTGATGACCAACCCCGCGATCCTCGATCGCGACGGAAACGAGGTCTTCGAGGGGCTGATCGACGCGATGGCGACCACGCTCATCGCGATGCATGACCTGAAGAAGTCGGACGGTCCAAGGAACTCGGTCGCCGGCTCGGTCTACGTCGTGAAGCCCAAGATGCACGGCCCTGACGAGGTCGCCTTCGCCGACGAGACCTTCACCCAAGTCGAAGAGGTGCTCGGCCTGCCGCGCTACACCGTGAAGCTCGGCATCATGGACGAGGAGCGGCGGACGAGCGTCAACCTCAAGCAATGCATCCGCGCCGCGAAGCACCGGGTCGCCTTCATCAATACGGGCTTCCTCGACCGCACCGGCGACGAGATCCACACCTCGATGGAGGCCGGGGCCTTCAGCCGCAAGGATTTCATCAAGCGCAAGTTCTGGATCTCGGCCTACGAGAACAGGAATGTCGACATCGGCCTCGAATGCGGGCTGTCGGGGCGGGCGCAGATCGGCAAGGGCATGTGGGCGATGCCCGACCGCATGGCGGCGATGCTCGAGACGAAGATCGAGCATCCCAAGGCGGGGGCGAACTGCGCCTGGGTGCCGTCGCCCACGGCGGCGACGCTGCACGCTCTGCACTACCATAAGGTCGATGTCTTCAAGGTGCAGGACGCGCTGCGGAAGGGCGGTCGGCGGGCCCATGTGGACGGGCTGCTGGAGATCCCGCTGGCGACGTTCCGCAAGTGGTCGAAGGAGCAGATCATCCGCGAGGTGGAGAACAACGCCCAGGGAATCCTCGGCTACGTGGTGCGATGGATCGACCAGGGGGTGGGTTGTTCGAAGGTGCCCGACATCCACGACGTGGGTCTCATGGAGGACCGGGCGACCTGCCGGATCTCCTCGCAGCACATCGCGAACTGGCTGCATCACGGGGTCGTCACGCAGGACGAGACGATGGACGTGATGAAGCGGATGGCGGAAGTCGTGGATCGGCAGAACGCGGAAGACCCGTTCTACGAACCCATGGCACCGGGCTTCGACGGGATCGCGTTCCGCGCGGCCTGCGATCTGGTGTTCAAGGGGCGGGTGCAGCCTTCGGGCTATACCGAGCCGGTGTTGCACGCGTCGCGACTGGCGCGCAAGGCGGAACGGGCGGCCTGAGAGCCGGGGGCCTTGCCCCCGGACCCCCAGAGTATTTCGCCCGAGATGAAGGAGCCGCAACATGGCGGAGATCACACTGAGGAAGGCGCGGACGATCGTCCGCAAGGCGCTCGAAAAGGGGCGCGAGATGGAGCTGAAGCCGCTTTCGGTCGTCGTGCTGGACGCGGGCGGCCACGTCATCGCCTTCGAACGCGAGGACGGGGCGAGCCCCGGGCGCTTCGCCATCGCCCACGGAAAGGCCTACGGGTCGGTCATGCTGGGGATCGCGGGCACCGCGCAGCGGGAGCGGGCGGAGGCGCAGGCCTACTTCGTTCAGGCGATGAACGGGCTTTTCGGCGGGCGATTCGTGCCCGTTCCGGGCGGCGTTCTGGTGCGCGACAAGAAGGGTGCGGTCGCTGGCGCCGTGGGCGTCACCGGAGACACGTCCGAGAACGATGCGGCCGCCGCCCTTGCCGGGATCGATGCTGCGGGACTTCTCGGCGAGGCGTGACCTCCGTCGTCTCGCCGACACGGTGCGTGAAATTCGTGCACACCCCCTTGTGCGCGCATCAGGCGCGGGCTTTGCTGTTTCAACGCTGAAAGCCTCCCTATATGAGGAACCGGAAGGGGTGAGACACGGCAGATCATGACGCGACCAGTTGTCGGCATCATCGGAAACGCGCACCTGATCAACGATCAATATCCGGCGCATGCGGCGGGGGAGATGAACACCGCCGCCGTGAGCGAGGTATCGGGCGCGATGCCGTTGCTGATCCCGCCGGACCCGCGCTACGCCTCGGTGGCGGAACTCATGTCGGTCTGCGACGGGTTCGTCCTGACCGGCGGGCGTCCGAACGTGCATCCCGAGGAATACGGCGAGGCCGCCACCGAGGCGCACGGCACGTTCGATCGCGCGCGTGACGCGGTGGTCCTGCCGCTGGTCCGGGCCTGCGTCGAGTCGGGCCAGCCGTTCCTCGCGATCTGCCGCGGGTTTCAGGAGGTGAACGTCGCGCTGGGCGGGTCGCTCTATCCGGAGATCCGCGATCTGCCGGGCCGAATGAACCACCGGATGCCGCCCGATGGCACGCTCGAGGAAAAGTTCGAGCTCCGCCACGACGTGAGCTTCAGCGAGGGCGGCGTGTTTCACCGTCTCATGGGGGCGCGGACCGTGCGGACCAACACGCTGCACGGGCAGGGGATCAAGCGACCGGGCAAGCGCGTCGTGATCGACGGGACCGCAGGCGACGGGACGCCGGAGGCGCTCTACGTCGACGGTGCGGCCGGCTTCAGCTTGGGCGTACAGTGGCACCCGGAATGGAACGCGGCAAACGACCCGGTCTCTCGGCCGCTCTTCGAGGCGTTCGGCAAGGCGGTCGGCGACTGGTCCGCCGGGAAGCGGCCGAAACGGCTGAAGAGCGCTTGACCGGTATCAAGGCGCCGGGCGCGGCCCTCTGACAGAGTGGCGCCGCAACGTTGGAGGCCGCCCATGAAGATCCTGATCGTCTATGCCACGACCGAGGGGCAGACCCGGAAGGTTGCGCGTCATGCCTTCGACTGGCTCGCCGGAGCGGGGCATGCCGCCGAGTTGATCGGAGCGGAAGAGGCGAAGGGGCTCGATCCTTCGGCCTATGACGCCGCGATCCTCGCCGGATCCGTTCACGCGGGGCGCTACCAGAAGGCGCTTTCTTCCTTCGCCGCCGAAGCCGCAGGGGCGTTTTTCAAGGTTCCCACGCTCTTCCTGTCTGTCTCCTTGGCGGCCGCGGGAGACGACGCGGACGACTGGAAGGGGATCCGCGACTGCGTCGCGCGGTTCGCCGAGGAGACGGGCTGGACCCCGGACCGGGTGGAGCATGTCGCGGGCGCGTTCCGGTTCTCGGAATACGATTTCTTCAAGTCCTGGGCGATGCGCTGGATCGCGGCGCAGAAGGACGAGAGCGTGACGCCGGGCCAGGACAAGGAATATACCGACTGGGCGGCGCTCGACGGCACGCTGAAGGACTGGACCGAAGACCTGTCGACGAGCTAACAGGTCGGGCTTCAACGTCGAGGCGCCGGATGAGATCCATCGGGTGAAGACGGAGCGATCGCCGAGGGCGTCGATCTACCTGCCGGTCACGTCACGGCGGCCCGCGCACGGTACTCGTCGCGGTCCCATGCCTCGGTTCGCGTGATGTCGTCCAGTATTTCCGCGGCTCGGACCACCTCGTCCGGCCCGATGTAGAGCGGCGTGAAGCCGAAGCGGAGCGTGTCGGGCGCGCGGAAATCGCCGATCACGCCGCGGGCGATGAGCGCCTGCATGATCGCGTAGCCCTCGGGATGGCGGAAGCTGACCTGGCTGCCCCGCATCCCGGGGTCGCGGGGGGAGCCGAGGGTGAGATCGGGGCAGCGGGCCTCGACCTCGGCGATGAAGAGTTCGGTAAGCTCCAGCGAGCGTTGGCGGAGGTCGTTCATGTCGACTGCATCCCAGGCGTCGAGCGCGGCGTCGAGGGCGGCGAGTTGCAGGATAGGCGGCGTGCCCACGCGCATCCGCTCGATCCCCCGTCCCGCCCGATAGTCGAGATCGAAGGCGAAGGGAGCCTCGTGGCCGAGCCAGCCGGAGAGGGCGGGGCGGGCTTGCTCGGCAAGATCCGGTCTGACGTAGATGAACGCCGGAGCGCCGGGTCCGCCGTTGAGGTACTTGTAGGTGCAGCCGATGGCGAAGTCCGCGTCGGCCGAGGTGACATCGACCGGCAGGGCGCCGGCGGAGTGGGCGAGGTCCCAGACGGCGAGGGAGCCGGCGCGGTGCGCTCTGGCGGTCAGGGCCGGCATGTCGTGGCGGCGGCCGGTTCGGTAGTCGACCTCCGTCAGCATGAGGACGGCGATGTCGTCGGTGATATGGGCCTCGACGTCCTCCGGTTCGACGACTCGCAGCTCGTAATCCGGGCCAAGCGTGCGCACGAGGCCGCTGGCCATATAAAGATCGGACGGGAAGTTCCCGGAATCGCTCAGAACCACCTTTCGGTCGGGCCGCATCTCCAGCGCCGAGGCGAGCGCCTGATAGACCTTCACCGACAGCGTGTCCCCCATCACGACGGTGCCCGGAGGCGCGCCGATGAGCCGCCCGATCCGGTCACCGACGCGGGAGGGCATGGCCATCCAGCCGGCCTTGTTCCAGCCGGTGATGAGCATCTCGCCCCACTCGTCCGTCATCATTCGCCGGACGCGATCCACCGCGTTCTTGGGCAAGGGCCCCAGGGAGTTGCCATCGAGGTAAATCAGGCCTTCGGGCAAGTGGAAGAGGGCGCGGGTCGCATCGAAGTCGGTCATTCGGGATCCCGGGACGGCGTGTGGCAAGGGTATTGGGTTCGCTACGTATTCCATCCGCGCCCCGGAGGCGCAAGGATCAGGCCGCGGCGCGGCTTGCGCGATCTTGGCGAGCGTCCCGCCCGGGGCGCGCGTTCCGCCATTGTGACGGTCCGGATCAAGAGAGGATGTTCCGCGGTCCGGCGGGTTCTCCGACACGGTCGAATTCCATCGCGGACGGGTTGGCGGGCGCGGGCGGGGCGGCTATGGCTCGGACATGAAATGGCTCGACCTGCCCCCCGTCTGGCTTGCCGTCTTCGCCGCGGTCGGCTGGGCGCAGGCGCGATACCTGCCGCTTGTCTCCTTAGGGATCTGGGGCGACTGGCTGGGCGCGGGGCTCGTGCTTGCCGGGCTCGGACTGATGGGTGCGGCTGCTCTCGAGATGCGGCGGCACCGGACGACGATCATTCCTCACCAGATGCCGGTTGCGATGGTGTCGAGCGGCATCTTCGGACTGTCGCGGAACCCGATCTACCTCGGAGACGCGCTGATCCTCGCGGGCCTCGGGTTGCGCTGGGATTCTCCTTTCGCGATTCTCTGCGTGCCGGTGTTCATGTGGCTCGTGACGCACCGGTTCATACGTGGCGAGGAAGCCCGGTTGAGGGAGGCGTTCGGTGAGGCTTTCGACCGCTACGCGGCGCGTGTCAGGCGGTGGATCTGACGGATTGCAGGCCGTCAGGGGGCGCCTTGTGAAATAATGTTGCGCAAGATATGAGAGTCGGCGATCGACTGCTCCGCATTGGAGCGCATGGAACAACCGGAGGATCCAGAGACGTGAAGATCGGGACGCCGAAGGAAATCAGCGAGGGCGAAGCTCGGGTCGCGATGACGCCCGAGAGCGCGGGTCAGCTGCAAAAGCTCGGGCATGACTGCGTGATCGAGGCGGGCGCGGGCGAGGCCGCGGGCTTCTCGGACGCGGCCTACACGGACGCGGGGGTCGCGGTCGTCAAGACGGCGGCGGCGCTCTGGAAGGCGGCCGACATCGTGGCCAAGGTACGCCCGCCGACCGAGACCGAGGCGAAGCGGCTGCGCAAGGGGCAGGCGCTGATCTCGTTCTTCTGGCCGGGGCAGAACGAGGCGCTTCTCGAGCTTGCCAAGGGCAAGGGCGCGACCGTCATCGCGATGGACATGGTGCCGCGGATTTCCCGCGCGCAGAAGATGGACGCGCTCTCGTCGATGGCCAACATCGCGGGCTATCGCGCGGTGATCGAGGCGGGCAACAACTTCGGCCGGTTCTTCACAGGGCAGGTGACGGCGGCGGGCAAGGTGCCGCCGGCGAAGGTGCTGGTGGTGGGCGCGGGCGTGGCAGGTCTTGCCGCGATCGGGACGGCGACGTCTCTGGGCGCGATCGTCTATGCTTTCGACGTGCGCCCCGAAGTGTCCGAGCAGATCGAGTCGATGGGCGCGAACTTCGTCTTCCTCGAATTCGAGGAGGCGCAGGACGGAGCGGCCACGGGCGGTTACGCGGCGCCGTCGAGCCCTGAATTCCGGGAAAAGCAACTCGAGAAGTTCCGCGAGATGGCGCCCGAGATGGACATCGTCATCACCACCGCGCTGATCCCCGGGCGGCCGGCGCCGAAGCTCTGGACGGAGGAGATGGTGGGGATGATGAAGCGGGGCTCCGTCATCGTGGACCTTGCCGCCGAGCGCGGCGGGAACTGCGACCTGACGGTGCCCGACGAGAAGATCGTGACCGAGGGTGGCGTGACCATCGTCGGCTACACCGATTTCCCGAGCCGGATGGCGACGCAGTCCTCGACGCTCTATTCCACCAACGTCCGCCACATGATGACGGACCTCACGCCCGAAAAGGACGGCATCGTCAACCACAACATGGAAGACGACGTGATCCGGGGCGCGACCGTCGCCCATGACGGCGAGATCACCTGGCCGCCGCCGCCGCCCAAGGTGCAGGCGATCGCGGCGCAGAAGCCCAAGGAGAAGCCGAAGGAGCTGACGCCCGAGCAGAAGCGGGCGCAGGAGGTCGCGGCCTTCAAGGAGCAGACCCGACAGCAGGTGACCCTGCTCGCCGCCGGCGCGGCTGCGGTCCTGGCCGTGGGCCTCGTCGCCCCGGCGAGTTTCATGCAGCATTTCATCGTCTTCGTGCTGTCGGTCTTCATCGGCTTCCAGGTGATCTGGAACGTGGCGCACTCGCTGCACACGCCGCTGATGGCTGTCACCAACGCAATCTCGTCGATCATCATCCTAGGCGCGCTGATCCAGATCGGGTCCTCCAGTGTGCTGATCACGATCCTTGCCGCGGCCGGGGTGCTGATGGCCTCGGTGAACATCTTCGGCGGTTTCCTCGTGACACGGCGGATGCTCGCCATGTTCCAGAAATCCTGAGCGGGCAGGGGTAGAGAGAGACAATGGAATTCGGATTCACGATTGCCGCCTATGCGGTTGCGGCGGTTCTCTTCATCCTCTCGCTGGGGGGTCTGTCGGGGCAGGAAAGCGCGAAACGCGCGGTCTGGTACGGGATCGCGGGCATGGCGATCGCTGTGCTCGCGACGATGATCGGGCCGGGCCAGGGGCTCTGGTGGCTGTCGATCGTCCTGATCGCGATCGGCGCCGGCGTGGGATACCAGCTCGCCACGCGGGTGCAGATGACGCAGATGCCCGAGCTTGTGGCGATCATGCATTCGCTCGTGGGCCTCGCCGCCGTGTTCGTGGGCTTCAATGCCGACATCGAACTGGGCCGCGTCGCGGCGGCCTTCACCGAGGCCGGCCTGACCTTTCCGCGGCCCGAAGAGGTCACCGCCGCGGGGGCGGCCTTCGCGCGGGACTTCACCGGCTTCGCGGCGATCGTCGCCAAGAAGACCGGAGTCGAAGTCAACATCCTGCGGGTCGAGTTGATGCTGGGCATCTGGATCGGCGCGGTCACGTTCACCGGCTCGGTGATCGCCTACGGCAAGCTCGCCGGCAAGGTCGACACGGCGGCGAAGCAGCTTCCCGGCGGCCATCTGCTGAATGCCGGCGCGGCGCTGGCGTCGCTGGTGCTGGCGGCGCTGTATCTCGGGGGAGCGGGAAGCTGGACGCTGATCCTGCTCACGCTGCTCGCGCTCTTCATCGGCTATCACCTGATCATGGGGATCGGCGGGGCGGACATGCCGGTGGTCGTGTCGATGCTGAACAGCTATTCGGGCTGGGCGGCGGCGGCGATCGGCTTTTCGCTGTCGAACGATCTCCTGATCGTGGTGGGCGCGCTTGTCGGCTCCTCCGGCGCAATCCTGTCCTACATCATGTGCAAGGCGATGAACCGGTCGTTCATCAGCGTGATCCTGGGCGGCTTCGGCAATGCGTCGGGGCCGGCCACGGCGATCGAGGGCGAGCAGATCGCGATTGATGTCGACGGGGTCGCGGCGGCGCTGAACGACGCGGAGTCGGTCGTGATCGTTCCGGGCTACGGCATGGCCGTCGCGCAGGCCCAGGGCGCGGTGAGCGAACTCACCAAGAAGCTGCGCGCCAAGGGCAAGGAGGTCCGCTTCGCCATCCACCCGGTCGCGGGCCGGCTGCCGGGGCACATGAACGTGCTTCTGGCCGAAGCGAAGGTGCCCTACGACATCGTGCTCGAGATGGACGAGATCAATGAGGACTTTCCCGAGACGGACGTGGTGATCGTCATCGGATCGAACGACATCGTGAACCCGGCGGCGCAGGACGACCCGACCTCCCCCATCGCGGGGATGCCGGTGCTCGAGGTGTGGAAGGCCAAGCAGGTGTTCGTGTCCAAGCGCGGCCAGGGCACCGGCTATTCGGGCATCGAGAACCCGCTGTTCTTCAAGGAGAACACGCGGATGTTCTACGGTGACGCAAAGGCCTCGCTCGACTCCCTCCTGCCGAAGATCGAGTGACGGTCACGCGGTGGATGTAATCTCTGACTGGAAGGGCCGGGAGGATGCGATCACGGCCCTGTTCGAGAGGACATTTGCCGCCTCGGAGGGGGAGGCCGAGGGGCGGCTGGTCGGCGCGCTGGCCCGCGACATCCTCGCCACGACACCCGCGTCCGAGCTGTTCCTTTTCGCCGTCGAGGCGGATGGCGCGCCCGTTGCCTGCATCCTCTTCACGCGGCTCGTCTTTTCCGGGGACGACAGGAGCGTGTTCCTGCTGTCCCCGGTCGCGGTCGCGCCCGAACAGCAGGGGAGCGGCCTCGGCACGGGGCTCATCGCCCATGGCCTCGCCTCCCTGCGGACGCAGGGGGTCGCGGTCGCGATGACCTACGGCGATCCCGGCTTCTATGGCCGGCTCGGCTTCCTTCACGTCGCCGAGACCGACGTGCCCGCGCCCTTCCCGCTGGCCCATCCGGAAGGTTGGCTCGCGCAGTCGCTCGACGGCGGGCCGGTGGGCGTCATCCGAGGCCGGTCGCGGTGCGTGCCCGCGCTTGCGCGTCCCGAAGTCTGGTAGCGATTTTTTTCGCGACGGAAGTCCGGCCTTCTCCCGTTTCATCCACGGGGATGAACACGGAGGACCGTTCAATGAATATGACCCATTCCGTCCTGGCACTGGCGCTTCTTGCCGCGCCGGCCTTCGCCGACGCGCCCCATGGCATCGACCGGGGCGGCGTGCTCGACCGCGTCCAGGACCGCATCGACCGGCGTGAAAGCTATGTCGACCGGCAGACCGACAATGGCGTGCTCGACCGCGTCGAGGACCGGATCGACCGGCGCGAGGACATCGCCGACCGGCGGGGCTTTGCCGGCAATCGGCAGGTGGACCGGCACGAACGCCGCAGCTGGTGGCGGCTCGCCCACTGAGCGTCGGGGCGCCCCGCCCGCACCAGGCGGGGCGGTTCGCCCGGGTCCACGCTCTCGGGGCCATCCGATCGCGCTCTGGGAATCTCCGGGATGGGGGCGAGGGCCTGCCGCCGTGTTGCCCTGCTGCAGGGTGCGGAAAATTCGGGAATCCGGTGAAATTTCCACTTGCGTGAATCGCGCATGGGCCTCATATGCGCCTCCACAGACGCCAACGCACGCGCCTCTGGCCACGCCCGGGAGGGCCCCGCGAGGGATCACCCACTTGGACCGGCACGCGTTTATGCAGCGACGGTAACGTCTCCCTTGGAACTGAGCGGTCATATATGGCCGGGTCTATTGGAGATGACCATGACGATGCATTTCGCGGGGGCGGAAGCCCTTCCCGTTGACACACCTTCCCGTCTCGATGCTTTTGCGCTGTCGCGTGAGTTCGACCGGCCGACGCTCGTTCTCGATACCGAGATCGTGGCGGAGAACTACCGCGCGCTGAAAGCGGGCCTTGGCGAGGCCGACATCCACTATGCCGTCAAGGCGAACCCGGCGCGCGAGATCGTCTCGCGGCTCATCGGACTCGGCTCGCATTTCGACGCGGCCTCGCGGGGCGAGATCGAGCTCTGCTTGTCGCTCGGCGCGCGGCCGGAGACGATTTCCTTCGGCAACACGGTCAAGCGGGCCTCCGACATCGCCTTCGCATGGGTCGCGGGCGTGACGCTGTTCGCGGCCGACGCCGAGGAGGAACTCGAGAAGATTGCCGAGCACGCGCCGGGCGCCGACGTCTACATCCGGCTGATCGTTGAGACGTCCGAGGCGGACTGGCCGCTCAGCCGCAAGTTCGGCTGCGACCGGGACATGGCGCTGCGGCTTCTCGATCGCGCGACGGCGCTGGGGCTGACGCCCGTCGGATTCTCGTTCCACGTGGGCAGCCAGACGAAGCGGGCGAACATGTGGGCGGTGACGCTCGACGAGATGGCGCGGATCTGGGACGCCGCGCGGTCGGCAGGGCATGAACTGAGCCTCCTCAACATCGGCGGCGGCTTCCCGGCCTTCTACGGCGAGAGCGTGGACGCGCCGACGGCGTATGCGACGCGGGTGATGGAACTCGTCCGCGCCCGCTTCGGCGCCGTCGAGCGGATCATGGCGGAGCCGGGCCGGGGGCTCGTCGCCGAGGCGGGCGTGATCGCCTGCGAAGTCATGCTGGTCAGCCGGAAGTCGGACCGCGACATGCACCGCTGGGTCTATCTCGACATCGGTAAGTTTTCGGGGCTCGCCGAGACCATCGACGAGGCGATCCGCTATCAGTTCGCGACGCCGCGCGACGGCGACGCGATGGGTCCGTGCATCATGGCGGGGCCGTCCTGCGACAGCGCCGACGTGCTCTACGAGAAGCGCCCCGTCATGCTGCCGGTGTCGCTTGAGGCCGGCGACCGGGTGCTGATCCGGAACACCGGGGCCTACACGTCGAGCTATTCCTCGGTGGGCTTCAACGGCTTTCCGCCGCTCGACGTGGTAGTGATCTGAGGCGTGTCGCCGCGCGGGTGCGCGGCGACCGGTTGGGGGGCGCTGCCCCCCAAGCCCCCCGGAGTATTTCGCCCGAGATGAAGCCGGGAGCAGGACAGTATACCATGGTGCGCTGCTAAGTGGCGGTTTTTCAAGACATTTCCGGTTTACTTGGGGCGAAATCGGAGTAGGGTTGCGGTCAACAGGCAGGACGGCGCCGATGCCCACGATCGAAGACCACCCGCTCCGATACCAGCTCGCCAACGAGTTGCACGCCCGGCCGTTTCCCGCGCTCGAAGCGCCGTGCCGGGCCGCCTATCTCGCCATCAAGCAGCCGAGCGACGCCGCGCAGCGGGACCGGGACCTCGACCGGGCGCATCTTCTGGCGCTTCTCGACCGGTTCGGCGCCCAGCATCCGCAGCCCGGGGCGACGCATTATTTCGGCGAGATCGGCAAGCACAAGCTGAAGTGGGAGAGCCACACCGAGTTCGTCAGCTACACCGTTATCGGACCGGGGGTAGCGGAACGCCCGTTCGATTCCCATACGTTCGGCGTCTTCCCCGAGGAGTGGCTGGCGGCGGCGCCGGGCAAGCGGATCACGTCGGCGCTGATCCGCGTCGAGGTGGCCGAGACCGACGACGGCATCTACGAGAAGATTGCCGAGTGGTTCGTGCCGGAAAGCCTCGCGGTGAGCCGCGTTCTCGACCGGTCGGCGGTGATCGCGGGAGACTTCCGGATCGATCCGGCGGGCCACATCCGCTTCGCCGTCTTCGTCCGTCCCGATACGGGATCGCGGCGGATCGGGCGGATCGTGCAGCGGCTCTGCGAGATCGAGACCTACAAGACGATGTCGATGCTGGGCCTCGCGCGGGTGCGCGAGATGGGGATGTCGCTCGGGGCGCTTGACCAGCAGCTCACGAGCCTGATGGGCGGAATGACGACCGACCATCTCACGAGCGCCGACGAGACCCTGAAGGGACTTCTGACGGTGTCCTCGGAGCTCGAGAACCTGCTGGCGCGGAACACCTTCCGCTTCGGTGCGACAGGGGCCTACGAGGCGCTCGTGCACCAGAGGGTTGACGTGATGCGTGAGGAGCGCTTCGCCGGGCGGCAGACGTTCCGGGAGTTCATGATGCGCCGCTTCGATCCGGCGATGCGCACGGTCAAGGCGGGGGAGCGACGGCTCCAGCAGATGGCCGAGCGGGCGATGCGGGCGGGCGATCTTCTGCGGACGCGGGTCGATGTCGAGCGGTCCGCGCAGAACCAGGACCTGCTGGCGAGCATGGACAAGCGGGCCGACCTGCAGCTGCGCCTGCAGCGGACGGTCGAAGGCCTGTCGGTCGTGGCGATCAGTTATTACGCGGTGAACCTCGCGCTCTACCTGCTGGCGCCGGTGAGCGCGGAGGCCGGGATCAGCACGGGCGTCACCGCCGCTGCGGTGACGCCGCTGATCGTGCTGCTGGTCTGGCTGATGATCCGGCGCATCCGGAAGGAAGTGGAGTAGCCGTCATTCCGCCGGGACGGCGCTGCCTGCGACGCGGCCGCCGCCGAGCACCCGGTCGGTGAGGATCGCACCGCCCGCGATCGCGCCCAGCGCGAGAAGCGCGGCCACGGAGAGGGTGGGGATGCCCGCGAGACCAGCGCCGATGGTGCAGCCGCCGGCCAGGACGCCGCCCATGCCCATGAGCGCCGCGCCCAGCGCATAGCGGCCGGTCTGGCGGGGCGAGTCGAAGCTCTGCCACCAGAAGCGGCCGGACAGGAGCGAGGAGATCAGCGCGCCGGCGAGCGTGCCGCCGATCAGGCCCACGCCGAAGCCCGCCGAGATCGAGGTGGAGGCGATGCTCCAGAACAACGTGTCGGCGAAGGGGGCTGTGAAGGAGAGGCTTTCGAGCGCGATCGGGTCGAAGTCGTCGTAAAGGACGAAGCCGGTGCCGACCCAGCCCGCGGGGACAAGGAGGCCGAGCATGGCCGCGAGGATGAGGTGACCGGGGCGGGCGCCGGAGCGGAGGGCGACGGCGAGGGCGGTCGCCGCGATCAGTGCGCTCCATACCAGCGGGCCGCCGGGGAGGGCGGCAAGCGAGACGCCATCACCGAGAGGAAGGGTCACCGAGCCGAGGTTGGTGCGCAGGGGCGCGAGGACGCCCTTGAGCATCGCGTGGGCGGTGACCGCGAAGACGAGCAGGACGAAGACGGCGCGGAGGTTGCCCGAGGCGGAGAGCACTGTCAGGCGCGAGGCGCAGCCGCGCGTGAGCACCATGCCCGCTCCGAACAGAAGACCTCCGGCAAGGATCGCGAGGACGGGCAGATCGGCGGCTAGGAAGCGGTGATCCCCGAAGGAGATCAGCCCCGCCTGCACGGCGGCCTGCGTCCCGGCGACGGCAGCGGCGAGCGCGATGAGCCAGACGCCAAGAGCCGGGCCACGTTCGGCCGGTTGGCCTGCGAGAGCGCGTCGGAAGCAGAACCGCGTGATCTCGGCCAGCACGCCGAAGGCCGCACCGAGGGCGAGGCCGAGCCACAGCGCGGCCTCTGGCGGGGTGAGCGTTTCGAAGCCGAGGGACTGGAACATGGCGCGGACTCCTTTGCGGACGTCCGTCGCTATTGAGCCGGGCAAGGCCGTCGATCAAGTCTCGTCCCCGTGCGCATGGGGGGGCGATCGCGGAACGACGTTCCGGCAGTGCCGGGGCGGATCGAGACAGCGTTCCCCGTGCCGGCGGACTCCGGAACGTCGATCCGGCAGGTGCGGCGGCGCACGGCTGCGGGTCCTTTTCCGATCGCGATGGGCGTCCGGCCCTCAGCGCCCCCGGATCCGCGGATCGAGCGCGTCGCGCAGGCCGTCGCCCATGTAGTTCACGCTCAGCACCGTGAGCGAGATGAGCGCGCCGGGCCAGATCACCCGCTCGGGGAACTGCCGCATCCTGTCGACGCTGTCGAACAGCAGCTTGCCCCATGTCGGGAAGTCCGGCGGGAAGCCGAAGCCGAGGAAGGAGAGCGCGCTTTCGGTGATGATCGCGGTGGCGATGCCGAGCGTGGCCGAGACCATGATCGGCGAGAGCACGTTCGGGAGAAGGTGCCGCGCGATGATCTTGAAGGGCGAGGTGCCGATCGAGCGGGCGGCGAGGATGAATTCGCGTTCCTTGAGGGCGAGGATGTCGCCCCGGACGATCCGCGCGGTCTGCATCCACGAGGTGATGCCGACGAGGGTGACGATCAGGATGAAGGTGCCGCCCTCGGGTCCGAACGCATTGGCGAGAGGCTCGCGGAAGAGAAGCACCGCCACGAGCAGGAGCGGCAGGAGCGGCAGGGCGAGGAACAGGTCCGTGAGCCGCATCAGCGGCCCGTCGAGGCGGCGGAAGTACCCTGCGACGACGCCGATCGCCGTGCCGAGGAAGAGCGACAGAAGCATGGCCGACATGCCCACCGCGATCGAGACCTGCCCGCCCATGAGGAGACGCGCGAGGGTGTCGCGCCCCAGGTTGTCGCTGCCCAGCGGGTAGGCCCAGCTCACCTTCGCGCTCTGGTCCCAGAGGGCGGTGTAGATCGGGCGCATGTCGCGCGCCTCGAGGAAGGCGCGGCCGGTCGGCACTTCCTGGGGATCCTGCCAGTAGAAGAGCGGGCCGAGATAGACGCTGATGACGATGATCGCGAAGACGGTGGCGCCGAACAGAGCGCCCCGGTGGTTCTTGAACTGGTCCCAGACATCCCGCCACTGGCTGCGCGGGGGGCGGTCGATATGGGTGGCCTCGGCGATGTGCGGGGCCGCGGCGGGGGCGATGGCGGCGGCGGATTCGGCCGCCGGTGTCTGGCTGCGTTCGTCAGTCATAGCGGATCCTTGGGTCGAGGATGCCGTAGAGCACGTCCGCGATCAGGTTGAACAGGACGATCAGGATCGCGAAGATGAAGACGAGCGTCTGCACCATCGGCAGGTCGTTGGCGTAGATCGCCGTGATCAGGAGCTGCCCGATCCCGTTCACCTTGAACACCTGTTCGGTGATGATCGCGCCGCCGAAGATGGACGGCACGCCGAGCGCGATCACCGTCACGACGGGGATCAGCGAGTTCCTGAGCACGTGGACGAGGACGACGACCCGCTCGGACAGGCCCTTGGCGCGTGCGGTCCGGACGTAGTCCTGATTGAGGTTGTCGAGCATCGAGGAGCGCATGAAGCGCGAGAGTTGCGAGGTGATCTGGAGCGCGAGCACCATCACCGGCAGGAACATCTGACGGAGCTGATAGACGAAGCTGTCCCAGTCGGTCACGCTGTGGGTCGTGTCGTAGATCGAGGGGAACCAGCCCAGCGTGACCGAGAAGATCACGATGACGAGCACGCCGGAGAAGAACGGCGGGACCGAAAAGCCGACCATCGTGACAAAGGTACCGGCCTGGTCGAACCACGAATACTGGCGGTAGGCGGAGTAGATCCCGATCGGAAGCGCGATCAGGATCGCGACGATGTAGGCGACACCCACGACCCAGAGCGTCTGCGGGATGCGCTGGGCGACGATGTCCATGACCGGCGAGCGGGTCTGCCAGGAGATCACCCGTTGCTGGCCTTCGGCGAAGCTGGTGCCGAAGACGATGTCGAGGAGATGCAGCGGCTCGACGACGAAGAACTGCCAGAGCCATTTGCCGAAGCGGATGTAGGTCGGATCTCCGAGGCCCAGGGCTTCGCGCATCTGCTGGCGCACCTCGGGCGGGATCGTGAGAGGCATCTGCGCCATGGGATCGCCCGGGGCAAGCTCCAGAAGCAGGAAGATCACGAGGGAGATCAGCAGGAGCGTCGGGATCGCAATGACCAGCCGGCGTACTGTGTACTGGAGCATCGGCGCCTCTCGGGATGGGGGAGGGTCGAAATGCGGCGCAGCCCCGGCGAACCGGGACCGCGCGTTGATTCAAGGCCTCAGCCGTCGATGCGGTACCAGTCCGCGACGTTCCAAAGCTCGCTGTCCCAGGTGTTCAGGACCACGCCGCCGAGGGTGTTCGAACGGGCCGAGACGCGGCCGCGGTCGACGAGCGGTATGATCGTGTAGCTTTCCTTGGTCAGCATCTCGTTGAGCTTGATGGCGATCTCGGCGCGTTCCTCGATGACCGCGGTTCGCGCAAGCTCGTCGAGCAGCGCGTCGTACTCCGGGTCGCAGTAGCGGTTGATGTTCTCGCCCTGCCAGCCGGTCGCGGGCTTCGGCTCGTTCCCGCAGCGGTATGCCGCGAGATAGGCCTGCGGGTCGGTGCCGTCGAAGTTGTTGGCGTACATCTCCACGTCCGCGTAGAACTTCTGGAACGTGTCCGGGCTTCCCGGGTCGCCGCCGAAGAAGACCGAGGCGTCGATGTTGCGCAGTTCGGTCTGGACGCCGATCTCTTCCCACCACTGCTTGATGAGCGCCTGGAAGTCCTGGCGCACGGCGTTGGTCGAGGTCTGGTAGAGCACGGAAAGCTCGACCCCGTCCTTCTCGCGCACGCCGTCGCCGTCCGTGTCGACGTAGCCCGCTTCCTCGAGCAGCGCCTTGGCGCCTTCGAGATCCTGCGTCAGGCAGTCGGTGTTGTCGGAGGCGAAGAGCGCCGGGTTCGGCACGAGGTTGCAGGTCGCACGGCCGGCCTGTCCGTAGCCGATTTCGACCAGGAGGTCGCGGTCGATCGCCATCGACAACGCCTTGCGCACGTTGAGATCCGTCAGGAACGGATGCGGATGCGCGACCGTGGACCGCTCGCCTTCGGGCAGCGAGGACGACGGATCCGTGAGGTTCACCTCGATTCTCTCGACAAGCGTGCCGAAGGCCGAGATCGCTTCGCCTTGGCCGGCGGCGGCCATGCTCTGGAGCACGTCGGGGGCGAGCTGGAGGTTCCAGGCGTAGTCGAACTCGCCCGTCTCGAGCACCGCGCGGCCCGCCGCGGCGGCATCGCCGCCGCCCTTGAAGGTGACCGTGGCGAAGGCCGGCTTCGCGGGATCGCGGTAGTTCGGGTTGGCTTCCATCTCGATCACGTCGTTCGGCTTGAAGTCGGTGACGCGGAACGGGCCGGTGCCGATGGGATAGAAGTTCGCCTCGGTGCACGAGGGCGCGTTTGCGCCGAGGCAGTCGGCGAACTGCGCGGCCTGGATGATCGGGGACTGGCCGCCCATGAACGGGCCGTAGGGCACGGGCTTGGGTCCGGTGAAGGTGACCGTCACGGTCAGGTCGTCGATCGCCTCGACCGTCTCGACGCCGTCGAACTTGGCTCCCTGGGCACAGCCGCCTTCGGGGTGCATGCAGTACTCGGCCGTGAAGACGACGTCTGCCGAGGTCACCGGCGTCCCGTCGGACCACAGAAGTCCCGGCTTGAGCTTCCACGTGATCGAGGTCAGGTCTTCGCTCACGCCGCCGTTCTCGACGGTCGGAATCTCCTCGGCGAGAAAGGGCACCATCTCTCCCGTTTCCGTGTAGCGGCCGAGAGGCTCGATGACCATGGAGGCGGCTTCGATGTCCTTCGTTCCGCCCGAAAGATATGGGCTCATGATGGATGGTGCCTGCCAATAGATGATATTCACGTGACCGTCGGAGCCACGTTCGGCCATCGCGGCCGGTGCGAAGGCGACGGCTGCCGCCGCGCCAAGAAGCGCTGTTCTCGTTTTCATGATTTTTTCCCTTTTGGACAAGCTCGTGCCTCGTGCGCCGCGTTTTCCGCGTCGCTCTGGGTTGGTCGGTCGGTCGCTCGGCTGGTTATCACCGCACTCCGGCTCTTTTCGTTGACGTCCCCGATCCGGTGGTCCGAACCGTATCGTGCGAGTTTCTGCCGAAGTGAGAAGCAAAAGCAAGCATTGCCTCAAGGTAAACTGCGTAATGCCTCGTCGAATGGTCAGATATTCGGCATTCGAACCGTCATTTTGTGCGCCGAGCGTTTGACAGGACGGAAAATCTGGACCTAGCTGTCGCTTGCGCTCGCCGACAGACAGGACCGACATGCTCGACAATCCGGTAGCCCGTTTCGAAAATCTGAGAGTGGAATTCGAGACGAAGGACGGCACTGTCGTCGGCGTTCAGGACGTCAGCTTCCAGGTCGGACCGGGCGAGACGGTCTGCGTCGTGGGCGAATCGGGATCCGGTAAGTCCGTTTCCTCGCTGTCGCTGATGCGCCTCGTCGAGTTCGGCGGCGGCCACATCGCCGGCGGGCGATTGATATTCGACCGGAAGGGAGATCCGACGAACGCCGACGCGCTCGACGTGGCCAAGGCCGACGAGCACCTCATGCGCACGATCCGCGGCAATGAGATCGGCATGATCTTTCAGGAGCCGATGACCTCGCTCAACCCGGTCTTCACGGTGGGGCGACAGCTGACCGAGCACCTGCGCGTCCACAAGGGCATGAGCCGGGCGGAGGCCGAAGAGCGGGCGCTGGAGCTTCTGCGGCAGGTGCGGATCCCCGAACCCGAGCGGCGGCTGACGCAGTATCCGCACGAGTTGTCGGGCGGCATGCGCCAGCGCGTCGTCATCGCGATCGCGCTGGCTTGCGAACCGCGGCTTCTGATCGCCGACGAGCCGACAACGGCGCTCGACGTGACGATTCAGGCGGAGATTCTCGCCCTGATCGACCGGCTGAAGCGCGAGACGGGCACGGCGGTCCTTTTCATCACCCACGACATGGCGGTGGTCGCGCAGATGGCCGACCGCGTGGTCGTGATGTACCGCGGCCGGAAGGTCGAGGAGGGGACGGTCGAGGAGATCTTCGAGAACCCCAAGCACGACTACACCAAATCGCTGCTCGCCGCGGTGCCGAAGCTGGGCGAGATGACGGGCAAGGACGCACCCGAGCCGATGCGGCTGATGGGGGTGGAGCTGAAGGTCGAGGGGCCGATCGAGATCAAGGCGCCGGTGACGCTGCTCGACGTGAAGCACCTCACGACGCGGTTTGCGGTCAAGGGCGGGTTCTTCCGGCGCACCGTGGCCAATGTCCATGCGGTGGAGGACGTGTCGTTCAGCATCATGACCGGCGAGACGCTCAGCCTCGTCGGCGAATCGGGCTGCGGGAAATCGACCTGCGGCCGGTCGATCCTGAGGCTGGTCGAACCGCTGTCGGGCGAGGTCTGGATCGAGGGTCGCGACATGATCAAGCTCTCGCAGGACGAGCTTCGCAAGGCGCGGCGCGACATGCAGATGGTCTTCCAGGATCCGTTCGCGTCGCTCAATCCGCAGATGCAGCTTTGCGACCAGGTGGCCGAGCCGATTCGCAACTTCAACCTCGCCCAGGGCAGCGAGATCAACGACCGTGTGGCGCAGCTCTTCGACCGGGTGGAGCTGCCACGGAGCTTCATGCGCCGGTATCCGCACGAGCTGTCGGGTGGGCAAAGGCAGCGGATCGCGATCGCGCGGGCGCTGGCGCTCAGGCCCAAGCTCATCATCGCCGACGAGGCGGTCTCGGCGCTCGACGTGAGTGTGCAGGCGCAGGTGCTGAACCTGATGCTGGAACTGCAGCACGAACTCGGCATCTCGATCCTGTTCATCAGCCACGACATGGCGGTGGTCGAGCGGGTCTCGCACCACGTGGGCGTGATGTATCTGGGGCGGATCGTCGAACTGGGGACGCGGCGGCAGATATTCGAGGATCCGCGGCACGAGTACACGCGGGCGCTTATGAAGGCGGTGCCGATCGCGGACCCGCGCAAGCGCAAGTCCGAGAAGGACCTGAACTTCAAGCCGATCCCCTCGCCGATCTTCCCGGTCGGGCATGAGCCCGGACCGTCGGTCTACCAGGAAGTCGCGCCCGGCCACCTCGTTCTGCAGGGCTGATGCTGGGCCGACGCCTCTCAGCGCGGCAGATCCTCGACCGGCTCGTGTCGTTTCCGACGATAAGCCGGGACAGCAATCTCGACCTCATCGACTGGGTGGAGGACTACCTCGCCGGGCATGGCGTCGCCGCGCGGCGGGTTTACGACGAGACCGGCAAGAAGGCCGCGCTTTACGCAAACGTGGGGCCCGAGGTCGAGGGCGGGGTGGTCCTGTCGGGGCATACCGATGTCGTGCCGGTCGACGGTCAGGCGTGGGACACCGATCCGTTCACCGTGGTCGAGAGGGGCGGAAAGCTCTACGGCCGCGGCACCTGCGACATGAAGGGCTTCGACGCGCTCGCGCTCGCCGCGGTGCCGCTCGCGCTCGAGCGCGGCGTGACACGGCCGCTCCAGATCGCGCTCAGCTATGACGAGGAGGTGGGCTGCGTCGGCGCGCCGCCGATGATCGACGACATGGTGGCGCACCTGCCGCGCGCCGCCGCGGCGCTGATCGGCGAGCCCTCGATGATGAAGACGATCACGGGCCACAAGGGCAGCATCGGCTATGACGCGCATTTTCGCGGGTTCGAGGTCCATTCGTCGCTCATGCACACTGGCGTCAACGCGATCATGTGGGGCGCGAAGCTGATCGAGTGGGCGAACACGGTCAACGACGCGAACCGGGCGGCCGCGCCGGGACCGCTTGCGGCGGCGTTCGAGCCGCACTGGACGACGCTGCACGTGGGCCGGATCACGGGCGGGACAGCGCACAACATCACCGCGAAGAACTGCGAGTTCGTGCTCACCTTCCGCGTCGTTCCGGGCGAAAGCATGTACGATTGGGACAGGCGGCTGCGCGATAGGGTGGCCGGGATCGAGGCCGAAATGAAGGCGGTACGTCCGGAGGCCGGGGTCGAGCTTTCCGAACGCTTCGACGTGCCTGCGCTCGAGCCCGAAGAGGCCGGGAACGCCGAGCGACTGGCCCGCGCGATCACCGGGGACAACGGGCGGCACGTGGTCAGCTACGGGACCGAGGCGGGACATTTCCAGGCGCGGGGCTATTCGGCCGTGGTCTGCGGACCGGGCGATATCGCCCAGGCGCACCAGCCCAACGAATTCATCACCGTCGAACAGTTCGAGGCGGGCGAGTGCTTCATGGAGCGGCTGGTCGAGCGCCTCTGCGCGTGACGCCCGTCCCGATCGGGGAACCGCGCGGCGTCCGGCCCCGCGCTCCTGCCTTGCGCCTGCCGCCCGGCGTGACAGAGTGGCGAAAACACCAAAGGAGCCCAAGATGCCCGTCAAAAACCGGTTTGCCGAACTTCTTCCCGAGATCACGGCCTGGCGCCGCGACATCCACGAACATCCCGAGCTTCAGTTCGATACGCACCGGACCTCGGCGCTGGTCGAGGAGAAGCTCGAGGCGTTCGGCTGCGACGAGATCGCGACGGGCATCGGGAAGACGGGCGTGGTCGGCGTCATCAAGGGGAAGTCGGACAACAGCGGTCGCGTGGTCGGGCTGCGCGCCGACATGGACGCGCTGCCGATCCTCGAACAGACGGGCGTCGACTATGCCTCCAAGACGCCGGGCGCGATGCATGCCTGCGGGCACGACGGGCACACCGCGATGCTGCTTGGCGCGGCGAAGTACCTTACCGAGACGCGCAATTTCGACGGGACGGTGGTCGTGATCTTCCAGCCGGCGGAAGAGGGCGGAGGCGGTGGCCGCGAGATGGTGAACGACGGCATGATGGAGCGCTTCGGCATCCAGGAGGTCTACGGGATGCACAACTGGCCGGGCAAACC
>Ga0102925_1000162_pt1 | contig 33198 bp, 32 predicted proteins | sample SalPonR1_A_D1_MG_FD_78216 | JGI IMG/M metagenome (GOLD analysis project Ga0102925, IMG submission 78216) | Salt pond soil microbial communities from South San Francisco under conditions of wetland restoration - Salt Pond MetaG R1_A_D1_MG | ecosystem: Environmental > Aquatic > Marine > Intertidal...
CCCGGAGCGCACGCGGGTCCTGAGCAGGATCGCGTTTCGCCCCAACCCGGAGACACAGGATCGCGATTTTTTCCTTCATGGAGAAGATATTGAGCTGATTTCTTCACATATTGACGGTGCGCCGGTCAGGCCCAGTATGGTCGAGGGCGGGCTGACCTGCGAGGTACCGGACGCGCCCTTCACATGGGAGGCCGAGGTCGAGATCGCCCCGGCCCGCAATACCGCACTTGAGGGGCTTTACATGTCCTCGGGGATGTATTGCACCCAATGCGAGGCCGAGGGGTTCCGCAAGATCACCTATTATCCCGACCGCCCCGACGTGATGGCCGTGTTCAGCGTGCGCATCGAGGGCGACATGCCGGTGCTGTTGTCGAACGGCAACCCGGTGGCAACCGGCGAAGGTTTTGCCGAATGGCACGACCCCTGGCCCAAGCCCGCCTATCTGTTCGCGCTTGTGGCGGGTGATCTGGTGGATCATCCGGGGCATTTCACAACCCGTTCGGGGCGCAAGGTGGCGCTCAATATCTGGGTGCGCCCGGGCGACGAGGACAAATGCGCCTTTGCGATGGAGGCGCTCAAGAAGTCGATGACCTGGGACGAAGAGGTCTATGGGCGCGAATACGACTTGGACATATTCAACATTGTTGCCGTGGATGACTTCAATATGGGCGCTATGGAAAACAAGGGCTTGAACATTTTCAATTCATCCTGCGTTCTGGCCAGCCCGGAAACCAGCACCGACACCAATTTCGAACGCATCGAGGCGATCATCGCGCATGAGTATTTCCACAATTGGACCGGCAACCGGATTACCTGCCGCGACTGGTTCCAGCTTTGCCTCAAGGAGGGGCTGACGGTTTACCGCGATTCCCAGTTCACCGCCGATCTGCGCAGCGCGCCGGTCAAGCGCATCTCGGACGTGATCGCGCTGCGCGCGCGTCAGTTCCGCGAGGATAACGGCCCGCTGGCGCATCCGGTCCGCCCCGAGAGTTTTGTCGAGATCAACAACTTCTATACCGCCACCGTCTATGAAAAGGGCGCCGAGGTGATCGGGATGCTCAAGCGGCTGGTGGGGGATGCGGATTATGCCCGCGCGCTCGATCTTTATTTCGACCGCCATGACGGGCAGGCCTGCACGATCGAGGATTGGCTGGCGGTGTTCGAGGAGGTCACGGGGCGCGACCTGAGCCAGTTCAAGCGCTGGTATTCGCAGGCGGGCACGCCGCGCCTGAAGGTGAATCAAACTTTCAAGAACGGCGAATATACGCTTGAATTTGAACAGAAAACACCGGCAACGCCGGGACAAAATGAAAAGCTGCCGCAGGTGATCCCGATTGCCGTCGGCCTGCTTGGCCCCAATGGCGACGAGGTTGTTCCGACCACGCTGCTGGAGATGACCGAGGCGCGCCAGAGCTTTACCTTCAGTGGGCTGGCCGGCGAACCCGTGCCGTCGATCCTGCGGGATTTTTCGGCGCCGGTGATCCTCGAGCGCGAGACCGACAATGGCGAGCGCGCCTTTCTGCTGGCCCATGATACGGACCCGTTCAACAAATGGGAATCCGGGCGCGCGCTGGCGCGCGAAGGGCTTTACGAGATGATCGTCGACGGGGCCGCGCCCGATGCAGCCTATCTGGATGCGGTGCAGGCAATGGCGCGCGACGATACGCTGGACCCGGCGTTTCGCGCGCTGGCGCTTGGCCTGCCCAGTCAGGACGACATGGCGCAGACCCTGCATGAGCGCGGTCAAACGCCCGACCCGCAAGCGATCTGGGAGGCGCTGGAAACCCTGCGCCAGGCACGCGCGCAGCATTGTCAGGACCTGGCGACAAGGCTGCACGCGCAATATCAGGTGACCGAACCCTACCGCCCAGATGCGCAGCAATCTGGCGCGCGCGCACTGGCCAATGCGGCGCTCGGGCTGATCAGCCGCCTTGACGGGGGCGCGGCGGCGCAGCGCCAGTTCGACACCGCCACCAACATGACGCAGCAACTATCCGCGCTTTCCTGCCTCTTGCAGGCGGGCAAGGGCGATGATGCGGTCGCGCGCTTCTATGACCAGTGGCGCCACGACCGGTTGGTGATCGACAAGTGGTTCATGATGCAGATCATTCACGCCGACCCCGTCGAGGCCGCCGACACCGCCGCCCGCCTGACCCGCCATTCCGATTTCGACATGAAGAACCCCAACCGCTTTCGCGCCACGCTGGGGGCGCTGGCGGCCAATCCGGCCGGGTTTCATCATGCCAGCGGCGCGGGCTATCGGCTGCTGGCGGACTGGCTGATCCGGCTCGATCCGCTGAACCCGCAGACCACGGCGCGGATGTGTTCGGCCTTCGAGACCTGGAAACGCTATGACGCGGCGCGCCAGTCGCTGATCGCCGCCGAGCTGAAGCGCATCCTTGCCACCCCTGCCCTGAGCCGCGACACGACCGAGATGGTAAGCCGCATCCGCGGCGCCTGAGCCGCGGGGTCAGTCGCGCGTGGCGATGGTGGCGACGGGGCCGGCCCCGGCGGGGCGCTGGCGCGGGCGCACGTCGCTCATCGGGCGGCAATAGGTCTGCGCGCGGGTCCAGCGCATCATCGCGCTGCGTTTGGATTCGCTGTGCAGCGGGCCCCAGTCGGCGGCCACGCCGCGCATGCCCTGCGACACGACCCCGTCACGTGACACGGTGCGCGCCATGATCCTTATGGCGCAGCTCAGATTGTCCGGCCCGTGCTTGAGCGCGTCGCCACTACCGGCGCGGCAACCATAGCCGCGCGCCGTCGAGGGCAGGATCTGCATCAGGCCGAACCAGCGCCCGCCCCCGCCCACGGCTGTGGGGCGAAAGGTGCTTTCATATTAGGCCAGCGCCGACAGGAACCCCACCCAGAAGGCGCGCCGCCCCTTGGTGCCCGAGTCGGGATAGGAAGGACACCAGTCGGCGATGTCGCGCGGCACCGTCTGTTCGAGCGCGCGGCCATGCTGACCAAGTGCCGAAAGCGCCGAGCGTGTCCACAGAGCGGAGCCGGCAACATGCTCCCAACGGGTGCGCGGAATTTCGCCGCCGCGCGCAGGCACCGTCACGGCAGGCACGACGGACTCCGTCTCGGCAAGGGCGGGGGCGGCCAAACCCAGCAATACAAGGCCGAAAACTGCATAAAAACGCGTCATCCGCGCAGTTTTACCTGTTGCGGGGGATGAATCAATCCCACCCCCGCCTTCCATATTCCCCAGCTTCACCAAAGCCTCGCCCAGATTTCGCCGGAATGCATCGACAGATTGGCGTCGGGGGCAGCAATACAGGTCAATCGGAGCGTTCATGCCGTTCATCTCCAAATCTATCAAGGGTCAGAACTCGTCCAACGAAAACGATACAAGGGCGAATGCCGGATTCCTTGGCGGGGCGCTATCCCGGCTGCGCCAAAAGCCGGATTCAGTAATCGAAGACATGATGAAACGGATCATCCTGCCCTCGCTTCCCGTCAGTGACGAGGAAATGGCGCGCGCGACGCACCAGGACCTCGGGCTGAAACTGGCACGCCAGGAGCTGTGGGAGGATTTCTCGGAGCGCGCCATCTATGCCGATGACTGCCGTTTGGCGACGCCGGGCGGAGAATCGGCTTCGTTGCTGCTGGCCTTCGGGGCGCGCAGCGATGTGGTGGCCGCCGCCGAGGATGCGATCCATGATGGTGTCGCGCCGGACATGGCCGGGATCGAGGCGCTGGAAGAGGTGCTGGAAGAGCACCGCAGCAGTCATGCCGTGGCACTGGTCGTGGCGCTGGCGCATTTCGATATCGGCTGGGCCTGGCAGATCGCCACAACCGAGGGCGAATTGCCCGCAGGTCCCGACAGCGCGGAGCGGATCGACGCGCATTTCCAGCGCGCCGCGGAGTTGCTGGCGCCCTATGATCCCGAGGAACTCGATGCGCCTTCGCTGGCGGCTGCGAAATGCGCGCTTCTGGCGACGCAGCCGCATCCAGACCGCAGGGTCGCCGACGCTTATGAAAAGCTGATCGACCTTGACCCCGATTGCCAGCGCCACATGCGCGCGCTCGGGCATTACCTGTTGCCGCGCTATTATGGCAGCTACGATCAACTGGAGCTCGAGGCACGCCGCACCGCCGCGCGCACCGGCGATGTATGGGCCTCGGGGGCCTACTCCTGGGTCTATCTCGATGCGCTGGCGACGGATGATACCGCGCTCAAACGCCTTGATGCCGATTATTTCATCGAAGGCTTGCACAATATTCTGGCGATCAAGCGCGACCAGCATGTCACCAACCAGCTGGCTGCCTTCTGCGCGATCACCATGGCGCCCGACCGCCCGCGCCCCGCGCCGCTGCCCGAAAGCAGCGACATGAAACGCGCGATGATGCATGACTGCCTTGACTGGATCCTGTCCGAGCACCTTCAGGAACTGCACCCGCTGGTCTGGTCGCAGACCCTGATGGCGCCGGGCCTGACGCCCGCCCTGCCCTCGCGCCGCGCACTTGTCACCAGGGGCCGTCAGGCGGCGCTGCGCGCCATCGCGCTGCGCTTTGCCGAAGAGATCGCCGACGGAAGCTCCATCGCCTTCTCGTCCTCGGGGATGTATCGCCTGCCTGCGCTTTGATCGCAGGCGGGCGCGCCACGGCGCATCGCGCGGCGCAAGCGCGTCATCGCGCCCTTGCCCAGCCTTCTGGCTTGGCCTAGAACGCCTGCGTCCCACCCGATGGAGAGAGACGCATGCTGGACCTGACATTCGAGCCGCCCAAGCCCAAGGTGATCGCCGGGGCGAAACATGACTGGGAACTGGTGATCGGCATGGAGGTCCATGCCCAGGTCGCCTCGAAGGCGAAGCTGTTTTCGGGCGCCTCGACGACATTCGGGGCCGAGCCCAATTCCAACGTCTCTTTCGTGGATTCGGCGATGCCGGGCATGTTGCCCGTGATCAACGAATTCTGCATCGAGCAGGCCGTGCGCACGGGGCTGGGCCTCAAGGCGCAGATCAACCTGTGGTCGGCCTTTGATCGCAAGAACTATTTCTACCCCGACCTGCCGCAGGGCTACCAGATCAGCCAGCTTTACCACCCGCTGGTCGGCGAGGGCGAGATCCTCGTGGACATGGAGCCGGGGATCGCGCGCAAGGTGCGCATCGAGCGCATCCATGTGGAGCAGGACGCGGGCAAGTCGATTCACGACATGGACCCGGCGATGTCATTCGTCGATCTCAACCGCACCGGCGTGGCGCTGATGGAGATCGTCAGCCGCCCCGATATCCGCGGCCCCGAAGAGGCCGCCGCCTATGTCACCAAGCTGCGCCAGATCCTGCGCTATCTGGGCACCTGTGACGGCAACATGCAGAACGGCAGCCTGCGGGCCGATGTGAACGTGTCGGTCTGCCGCCCCGGCGCCTATGAGAAATACATGGAGACGCAGGATTTCAGCCATCTGGGCACGCGCTGCGAGATCAAGAACATGAACTCGATGCGCTTCATCCAGCAGGCCATCGACTACGAGGCGCGCCGCCAGATCCAGATCGTCGAATCGGGGGGCGAAGTGGTGCAGGAAACCCGCCTTTACGACCCTGACAAGGGCGAGACACGCTCGATGCGCTCCAAGGAAGAAGCGCATGATTACCGCTATTTCCCCGATCCCGACCTGTTGCCGCTTGAGATCGAGCAGGATTGGGTCGATGCGATTCGCGACAGCCTGCCTGAGCTGCCCGACGAGAAAAAGGCCCGCTTCATCAACGATTACGGCGTCACCGAATATGACGCCAGCGTGCTGACGGCGGATGTCGATCTGGCCGCCTATTTCGAGGACTCGGTGGGGGCTGGCGATGGCAAGCGCACCGCCAACTGGGTCATCAACGAGGTTCTGGGGCGCGCCAACAAGGCCGATCTCGGCCCGCGCGAGATCGCCGCGCCCGAAGTGAACGCCGCGATCCTGGGAATGGTCGCGCGTGACGAGATTTCCACCAAGATCGCCAAGGATGTGCTTGAAAAGCATATCGAATCCGGGCGCGCGCCCGAAGAGATCGTCGAGACCGAGGGCATGAAGCAGGTCACCGATACCGGCGCGATCGAGGCGGCGGTGGACCAGATCATCGCCGACAACCCCGCGCAGGTCGAAAAGGCCAAAGCCAATCCCAAGCTGGCGGGCTGGTTCGTCGGGCAGGTCATGAAGGCCACCGGCGGCAAGGCCAATCCCAAGGCGGTGAACGAGATCATCCAGCAGAAACTGGAGCTGGGCTGAGGGGCCTTCACCCTCGGCTCGCACAAGACCATGCAGGGGGCCAGATGACGACGACAGCGCCTTTCATGTCCTCCCTTTTGGGGATCGAGCCGGATTGGATCGACCATAACGACCATCTCAACATGGGCTATTATACCGTGCTGTTCGACCGCGCCGCAGACGAGGCCTTCGCGCGGTTCGGCTTTGGCCCCGATTACGTGGCGCGGGCCAATCACACGACCTTTTCGGCGGAATTCCACGTGCGTTACCTGCGCGAATTGAAGCTGGGGGACAGGGTGCGCTCGTCCTTCTGGCTGATCGCGCATGACGAGAAGCGCTTTCACAGCTTTCAGGAGCTATACCACGAGGATGGCTGGCTGGCCGCCACCGGCGAGGGCATGACGCTGCATGTTGACCTGGCCGGGCCGCGCGTGGTGGCCATGCCCGAAGATATCCTTGCCCGCGTCGCCGAGATGGCCGCCGCGCACGCCCGCCTGCCCCGCCCCGAGGGCGTGGGCGCGCGCATCGGGCTGGCGCGCAAGGGCTGAAGGCCGGACCCGGCGGCGATAGCCGACCCCGCGCGGATCCCGGGCCACGATCCGGCCGCGGCCCGTGGCCATGCATCCTTTCAGGCGAACATCCGTTCACCATCAGAAGGTGGCAGCAGATCACCTGCAAAAGCATATCTGCGGGCGAGGCCCGTCACGCGGTCTTGCCCTGGATGTGACTGACCGAGAGATGAAGTGAATTGCCTGACACGCCCTCAGGCGCGACGGTTCAACACACATTCATTTCAAAGGAGACATCCAAAATGATCACCCGCCGCAACACGATTCTCGCCGCCACAGCCGCGCTTGGCCTTGCCCTTGCCGGAGCGGCCAGTGCAGGACCGGGCAAGGGCCATGCCCTCAATGCCGACGAAAACGGGGTCATGCTCCAGGGGTATGATCCGGTCGCCTACATCCAGGAGGAAAGCGCGGTCAAAGGCAGCGATGACATCATCGCCCAGCATCAGGGCGTCACATATCATTTCGCCTCGTCCGAGAACCGCGATACATTCGAGGCCAACCCCGCCGCCTATGTCCCTGCCTATGGGGGGTATTGCGCCATGGGCACGGCAATGGGGCTCAAGCTTGATGTCAAGCCCGAGCTGTTCCGGGTCGTCGACGACCGTCTTTATCTGAACACCGCCGAAGGCGCGCAGAAAAAATGGCTGTCAGACACGTCCGCACATATCCGCAAGGCCGACGAGAAATGGGCCGAGATCAGGGATATTCCGGCCGATCAGCTTGAGGCGAACTGAGCCGGCGTTCACGGGGCGGGCCAAAGCCGCGCGCTTTGCACCCGCATCCGGCGCGCGGCAATCGCGCCGCGCGCCGGTATCCTGCACGATGGCAGCCTGCCGCTCGTCTGCTCAATCCACGCGGTAATCGGCGAAGACGTCATCGACCGGCGTGCCGGCAAGGTGATTAACGTAGTTCGAGAATGTCTTGCAGGCGATGCCCAGCACGACGCCCAAGACATGATCCTCGCTATAGCCCGCATCAAGGAAGGCATCGACCGCCGGTTTTCCCGGATTGCCATGCGACACCACCATCGCTTCGACGAATTTGGACAAGGCATCAAGCTTGTCATCGGGCAAGGAATCGCCGTTGCGCAACGCCGCAAGGACATCGGCGGGCACACCCGATTTCTTGTCGGCCAGCATCGAATGCGCCGCGGTGCAATAGGTGCAACCGTTGACCCGGCTGATGGTCAGGAAAACCACCTCCTGTTCGGGGGGCGTGAAACCCGCGTTCTCGCGGAAATCGGCATATGTCGAAAGATACCCGGCCAGAACCCCCGGCATCTTGGCCATATAGCCATACATGTTCGGCACGAAACCGAGGTTCTTTTGTGCCTCCTGCAGCAACTCACTTGCGCGCGGGTCCGCGGATTCGATCGTGTCGGGTTCGATGGACATCAATGCTTGACGCGTCATTTCTGGTCTCCTTTTAACAGAATGATCATTTCATAAATTGACGATCCCCCTTGTTGCAAGTATTTTCAGAATGATGAGTTCAAAATTAAGTGATACCCCGGCGCCCCGGCGCCAGCGTGGCAGGCCAAGCGGCTTCGTGCCCCATGAAGCCCTTGAAGCCGCGATGTGCCTGTTCTGGAGAACGGGATATGACGCCGCCTCGGTCGACGAGATCTGCAAGGCCACCCGGATGCCGCGCGCCACCCTTTACCAGCGCTATGGCGGCAAGGAGGGTCTGTTCCTCGCCACGCTGGACCATTACGGCGACACGCGGATCAGGCCATTGTTGGACACGCTTGGCCCAAAAGGCGATCTGGAACAGGATATCGCACGTTTCTTTCAGGCGGTTCTGCGTCTCGCCACCGGGCAGAACGGCCCCACGGGTTGCCTGATTTCCTGCGTCCTTTCGGACGCCGCAGGCGCCAACCCGCGCTTTCGCGCGGAACTGGAAGAACGTTTCGCAAGCCTTGAAACGCGGCTCGAGCAGCGTATCCGCGCCGCGGGGCCGCGTTACGACGCAAACCATCCACCGGAGGTTCTGGCGATGCTGCTTGCCGCCATCGCGCGCGGGATCATGGTCCGTGCCCGTGCCGGGGCAGATGCCCGGCGACTCACGCCTGTTGCCGATGCCGCCGCCTCGCTTTGCGCGGCCTGACGGGCCGCCACGTCACATGCGTCACGGCCCCGTGTTGAGAGTGGGTTCAGGGATCAAAAGGCAGGCCGACAGAACCTTGCGGGTGTCGTCATGGACGCTGGGGCGCTCGCCCAGCCAGCGGGCATAAAGGCGATGCGCCGGGGCCTGGCCCGCCGCCATGTCCGCAAGGGAACGGGCTGTTTCACCAGCGATGGCGGTCAGGCGCTTGCGCATGTTGGCGTGATAGGTGTCACGGTGGCGCGCCTCCATGCGCAGGTGGAAAAGCGAGCTGCGCGCGCGTGGCGCGATCCGCATCGCGGCGATGGCCTGAGCGGCGTGTTGGTCGAACGTGGCGCTGGCGTGCGCAAGGCGCCGGGGCGCGCGCAGCACCACACCCAGCGCCGCATCGCTGGCCGCGCGCCGCAGGTCGGCGGCGGGCAGAAAAAGGGACAGCAGGCGCGCGCGCCGGAACGCGCGCCGCGCGGCGTTCCCGTCACCGGCGGCAAAACCCGCACAGCCCCGTTCCATCAGCGATTCCCACAAGAGGTCGCGCCGCCCCCAGCCCGCATCAAGCGCCACCCGCGCCTGGGGCGTGGCGAAATCAAACCCCCAGATACGCGGCGCGAACATGGTCGTTGTCATGAAGCTCATCGGCGGGACCCTCCAGTGCCATGTTTCCGGTTTCCAGCACATAGGCATGGCTGGCCAGTTCCAGCGCCAGTTCGGCATTCTGCTCGACCAGCACCACCGGCACGCCCTGCGCGTTGATATCCTCGATGATGCGGGCGATTTCCTCGACGATCACCGGCGCAAGGCCCATGGATGGCTCGTCCATCAGCAAAAGCCGCGGCGCCGACATCAGCGCCCGCCCGATTGCCAGCATCTGCTGTTCGCCCCCCGACATGGTCTTGGCCATCTGGCGGCGGCGTTCGCGCAGACGCGGGAAGCGGTCGAACACGCTTTCGAGGTCACGCGCCACCTTTTCATGATCGCGGCGCAGGAAAGCGCCGGTGCGCAGGTTCTCTTCGACGGTCATGTCGGGAAAGATGCGCCGCCCCTCGGGCACATGGGCGATGCCGCGCGCAACAATCTTGTCCGCGCTGAGCCCGTCGATGCGCTGCCCGTCGAAATGGATCTCGCCCTTCACGAGCGGCACCATCCCCGACATCGCCCGCAAGCTGGTGGTTTTGCCCGCGCCATTGCCGCCGATGATCGTGACGATGGCCCCATCGGGCACCGAAAGCGAGATATCTCGCACCGCCGAGACCTTGCCGTAATTGACCGAGACATCCTTCATCTCAAGCAACATGGCGCGCGCCCCCCAGATAGGCTTCGATCACGGCCGGATGGTTGCGGATTTCCGCTGGGTTCCCCTCGGCGAGGAACTTGCCGAAGCTCATGCAGGTGATGTTGTCGCAAAGCCCCATGATCGCCTGCATGTCATGTTCGACGATCAGGATGGTGATGCCGTCCTCGCGCAGGCGGCACATGAGATCCATCATGCGGCGGGTTTCCTCGGGGTTCATGCCGGTGAAAGGCTCGTCCAGAAGCATGACGTCGGGATGGCTCGCATAGGCCACCGCCATGCCCAGCGCGCGCTGGTGGCCGTGGCTGAGCTCACCGGCCATTTCATCCCTGAGATGGTCGAGCCCGAAGAATTCCAGCGCCTCGCGCGCACGCGCCCTTGCGCCCTCGCGGTCATCCCTGTCCCAGCCGATGATCGCGGCGAAAATGTTGGGGCGGAACGGCATATGCGTGCCCACAAGCGCGTTCTCCATTACCGTCATTTCCGCGAACAGGGTCGAATGCTGGAAGGTGCGCACCACGCCCCGGCGCGCCACCTCGTGCATCCTCAGGCCCGATATGGTCTCGCCGCGCAGGCGCACCTGCCCGCCGCTGGGTTTGTAGAACCCCGAGATCATGTTGAACGTGGTGGTCTTGCCCGCGCCGTTGGGGCCGATAAGCCCGTGGATTTCACCGTGATTGACCTTGAAGCTGAGGCCATCGACCGCCGTCAGCCCACCAAAGCGCATGATCAGGTTATCGACTTCGAGAAACTGTGTCATTGCGCAGGGCTCCGTTCCGGGGTGTCCTTGCCGGGTCGTTTGCCGGCGATTTTCTGCACAAGGCTTTCCAGCCCCTTGGGCAGGAACAGGATCGAAAGGATCATGATCAGGCCATAGATCAGCGGGCGCATCTGCTCGAACCCCATTTCGCGCAGCACGATTTCATTGAGGACGGTCAGCACCACGCAGCCAAGGATCGGCCCGTAAAAGGTGGCGGTGCCCCCGACAATGGCCCAGGTCAGCACGAAGACCATCAGATCCACGTCAAAGGAGTTGGGATTGATGGTGCCCACGTAATGCGCCATCAGCGCGCCGCTGATCCCGGCAAAGCCGCTGGCGATGGAAAAGGCCAGCGTGCGATAGGCGCGCAGGTTGACGCCCGAAGCCTCGGCCAGCCGGTCCTGCCAGTGGACCGCGTGAAAGGTCAGGCCGACGGGGCTGCGCTCGATGCGCCACAGGATCCACAGGCAGACCGCCACCACCGCGCATGACAGGTAGTAATAGCTGATCGGCTCGAAGAAATCGAAATCATAGATGCCGATGGAAAAATCCGGCATCGGGTCGATCCCCTTGATCCCCTTGGCGCCGCCGAAAGGATCGCGAAAGCGTTTCCACAGCAGGCGGATGATCTCGCCCGCCGCAAAGGAGCCGATCAGGAAATAGAAGCCTTTCATCCGAAAAAGCGGGAACGAGAGCAGCACCGCCAGAAGCGCCGCCGTCGCCCCCCCGAGCAGGATCGAGACCGGCACCCAGATGCCCAGCTCCTTGGTATAGATCGCCGAGGCATAGGCCCCCACCCCCATGATCACCACATGCGCCAACGACCATTCGCCGGTCAGCGTAAGCAGCCGATAGGACGAGACCAGCAAGATATTGAGGGTCAGGAAAACAAGGATTTCCTGTTGCGAGAAGCTGAGCCCGTGGGGCAGCGCCAGCAGTGCCGCGCCCCCCAGCACGAAGATGGCAAGGTTACGCACGATCCGCACTCCCGAAGAGGCCCGTGGGCTTGATGATCAGCACCAACAGCATGAGAGACAGCCCCACGATGTCGGCGATCACCCCGTCATAGAAGGTGGTGACGAAGGTATGCACAAGCGCATAGGCCACCGAGGCCACGACCGCGCCCTCAAGGCTGCCGACACCGCCGACGATGATGACGATGAAGGCGGTCACGATCACCGAATGGCCCATATGCGGGTTGACCGACACCAGCGGCGCGGTCAGCGCCCCGGCGATCCCGGCCAGCCCCGCGCCGATGAACATGGCGATCCGCGCGGTCTGGTTGATGGAAATACCCTGAAGTGCTGCGGCCTCGGGGTCCTGGGCGGCGGCGCGCAGCGCCCAGCCGAAACGGGTCTTCTTGAGGAACACCCAGAGCGCCGTCAGCAGCACCACCGCCGCGACGATCACGTAAAGCCGCGCCACCGGCAGGCGCACGCGGTCGGAAAACTCGATCACGCTTTGGGTGACGGGGGGGATATGCTCCATGCGCACGCCAAAGCCCATGACCGCCAGCGCCTGAAGGATCATCAGAAAGCCGATCGAGGCCACCAGCCCGCCCAGCGGATTATCCCTGAGCGGGCGAAACAGCGCCCGTTCCATCGCAAGGCCAAGACAACCCACAAAGATCAGCCCAGCCGCCACCGCCACGAAGAACGGCACCGCGAGGTCGGTATAAAGCAAGACGACCGTATAGGCCCCCGCCATGTAAAGTTCGCCATGAGCGAAGTTGATCACGCCCATCACCCCGAAAATCAGCACGAGGCCCACGGCGATCAGCGAGATGTAGCTCGCCGCATAGACGGCGTTCAGGCCGGTCTGCGCAAGGAGGTCCAGCATCGGTTCTGTCTCTTCTGCTCGAGTGAGAGAAGCGCGGGGCGCGCGCGCGCATCTGCATCGCCGCCCCGCACCGCCTGTCGTCGTGCCGGATCAGCCGCGCTGGTCCCACATCTGGTCATAGGCCTTCATGTGCTTGACCAGAAGATCGCCGTGCTTGTCATACCAGGCCGGGATGTTGCGGAACTCCTTGATCGTGGCCTTGCCGCCCTCGATCGCCACCACTGGCCAGTCGCCGACGAGCGCGTTCTCGATCCCGAAAAGTTCCTCGCCCCACCAGCGCGCATCGCCAAAGGCGTGCTTGCCGGTGCCGCCCTCCTTCATCGCGGCGATCACCGCGTCGGGCTCGGACGAGCCGGCCTTTTCGGCCGCCGCCTTCCAGAGATCCATGATCGAGGCGTATTCCCAGCTGACCGCGCCCCACTGGCCCGGATACCGCTTGTTGTATTCAGCGAAGAAGCCGTTGGGGTCTTCGAAATTCACCTGGTCGGAATTCAGCGCCGGATCATCGAAATCAGGGAACTGAAACAGGAAGCCTTCCATGAATTCGGCCGATGTCTTGGCGATCATCTGATCATAGAAATCCGCCGTGCAGGAAATGATCTGCCCTTCGTAACCCTGCTGGAAAAGCTGCTCGCAGATCGGGTGGACGTAATCCGAATAGCAGGTATCCAGGCAGACGATATCGGGATTGGACGCGATCAGCCGCGTCACCACCGGCGCGAAATCCGTGGTCGCCGGGTCGAACAGCAGCGGGTCGCCCTGCATTTCGATGCCCGCCGCCTCGAAGGCGGCAAGATAGGTGGCCACCGATGGCAGGCCAAGCGCATCATCCTGCGCGCACATCACGGCCGTTTTCAGTTCGGGGCGGTTCTCGGCCATCCATTCGACGGCGGTGACATTGTAGATCGGATGCACCTCGGCGGGCGCGATAAGCGTGGTCGTGTCGGGGCCAAGGTCGCTGGGCAAAAGGGTGGAAAACAGCATCCCCGTCCTGTCGGCGACCGGCTGCACGCCGGGCCAGGTATCGCCGCCCAGCATCATGATGAAACTGACGCCATCCTCGCGGATCAGCTTGGTGGCGCCGGTGCGGGCCTTGGCAGGATCGTATTCATTGTCATAGGCCACGAATTCGACCATATAATCGCCATCCGACAGCTTGATGCCGCCCGCGGCGTTGATCCGCTCGGCCCAGATTTCGCAGCCGTCCAGCCCCGGCTTGCCCCAAGCCGCCACGGCCCCCGTGAGGGGCGCAAGAAAGCCGATCTTGATCAACTTGTCCTGCGCATTGGCGATGCGCGGCAGGCTGGTCGCCGCCGCGGCCGCGGCGGTGGATTGCAGGAATGTCCGGCGCGTCAGCCCCGGCTTGCCGAATCTTGAAAACATTGTTGTTTCTCCCATGTTGGCGCGCCCGGACATCATGGTCAGGGCCGGCTTTTTGGAGGCCAACATTCTTGTTGGGATGACGCGCGGCGCGGCAGGGCTGGCGTGAGGCGCAACCATACCAGTTCGCGCAAATTGGTTTGGCCTCAGGTTCAGACGCTAGCAGAGAAGCCCCGGCCTGCCAAGAAAATTGGTTCATAATTTGGGTCAATTAAAGATTTTGGCATAATTTCGGTTCACTTATATTTGCGAAAAATGGGCCAATTCATTGAATTCACAACAGGTTTCGACCCTGCTCAAACCAGAGGCAGCGCCCCGGCAGGGAACCAATTTCACCGTGCATGGAACCACAGGCGCGCTTCACGCTTCCAGCCCGGCGCGATGCGCGTTAACCTGCCCTTGCATGAATGATACCCGCAACAGCCCGGACGCCAGCATGACCAGAAACGCCCAGGACACCGCCACGATCGTCGCCAGCCAACCCTTGGGCGCGACGGTTCAGATCGTGGTCGACACGCTGTTCGCGCGCATCAAGTCCGAAGAATATCCCAGCGATACCCGCCTGCCCTCGGAACGCACGCTGGCCTCTGAACTGGGGGTGGCACGCAACACCGTGCGCGAGGCGCTCGACGTGCTGGAAAACCAGAAGGCGATCCGCCGCCGCCCCGGATCGGGCAGCTTTGTCACCTATCGCTCGACAGCCGCCACCCTTCGCGGCGACGACTCGGTCGCGGACGATACCAGCCCGCTCGATCACCTGGTGGTGCGCGGCATCCTGGAGCCGGAAATGGTCCGGCTGGCGGTGGTCAACATGACCCCGCGCCAGATCACGCTGCTGTCGCAGACCCTGTCCGAGATAGAGGGCATCAACACTGATGTGGATGCCTTCATTGAGCTGGAGGAAAAGCTGTATACCCAGATCGCCGAGGGCACCGGCAACCCGCTTCTGGCCTCCTGCTATCGCCTGACGATCGAGACCTACCGGCAGAGTTTCCGCACCAAGCTGCGTCGCCGCAACCTGACCCCGCGCCGCATCCAGGACTATCAGAAACGCTACAACACGCTGTTCAACGCCATCGCCTCGCGCGATGTGGCCTCGGCGGTGGAGTTCATCAAGCTGCACCTCGTCGAGGAACAAAAGCTGCTTTTGCAGGAGTTCTAGGGCCGCTCTACCTGTCGAGGCTGCGGGCCTGAATATCCGTGCCCGCATCATTGCCCCGCTCGACGCGCTGTTGCCAAAGCTGCCCCAGATCCTCCATTTCGCGCCTGAGCAGCCCGGCATGGGCCTGCAACCAATCGGGCACCGAGCCGAAATGCACAATCCCCGCCTTGCCACCCTGCACCGTCACCACCGGCCATTCCCCGACCAGGGCATTGTCGATGCCGAACACGTCCGTGCCCCACCATTGGGCAGGCCCGAAGGCGTGGGTGACATGGCCCAGCTGCTTCATCGCCGCCAGCACCGATAGCGGATTGACCGTGCCGGCCTTTTCCACCGCCGCATGCCAGATATCCAGGATCGCCGCATATTCCCAGCTGACCGCGCTCCAGCTTCCGGGGTATCGGGCGTTGTATTCCTCGTAGAACACATTGGGCTGATTGAAGAAAAACGCCTTTTCGCGCAGCGCGGGGTCATCGAAATCGGGAAACTGAAAGATGACCCCTTCCATGAAACCCCGCCCGGTTCGCTCGACCAGCCGCTCGTAATGATCGAGCGTGCAGGACAGGATCTGCCCGGTAAAGCCTTGCGCATGGGCGTATTCGGTCATCGCGTGGACCATCGGCGTATAGCTGGTGCACCAGCACAGGATATCGGGGTCAGCATCCAGCATCGGCTGCACGAGCGCCGCTGCGTCGGTTATGTCGGGATCGTACTGGATCTCCTTGGCAATGCCGATCCCCGCCGCCTTGAACGCCGCGCGATATGTGGCCAGCGACGGCAGGCCCAGCGCGTCGCGCTGGCTGCACATCGCCACGGTCTTGAGCTGCGGGCGGGCCTGCGCCAGCCACTCGACACCGGTCACCACATAGATCGGATGCACCTCGGACGGGGCGATCAGATAGGGCGTGTCGGGGCTCAGGTCGCTGGGCAGAAGCGTCGAGGTCAGAATGCGCCGGTCCATCAGGTAGTCCGATACCGGGGTGAAACTGTCGCCCCCCAGCATCATCAGCAGCTTCACGTCGCGCTCCTGCACCAGCCGCATCGCACCCTCCAGCGCGCCTTGCGGATCATAGCCGCAATCATGGGCGTGAATGCGGATCGGATAGCGCCGCCCGCCAATCAGCATGCCCCCCGCATTGTTCAGCCAATCCTCCCAGATGCGGCAGCCATGCAGGCCCGGCAGCCCCCAGGATTCGACCGGCCCGCTGAGCGGCGCGAGAAAGCCGACATTGACCGTGCTGTCCATGCCGACCTGCAAACGCGGCAACGCGCCGCTGATCGCCAGACGATGTGCAAAGCTCGAAGATTCCATCATTTTCCTCGTCTCGGGGCGCCGGTTCTGGCCCCAGACTAACATCAATTTCGGCGCGCAACAGGTTTGTTGTTGACAGATTGGTTCACTCTTTGGCTTATTTGAATGAACCAAAAGAACCAAACCATGATTTTGGTTCATACCAATCAGGGGAGACCAACCAGATGGCAAAGAAGAGAATTTGCGTGATCGGCGCCGGCCCGTCGGGCCTTGCGCAGCTGCGCGCCTTCCAGTCCGCCGCCGAACAGGGCGCAGAGATCCCCGAGATCGTCTGTTACGAGGCCCAGTCCGACTGGGGCGGGCTGTGGAACTACACCTGGCGCACGGGTGTCGATGACAACGGCTTTCCCTGTCACGGCTCGATGTATCGCTACCTGTGGTCGAACGGCCCCAAGGAGGGGCTGGAATTCGCCGATTACACCTTCGACGAACATTTCGGTAAGGAAATCGCCAGTTACCCGCCCCGCGAGGTGCTGTTCGATTATATCAAGGGCCGGGTGGAAAAGGCCGATGTGCGCGGCTGGATCCGGTTCGAAAACTACGTGCGCGATGTCAGTTACGACACCGAGCGCGCGCAATTCACCGTGACGGCCCGCGACACCGCCAAGGACGAGGAAACCACCGAGGAATTCGACCACGTCATCGTCGCCTCGGGCCATTTCTCAACCCCGAACGTACCCTATTATCCCGGCTTTGAATCCTATAACGGGCGCATCCTTCATGCCCATGATTTCCGCGACGCGCGCGAATTTCAGGGCAAGGACATCCTGATCATGGGCTCATCCTATTCGGCCGAGGATATCGGCTCGCAATGCTGGAAATACGGCTGCAAGTCGATCATCTCGTCGCATCGCTCGGGGCCGATGGGCTATCAATGGCCCGACAACTGGGACGAAGCCCCCGCCGTCGACCATGTCGAAGGCAAGACCGTGCATTTCGTCGATGGCACCAGCCGCGAGGTGGACGCGATCATCCTGTGCACCGGCTACAAGCACCATTTCCCCTTCCTGCCCGACGATCTGCGCCTCAAGACCGCCAACCGGCTGGCGGCGGCGGATCTTTACAAGGGCGTCGTCTATGTGCCCAACCCGGCGCTGTTCTATCTTGGCATGCAGGACCAGTGGTTCACCTTCAACATGTTCGACGCGCAGGCCTGGTGGGTACGCGACTGCATCATGGGCCGGATCACCCTGCCCGACGCCGCCACGATGGAGGCCGACTGGAAACAGCGCGAAGCCGACGAGGACGCGCTCGAAGACGATTACGGCTGTATCCGTTACCAGGGCGATTACGTCGAGGAACTGATCGCCGAGACGGATTACCCCTCATTCGATGTCGAGGCCGCCTGCCAGGCCTTCTACGAGTGGAAGAAGCACAAGAAAAAGGATATCATGGCCTTCCGCAATCACGGCTATGTCTCGCCGATGACCGGCAAGAAGGCACCGGCGCATCACACCCCTTGGGTAGAGGCGCTGGACGACAGCCTCGAAGCCTACCTGCAATCCCCAAAGCAGGCGCAACCCGCCTGACTTCGGCCCATTCCGCCCGCACCCTCATGTGCTCCCCTGCGGCCGGGATGGCTCCTTATCCTGAAGGCGCGACCCGATCATGACCCTGACGCCACGTTTTGAAACCCCCTATGAGCGGTCCGGCGTGCTGGTGCCGGGCCTGCCGGTTCTGGAACCCGGAGTCGAACGCTACCCGGTGCCGGGTGGCGGATCGCGCGCGGTGGCCGTCGAGGCCGGCGACGAGGTCGCGGTTCTGGATCCGCAAGGGCTTCAGCAAGGCGAGTTGGTGATCTTTGCGCCTGACGGGCGTTCGGATGCCGGGATGCTGGGCGCCAGCGGCACAGGGCGCCCCGAGGGCGTGATCGCCGCGCTGAGTAGCGGCGCGCCATCGGGCGCGCGGGTGGCGCGCGCTCTAGACGCGGCGGGCTTCGACCTTGGGCGCGCCGATGCGGTGCGGGTCTTTGAAGACGGGTCACGCCCCGGCGATATCGCGCGGTTCCATGCCGCCTGCGACGGGCTGGTGATCCTGGCCGCGCCCGGCGGCCCGATGCGCCCGGATGCGCAGGACGCGCCCACCGGGCTGATCCTTTATCTGCGCCGCGCCAATGCGCGCAACGCCAAGGGCGGGCTCACCCCCCCTGATCCGCTGGCCGATCCGATCCATGATTTCAACATCCAGCCGGGCGAAGCGCGAAGCTATGAGGTGAGGAAAGGCCAGTTCATCCAGATCCTTGACGTGCAGGGGCGCGAATGCTCGGATTTTCAGGCATTTTCGATGCGCGCGCTCGACAAGGGGATCGAGCGCGATATCGACCCGACCACCACCCGCACGCTGATGGGGTCGCTTTACCCCCAGCCTGGTATCTTCTCGAAATACTGGAGCGTCGATCAGGAACCGCTGGTCGAGATCGTGCAGGATACCTGCGGGCGTCACGACACGTTCGGGCTGGCCTGTACGGCGCGCTATTACGAAGATCTGGGCTATCCGGGGCATGTGAACTGCTCGGACAACATCAATGCCGACCTTGCGCAATATGGCATCCGCCCGCGTGCGGGCTGGCCGGCGATCAATTTCTTCTTCAACACCATGCTGGACGAGACCAACGCCATCGGCATGGACGATCCCTGGTCGCGCCCCGGCGATTTCGTGCTGCTGCGCGCGCTGACCGATCTGGTCTGCGTCTCGACCGCCTGCCCCTGCGACGTGGACCCGGCCAATGGCTGGAATCCCACCGACATCCAGCTGCGCAGCTATGGCGCGGAGCAATCCTTCAGCCGTTCGATCGGCTATCGCAAAACGGCGGAGGCCGATGTGGAAGACACCAAGGAAACCGGATTTCATGGCAGCTTTGCCCGCCATACCCGCAATTTCGTTGAATATAACGGCTATTGGCTGGCCTCGGACATGACCGGTCAAGGCGCGCTGGCGGAATACTGGGCCTGCCGCGAAAAGGCGGCGGTGATGGATCTCAGCCCCTTGCGCAAATATGAGGTGACAGGCCCCGACGCCGAGGAACTGGTGCAGCTTTGCGTGACCCGCGACATGAAGAAACTGGCCGTCGGTCAGGTGGTCTATACGGCCATGTGCTATGAACATGGCGGCATGATCGACGATGGCACGGTGTTCCGCCTCGGTCAGGACAATTTCCGCTGGATCGGGGGCAATGACCTGTCGGGGCTGTGGCTGCGCCAGCAGGCCGAAGAGCGCGGGCTGAACGCCTGGGTGCGCGAGTCGACCGACCAGTTGCACAATATCGCCGTGCAGGGGCCACTGAGCCGCGAGATCCTGTCGGCGATCACCTGGACGCCGCCGACCCAGCCCACCATCGACGAGCTGGGCTGGTTCCGCTTCACCATCGCGCGGATCGGCGATTACGACGGCATCCCGCTGGTGATCAGCCGCACCGGCTATTCGGGCGAACTGGGCTACGAGATATTCTGCCATCCGCGCGACGCGGCGGCGGTGTTCGACGCGGTCTGGGAGGAAGGCGCGCCCAAGGGGATGTTGCCGTTGGGCCTAGAGGCGCTCGACATGCTGCGCATCGAATCCGGGCTGATCTTCGCAGGCGCCGAATTCTGCGACCGCACCGACCCGTTCGAGGCCGGGATCGGCTTTGCGGTGCCGCTCAAGACCCAGAGCGACGACTTCATCGGCCGTGCGGCGCTCGAGGCGCGCAAGGCCCAGCCGCAGCGCAAACTGGTGGGGCTGGAGATCGAAAGCGGCAACGTGCCCTCGGGTGGTGATTGCGTGCGCATCGGGCGCGCCCAGATCGGCGAGATCACATCAGCCATGCGCTCGCCCATTCTGGGCAAGACCATCGCGCTGGCGCGTCTTGACCTGCCCCATACCGGGATCGGCACCGCCGTCGAGGTGGGCCAGCTTGACGGCCAGCAGAAGCGGCTGAAGGCCAGTATCGTGCGCTTCCCGCATTTCGACCCCACGAAGGAACGGGTGAAGGGGAATTACGACTGAACGCGATGCCCGGCCTGGGGCGGGATCGGGGGCGCTGCCCCCGTCGCGCAAGGCGCGACTCCCCCGGGATATTTGAGAACAGAAGAAGGCCGATCACGCGCACCCGCTCTTTACGATCCCGCGCCATGCGCGCTAGGCTTTTTGACAGCCACGCAAACCGAGCGGACAGCCCCTTGAGCCATGACCCCGAGGACGAGGGCGGCGACGCCCCCTGTTTCGCCCACCATCTCGTGGGCGGGCATCCCGTGGACCCCGAGACCGCGCGCGACGTGGCCCGCTTTCGCAAGGGCGCGCGCGCGCGGCTGCTGGAGGCGCGCAAATTATCGACGCCGGATCGCGACGCGGCTCTGGCGGGGCTGCGCGTGGGGCTTGAGAAACGCATCAGGATAACAAAGGGCGTGAGGATCGCCGCCTATTGGCCGATCCGCTCCGAGCCGGATTTGCGCGGCTGGATGAAAGCGGTCCACAGCGCGGGCGCGCAGATCCTGCTGCCGGTGGTGGCCGGAAAATCCGCGCCACTGGAATTTCACCACTGGTCGCCCGGCTGCCGCATGACGCGCGGAGTCTGGAACATCCCGGTCCCCGCCGATGGCGCCCCCGACCGGCCCGATATCGTGATCTCGCCGCTGCTTGGGGTGGACCATGCGTTTTACCGGCTGGGCAATGGCGGGGGCTATTACGACCGCACGCTGGCGGCGCTTGATCCGCGCCCGCATGTCATCGGCGTCGGGCTGGCGGGCTGCATGCTGCCCACGATCTACCCGATGCCCTGGGATATCGCGATGGACGAAATCATCCTTTCGGATGGCACGATGCGGCAACGCGCAGGCGATCGCGCCTGAAGGCGGCGGGCCGAAAAGGTTTTGTGCCAGGCACTTGTCGCCGCTCCCCGCGCATGCGACACGTTGTCAGATAGCGGTTGCGCCGCCCGTTTTCCGCGGCCAGCCCACCCGGCGATCCGATTTGAATTCCTGATGAAATCCCCTTGGTCCCTTGGCCATCTGGCCCATATCTTTCTGATCTACGCAGGCGCGCTCCTGTTCGGGCTTTTTGCCCATTGGCTGCGTTTCCCCCTGCCCTGGATGATCGGCGCGATGGTCTTTGCTTCGTCGGTGCGCATGGCCGAACGCCCCCTGTCGGTGCCCGGCCAGACCCGCCAGATCGGGCAGGTCCTGGTGGCGACCTCGGTCGGGCTCTCGTTCACCCCCGAGGCGGTGGGGGCGATGGTATCGCTCTTGCTGCCGATGGTGGGGGCGGCCTTTCTGACCATCGGGCTTGGCTTTGTGGTGGCGGCGTTCCTCATGCGCATCGCACGGGTGGATGTGATCACGGCGGTGCTGTCATCGGTACCGATGGGCCCGGTCGAAAGCGCCACGCTGGCGGTGCGCCACAACGTGCTGCCCGGCCCGGTGATCTTTGCCCAGACCCTGCGGATCATGCTTCTGGTGGTGCTGATCCCGCCCGCCATCGTGGCGATCGACGGCACGATCAAGGATCCGGTTGCCGCGCTCAGCCGCATGGACTGGACCGTGCCGGGCGCGATCCTGCTCTGTGTGACCGGGGTTCTGGGCGCGCTGGCGGCCCGCGCGGTAAAGCTGGCCAATCCGTTCTTCGTCGGCTCGCTGGGAGGCGCGGCTCTGGCGGCGGCGCTCAGCCTGCCGCTCACCGCCTATCCCTATCCGGTGCTGGTGCTGGCGCAGATATTCCTCGGCGTGTGGCTGGGCGCGGTCTTTGACCGCGACCTGCTACGGCGCGCGCGCGGTTTCATTCCGGGGGCGCTGATGGCCTCGCTCCTGTTGATTGCGCTCTGCATCGCCATGGGGGTCGGGCTGACCTGGCTCACCGGCGAGTCCTGGCAGGTAATGCTGCTTTCGACGGCGCCGGGCAGCGTGACCGAAATGGCCCTGACCGCCAAGATCCTCGAAGACGGGCTGGCGGTGGTCACGGCGTTTCATGTGATCCGCATCTTCATCATCCTGCCGCTGGCGGGCACGATCATCGGCGTGACCGCGCGGGTGGCCGACCGTTGGGGGCTGCGCCCGCGCTAGGCGCCCAGCCTGCCCCGCGCCTCAGCCCGGACGGATCGCCGCGCCAAGTCGCGCGCCCGCGTCGCTGGGAATGCTTTCGCGCCCCAGCGTACGGCACAGCAAGGCCACGGGAATAAGCCCGAAGGCCACCAGCACCATCGAAGGTACCGCCGCCTCGGCCAGCCGTTCATCCGAGGCCAGCCGATGCGCCTGCACCGCCAGCGTCTGGAAATTGAACGGATGCAGGATCAGCGTGGCGGGCAGTTCCTTCATCACGTCGACGAAAACGATCAGCAGCGCCGTCAGCACGCTGGTGCGCGCCACCGGAAGATGCACCCGCCACAAGAGGCGCGGCCCCGATTGCCCCAGCGAGCGCCCGATCGCGTCGTAATGCATCGGCACCGTCGCCATCCCGCTGTCGAACGCATTGAGCGCGGCCGCCATGAAACGCACGAAATAGGCCGTCACCATCAGCCAGATCGACCCGGTGATCAAAAGCCCCGTGTCGATGCCGAACTGCGCCTCCATCACCCGGTCGATCAGGTTGTCGAACGCTGCCATCGGCACCATCAGCCCCACCGCTATCACCCCGCCCGGCACCGCGTATCCAAGCCCCGCACCCACCACCATGAGGCGCGAGCGCCGGTCGGGCCGTGTGCGGGCGCGAAACCCGATCAGGATCGCGCCGATCACCGTCAGCACCGACGCGACACCGGCCAGCAGGACGGAATTCTGCGTGAGGCTCAGGTAACGCGCGTCAAACAGGTTCTGCCCCGATCCCACCGCCATCACCGTCAGCATCACCACCGGCACGATGAACCCCAGCAGCACCGGCGCCAGGCAAAACGCCGTCGCCAGCCAGCCCGCGAGCCCGCGCAGGCGGGGGCGCTCCATCGTCTCGAACCGCGCGCCGCGCCCGGCTGTGCGCGCCTTGCCGCGTTGCGCACGCTCAAGCCCTGCGAGCAACAGCGCGAAACTGAGCAGGCACAGCGAAAGCTGCGCCGCTGCGGCCCTGTCGCCAAGGCTGAACCACGCCTGATATATGCCGGTCGCGAAGGTCTGCACATTGAAGAACGCGACCGTCCCGTAATCGGCGATGGTTTCCATCACCGCCAGCAACGCGCCCCCCGCAATGGCCGGGCGCGCCATCGGCAACGCGACGCGCAGGAACGCCTTCATCGGCGAGCGCCCCAGCGTGCGCGCCACCAGAAAGGCATTCGCCGATTGCTGCCGGAACGAGGCCCGCGCCAGCAGGTAGACATAAGGGTAAAGCACGATGGTCAGCATCAGGGCCGCGCCGCCGAGGCTGCGGATTTCCGGAAACCAGTAATCGCGCGGTCCCCAGCCTGTCAGATCGCGCAGGAGCGTCTGCACCGGGCCGGGGTGATCCAGCAAGGATGTATAGGCATAGGCCAGCACATAGGCCGGAAAGGCCAGCGGCAAGGCCAGCGCCACCTCCAGCAGCCGCACACCGGGAAAGCGGTAGACCGTCACCAGCCACGCGGTGACACTGCCCAGAACCGCCGTCGAGACCCCGACAATCGCGACCAGCGCCAGCGTGGTGCGCGCATAGCGCGGCAGCACCGACGACAGAATCTCGCGCCAGGTCTCCAGATCGCCGGTAAACGCCGCCAGCGCCGCCGCCACGATGGGCGCGACGCACAGGATCACGGCGACCCAGGCCAGGCGATGCAGCAGGCGTTCCGACATTCAGGCGCTCTTGGCTGATTAATCCGAGTGTTTTGATCCAGTATTGACTGCAGCGGCAAAGGTCAATCTCTGGCAACTCTCATGCGGCCTCGCCCGGCAGCGTCCGACACAACCGCGCCCCTACCTGCCGAGGGTCGCGGCCTGTGCCAAGTAAACCTCGGACGCGGCGCGCAGCGCGGCGGGGTCGTCGCCCTCGGAAGTCTTGTGGACCCGTTCCAGAACCTCCGGCAGCGCGCCCAGCTCCGCGTTGATACGCGCCAGCGCGACCTCAAGCGTATAGGTAAGCTCATGCACCGCCTCCATATCCGCAATGGTCATCGGCTCGCGCTGCAGCACTTCGGCCAGCTTGCGGTTGTGGCTGACGAAGGTCGCGACCGCCTGCTCAAGAGTCTCGGATGGTTCGGGCGCATAATGGGATACCGTCTCATCCGCCGTCGCGGCCATCATGCCGCCCATCAGGATCGCCACAGCGGTGGTCAGAAGTTTCAGCCTATTGGTCATGGTCTTGTCCTTGTGAAAGGTTGCCTTTCATGCGGGCCGACGTGACACCGCCCTGCCCGCCATTTCTCTATGCCGGGCCACGCGGCGCGTCAATATTTCCTGAGTTTTTTTATCAACATTTAATCGAGACATCCCGTCGCACCCCTCGGCGCGCGCGAATCACGTTCCGTGACCATATCTGATCACACGGTCAAAAACGGCAGGTCATTGAAAAAAGGCGGTTTCTTGCGCCTCAAGAGGCTAACGCCACGGCAACACCGCTTTACAAGGGATCAGAATCACGACAACGTCGCCGCATTGGCAAGGTGCGGCAGCAGATTACACCGCCGCACCGAAGAACCAGGGAGACACTCCAATGAAACCTCTAAGACATTTCGCGACGGCTGCGGCGCTCGTGCTCGGCATGACGGGCATGGCAACGGCGCAGACGCTCAATTTCGCCTATGACGCCGACCCGGTGTCGCTCGACCCGCATGAGCAGCTTTCGGGCGGCACGCTTCAGCTGTCGCATATGGTCTTCGACCCTCTCTTGCGCTGGAACAGCGAGCTGGGCTTTGATGCCCGCCTTGCCGAAAGCTGGGAGCGCGTCGACGACACCACCATGCGCTTCAATCTGCGCGAGGGCGTCACGTTCCACACCGGCAATGACATGACTGCCGAAGACGTGGTCTGGACCATCGAGCGCCTCAAGTCATCGCCCGACTTCAAGGGCATCTTCGCCGGCTGGGTCTCGGTCACCGCAATTGATGACATGACCGTCGAGGTCAAGACGGACGGCCCCAGCCCGCTGGTGCTGCATACCGCGACCTATGTCTTTCCGATGGACAAGGACTTCTACGAGGAAGGCGGCGCCGAGATCGCCAAGCATGGCGACAGCTTCGCCAGCCAGAACATCTCGGGCACCGGCCCCTTCACCGTGGCCTCGCGCGAACAGGGCGTGAAAACCGTCTTCGAGCGCAACCCCGATTACTGGGACACCGACAGCCCCGGCAACGTGCAGACCGCCGTTCTGACCCCGATCAAGGAATCGCCGACCCGTGTCGCCGCCCTTCTGTCGGGTGACGTGGACTTCATCGCGCCGGTCCCGCCGACCGATCTCGAGCGCATCGAAAGCGATCCCAACACCAAGCTCGTGACCATGACCGGCACCCGGATCATCACGCTGCAGATGAACCAGACGCGCAACGAGGCGCTGGCCGATCCCAAGGTCCGCCAGGCAATCGCCTATGCCATCAACAACGAAGGCATCGTCGAAAAGATCATGAAGGGCTTCGGCACCGTCGCCGCGCAGCAATCCCCCGAGGGCTATGTCGGCCACAACCCCGATCTGACCCCGCGTTTCGACGTGGCCAAGGCGCAGTCCCTGATGGAAGAGGCCGGTTACGCCGATGGCTTCTCGGCCACCATGATGTGCCCCAACAACCGCTACGTGAACGACTTCAAGATCTGCGAAGCGTCGGCGGCAATGCTGGCCAAGATCAACATCAAGATCGACCTCACCACCATGCCCAAGGCGCAATACTGGCCCAAATACGACGAGCGCGCTGCCGACATCATGATGATCGGCTGGCATTCGGATACCGAGGACAGCGCCAACTTCAACGAGTTCCTGACCATGACCCCGGACCCCGACACCGGGCGCGGGCAGTATAACTCGGGCAACTACTCGAACGCCGAGGTGGACGAGCTGACCATCGCGTCGCTGACCGAGACCGATCCCGAAAAGCGTGCCGAGCAACTCCAGCGGGTCGAGGAAATCCTCTATAACGAGGCCGCCTTCATCCCGTTCCACTGGCAGGACCTGGCCTGGGGCGCGCGCAAGGGCGTGATGATCGAGGATGTCGTGAACGTCATGAACTTCCCCTATCTGGGCGACCTCGTCATCGAGGAATAACCGCCTAATCAATCACCGGGGCGGGCTGGCATGGCGCTGGCCCGCCCCTTTTGCAGACGGGCATTGTCACGTGCATATTATCGCTTTCCTCATACGCCGCGCCATCCAGGCCGTGATCGTGATGTTCGTCATCTCGCTGATCGGCTTTTCCATCCAGGACAATCTGGGCGACCCGCTGCGCGAACTGGTGGGCCAGTCGGTCTCGGAAGAGGCGCGTGACGACCTGCGCGAGGAACTGGGGCTCAACGACCCCTTCTTCGTGCAATATACCCGCTTTCTGGGGAACGCCCTTCAGGGTGATCTCGGCAATTCCTACTTCTTCAAGCGCCCCGCGCTTTCGGTGATCCTCGACAAGTTCCCCGCCACATTCGAGCTGGTGCTCGGGGCGGTGTTCATCTTCGTGTCGCTGTCGATCCCGGCGGGTATCTATTGCGCGATCAACCGTGACTCATGGCTGGCGCGGCTCATCATGACCGGCTCGATCGTCGGCATCTCGATCCCCGTCTTTCTGACAGCCATCGGCATGGTCTGGCTGTTCGGCGTCGAATTGGGCTGGCTGCCCGCCTTCGGGCGCGGCGATACCTATGAAATGCCCTGGGGCTGGGACACGGGCTTTCTCACATGGGACGGGCTCAGCCACCTGATCCTGCCCTCGGTCACGCTCTCTTCGATCATGCTGCCGCTCTTCATCCGCCTGATCCGCGCCGAAATGATGGAGGCCATGGGCACGGAATATGTCCGCTTCGCCCGCGCCAAGGGGCTTTCGACGCGCCGCGTGCGCTATGTCCATGCGTTCCGCAACACCCTTCTGCCGGTGGTCACCGTGGGCGGGCTGATGATCGGCACGCTGATCGCCTACACGATCCTGACGGAAACCGTGTTCCAGTGGCCCGGCATGGGCTTTCTGTTCCTCGAAGCGGTGAACCGCGTCGATACCCCGCTGATCATCGCCTATATCATCATCGTGGGCCTGATCTTCGTGGTGGTGAACACCATCGTCGATTTCATCTACACGCTCATCAACCCGATGGTGAAGCTTCCGGGGGCGAAGGGCTGACATGATCTCTCTCAAAGGCTTTCTGCGACGTTTCTTTTCCGACCCGGTGGCAATCGGGGCGGGGCTGGTCCTGTTGGTGCTGGTGCTGATGGCGGTGCTTGCGCCCTTCCTTGCGCCGCAAAACCCCTATGACCTCATGCAGCTCGACATCATGGACAGCGAAATGCCGCCAAGCTGGAAACCCGGCGGCGATCCGCGCTTCTGGCTGGGTACCGACGCGCAGGGGCGCGGCGTGTTCAGCACGATCATGTATGGCACTGGTATCTCGCTTCTGATCGGAATCGGCGCGGTTATCGTGCAGGCGGTGCTTGGCGTGACGCTGGGCCTGATCGCGGGCTACAAGGGCGGCTGGATCGACAGTTTCCTCATGCGCCTCGCCGATATCCAGCTCTCGCTTTCCACGCTGATGATGGCGATCATCGCGCTGGCGCTGTTTCAGGCGGCGTTCGATGCCAATATCTATGCCGATTACGCGATCATCATGCTGATCATGGTGATCGGCATCGCCGAATGGCCGAAATTCGCGCGCACGGTGCGCTCTTCGGTGCTGGGGGAAAGGAAAAAGGAATATGTCGATGCCGCCCGCGTCATCGGCCTGCCCCCGCGCAAGATCATGTGGGGCCATATCCTGCCCAACACGCTGACGCCGGTTCTGGTGATCTCGACCATCCAGGTCGCCGAGGCGATCATGATCGAAGCGTCGCTTTCCTTCCTCGGGCTCGGGATGCCAGTGGACCGCCCGTCTCTCGGGTCGCTGATCCGCTCGGGATTCGAGTTCATCTTCTCGGGCTCCTGGTGGATCACCCTCTATCCCGCCATCGTTCTGGTCGCCCTGATCCTGGCGCTGAATCTTCTGGGGGATTGGCTGCGCGACGTGCTCAATCCGAAACTCAGACGGGGGGAAGACTGATGCCCATGCTCGAAGTGCAGGACCTGCATGTCGCCTTCCCGCAGGGGCGCAAATCCGAGGTCGAAGCCCTGCGCGGCGTCGATCTGACGCTCGAGAAAGGCGAACGCCTGGGCGTGGTCGGTGAATCGGGCGCCGGTAAATCCATGCTCGCCTTCGCCATCCTGAACCTGATCGCCGAACCGGGGCGCGTCAGCCAGGGCCGGATCATGTTCCACGACCGCAATCTTCTCGACCTGAGCGAGCGCGACATCCGCGCCGTGCGCGGCAACCGGATCTCGATGATCTTCCAGGATCCGATGGTCACGCTCAACCCGGTGCTCAGCATCGGCACGCAGATGATGGAAACCCTGCGCGCCCATCGCCGCATCTCGGGCGCCGAGGCGCGTGCGCTCTGCATCGCCAAGCTGCGCGAGGTGGCGATCCCCTCTCCCGAAAGCCGCCTCGATGCCTACCCGCATGAATTGTCCGGCGGGCTGCGCCAGCGCGTCGTCATCGCCATCGCGCTCTTGACCGATCCCGAGCTGATCATCGCCGACGAGCCCACCACCGCGCTTGATGTGACCATCCAGGCCGAGATCATGGCCCTGATCCTCAAGCTCTGCCGCGAAAACGACGTGGCGCTGATCCTGATCACTCATGACCTGGGCGTGGTCGCCGAAGTGACCCAGCGCCTGATGATCATGTATGCCGGCAAATGCGTCGAGACCGGCGCCACCGGCGCGATCATCAACGCGCCTCACCACCCCTACAGCGCGGGCCTGCTGCGGGCGCTGCCCCAGAACGCGGCGCGCGGCACGCGGCTCTACCAGATCCCCGGCGCCATGCCGCCGATCACCGCCCTGCCCACCGGCTGCGCCTATCACCCGCGCTGCGCCCGCGCCACCGCGCTCTGCAAAGCCGAAATCCCGCCGCTCGAAAACGGCGCCGCCTGCTTCCACCCCCTCACCGCACCCGAGGAGGTCCCATGACCACCGGCCCGATCATCGAAACCAAAGGGCTCGAGGTCCGCTTCCCCCTGCCCACTCATTTCCTGAGCCGCCAAAAGCCGGTGCTGCACGCCCTCAATGGCGTCGATATCGCCATTTCACCGGGCGAAACCTTCTGCGTGGTGGGCGAATCGGGCTGCGGCAAGACCACCCTCGGGCGCGCCATCATGGGCCTGCTCGAACCATCCGCGGGCGAGATCCTGTTTCAGGGCCAGCGCATCGACGGCATGGACGAAACCACCCGCAAACCAATCCGGCGCGACATGCAGATGGTGTTCCAGAACCCCTATGCCTCGCTCAACCCGCGCCGCAATGTCTATGAAACGCTGGCCGAACCCGTCCGCCACCTGATGCCCGAGAAATCACCGGTCGAGCTGCGCCAGCAGGTCGAAGAGGTGCTCGCCGCCACCGGCTGCGACCCCTCCTGGCAGCGCCGCCTGCCGCATGAATTCTCCGGTGGCCAGCGCCAGCGCATCGCCATCGCCCGCGCGCTGGTGACGAACCCCGCCTTCATCGTCGCCGACGAACCCATCTCGGCGCTCGACGTGTCGATCCAGGCCCAGATCCTCAACCTGCTGACGGACCTTCAAGGCGAACGCGGGCTCACCTATCTGTTCATCACCCATGACCTCAGCGTGGTCGAACATTTCGGCACCCGTGTCGCGGTGATGTATCTCGGTGCGGTGATGGAACTGGCCTCCGCCGAAACCATCTTCGACAATCCCAAACACCCCTATACGCGCCTGCTTCTCGATGCGATTCCCAAGCTCGAAGGCGGCTCCTTCGACAAGCCGCGCACACCGGGCGAGCTGCCCGATCCGGTCAACCCGCCGCCCGGCTGCCCCTTCGCCCCGCGTTGCCCGATGGCCGAGGACCTCTGCCGGCGCGACCGCCCGCACCTGCGCGAGCTGCCCAACGGCACCCACGCCGCCTGCCATTTCGCCGAGTGACCAAGGCGATCACCCGGCCCTTCTTCTGTTTCGAAATATCCCGGGGGAGTCGCCCAAGGGGCGACGGGGGCAGGGCCCCAAGGGGCGACAGTAAAGCTGCCCCCAAGGGGCGACAGCAAAGCGCCCCCTATTCGCCCTCATCCGCAGGCGACGCATTGAGCAGGCCATAGCGCTCCTGCCCGAGGCTCTCGTAAAGCTCGATCTGCGTCTCGAGGAAGTCGATATGCCCTTCCTCATCGGCGATCAGCTCCTCAAAGAGGTTCTTGGTGACATAGTCGGAGACGGATTCACAATGGTTGCGCGCCTCGATGTAAAGGTTGCGCGCCTCGTGCTCGGCCGCCAGATCGGCGTCCAGCGTTTCGCGCAGGGTCTCGCCGATGCGCAACGGATCCAGTTTCTGAAGGTTCGGATGCCCGCCCAGAAAGATGATCCGCTCGATCAGCTTGTCGGCGTGATGCATCTCCTCGATGCTCTCTTCGCGGCTCTTGGCGGCATTGCGGCCATAGCCCCAATCCTCCTGAAGCCGAAAATGCAGCCAGTACTGGCTGACGGCGGTCAATTCGCTGCGCAAGGCCTTGTTCAGATACTCAATAACCTTCTCGTCGCCCTTCATGATTCCGTTCTCCCTGTGTCACGGCGCGGCGCAATCCGCGCAATTCCATTGGTACCTCAAATGTGTCGCATGCCCGCAGCTTGTCAATAAAGAGCGGCAGACATCCACCACAATCGGCGCGCTTGCCAAGCGCACGATAGACCTTGCCCGGCGTGATGACCGTATCCCGGTCCGCAGCCCGCATCCAGTCCACCGCGCGGCGGATGTCATGATCGGTGATCGACATGCAATGACAGATCATCATCGTTTGAAAGCCCTTCTGGTTCCAATATTTCTTGCCCGTGTCAATGTCGCGTCGCGCTTTCCGGTTCGGCGAAACCGCGCCCCTGGCGCAGCCCCGCCTGGTACAGATAAAGCCCCGCCATCCGCGCCGCCTCGCTCAGCGGCATCAACAGCGGCCCCTCGACCAGCAGCGAGGCGATCAGCATCGCATCCTCGCGCTCACCGGTGGCGGCCACCATGACGAAATGCGCCAGGATCGCTTCGTCCGACCCGACACAACGGCAATTCGCGCCATAGCGCATCAACGCCCTGCGGCCATGACGTTGCACCATGCCCATCACCTCGCCGAAAGCCTGCGCACAGGACCGCGCGCCGCGCGGCCCCAGCGCGGGCACCAACAGCGATTCCATCGCGACCGGCCCCTCGCTCCATGCGCGCAGGCAACGCACGGCCATCGCCTCGCCCGCCGGCAGCCTGTCCATCGCCGAAACCGGGAACGCTCCCACCATGTCGCGATCGTGCTTCATTTTGTCAGGATCAACTTTCCCGCGCGGGTGATGCGCAGCGTGTAAATCTTGCCATCCAGCACGATGCTGGCGGTCGTCCCGCCCTGCGTCAGCTCGCGCGCATCATGGCAGGTGGTATCGGGCAGCAATTCGGGCTGAAAGGCGGTTTGGGCACGGATCATGGCCGTGCCTCCAGCCGGTCCAGCAACGCCTCAAGCCAGAAATCGCTGGTGATGCCGCCCTGAAAGGCGACGGAAAAGATGTCCCGGCGCATGTCTGCGCGCCATGAATCGCGCTCGCTCATGCGTCTGGCCTGGGATGGTGGCGCCATCTGGGCGCGGTGGGATATGGTCTCGATCATGCCAAAGCTCCAAGTCTGAAAGATCAGGTGCCGGCTGACCCGTATGGGGTGGCTTGGCTGCTTAAACCTGACAAAAAGAATAGGTCATGTCAATTCCGATTTTTTTAGTCGGAAATTAGGCGGCACAAATTTTGACCCTGCCCCGCCGCGCTCCGGCCACAGAACGCAAAAACCCGGATTCCTGCGCACTGCGCTCTGGCCATGCCGGTTTTGCCTGCCCTATAGTAATGGGCAAAACCGGGCCGGGCAGCGAAGAGACCAGACATGTCCCTCCATCCCACACGGCAGATGCCGATCACCTTGCGTACGCAGTCCAAGACGGATGTCCGGACCCAGTTTTCGGCGCTGTGCTATCGATTCTCCAAGGACAAGCCCGAAATCCTGCTGATCACCAGCCGCCGCACGGGGCGCTGGATATTGCCCAAGGGCTGGCCGATCGACGGCCAGACGCCCGGCCAGACCGCCCTCACCGAAGCCTGGGAAGAGGCCGGCGTGATCGGCAAGGCCTCCGAGCAATGCATCGGGCTGTTTTCGTATTCCAAGACCACCGATCCCGAAGGCTCGCTCCCCTGCCTCGGGCTGGTCTTTCCGGTCAAGGTCAAGTCGCTGGCCAAGGACTTCCCCGAAGCCGGCCAGCGCCGCCGCCAGTGGTTCCGCCCCAAAAAGGCCGCGACCCGCGTCAGCGAACCCGAACTTGCGCAGATCCTGCGCCATTTCGATCCCAAACGGCTTCTGCGCTAAGCAGGCGAACAGATGCGCAACCCGGCGCGCATCGCCTCTTACCTCTTGATCATCAAGGGATTGGGCATAAATATTAAGCTGGTTTGGCGTGGATATGCGATGATTCAATTTACCCTCAAATGTGATCAGG
>Ga0102925_1000166_pt1 | contig 32983 bp, 34 predicted proteins | sample SalPonR1_A_D1_MG_FD_78216 | JGI IMG/M metagenome (GOLD analysis project Ga0102925, IMG submission 78216) | Salt pond soil microbial communities from South San Francisco under conditions of wetland restoration - Salt Pond MetaG R1_A_D1_MG | ecosystem: Environmental > Aquatic > Marine > Intertidal...
GTTGTGCCTTCCGCCTCGCAAGGGAGGTGCCGACGCGAGTCGTTCCCCCGGGAGCGTCGGGCTTAAGCCGCCACCGGGTGCAACCACGCACGTGACCGACGTTCGCCTTCCACCGGCCGTGGGCGGCATCGCGAACCTGGCGTACGCGATCCTCGTGGGCGTGCCGTACCTCCTCGTGCCCGCCAGTCGGGCCGGCGGTCTCGACGCGTATTACGGGTTCGGACCGATCGATCCGCCAGTGCTGGCCCTGTTCGCCCTCGTCGGGGCCATCGCCTTTGCGGGCGGAGCAGCCGAGCGAACCGACCCGTCGACGGCGGCTGGCGCCGCGCTCGTTGCCGGCGTCGCGGTCGTCGCGTTCACGGCCCTCTGGGCACTTGCGGTCGACGTGAGCAGCCTCCCGGTCGTTCCGGGCGACTGGATCGACTGGCACCGGTGGGCAGTCCTGCTTCTCGCGGCGATACCGGCGCTGGCAGGGGTGTGGTACACCCGAGCGCTCGGGCTGTTTTGACCTGCGGGAGTCGAAAAGCCCTTAAGTGTCACCGGGGTAGTGTCGAGCGGACTAGGTCGGGCAGCTAGGCCCTGCTCCTCCACCCGCCCTATGGTCTTTAGCGGGGACCGAAAACCGGCGGCGTCCGGTCCGACCGGGTCGGGCCCCGGGAGCCAACTGCGAAGCCTCGTCCCACGGGGACGGCGGTCCACGGGTGACGCCTGCAGGGGCGTTCGCCCGTGGTTGATCGGCGGCAACGGGCCAGGCGCGGAAGCGAGCAGCCCACCGTCGGACACCCGTCGCTCGGGGGGTCGCGGGGTGGAGAAGGCAACCGGGATTCCCCGGCCCGGAACGACCGGGCAATTCCGGCCCGTCCGCTTCCATTCATATCGCATCCGAATCGTCTACCGACCGGTTCGAATACCGGCAGGTCCGAACGAACGTCAACAACAGAAACGGAACCCCGTTCAGTCGTCCGCCTCGGCCACCATGTCGGCGGTCGTCGCCACGTCGACCTGCCCGCTGAGCGTGCGGTTGGGGTAGGGGATGTCGATCCCCGCCTCGTCGAACCGTTCCTTGACGGCCTGGACGTACTCGGCGCGAATCCTGACGAAATCCGACCGTTTCGGATTGGCGATCCAGATTCGCGACTGGAGCCCCACCGACGAGTCGCCGAGTTCCGTCAGCCTGACGGACGGTTCGGGGCTGTCGAGGATCTCCTCGTGCGCCTCGGCTTCCTCGAGAATGATCTCGGTCGCCTCGTCGACGTCCTCGTCGTAGCCGATGCCGAAGAGAAATTTCAGCCGGAGTTCGTCCTTGGCGACGGGGTTCTTGATGACGCCGTCGGTCAACTGCGAGTTCGGGACGGTCAGGAGTTCGTTGTCGAAAGTCCGAACGCGGGTTACCCGGAGGCTGATGTCCTCGACGACGCCCGAGTAGCTGTCCCACTCGATCCAGTCGCCGATGCGGAACGGCTTGTCGGTGAAGATGAACACGCCGGAGACGAAGTTCTTGATGACGTCCTGCATCGCGAACCCGATCGCCAGCGTGGCGGCGGCCGCGATGGTGGCCAGCGACGTCAGGAAGTTCCCGTAGTCCGCGAACCCGAACGCCACCGCGACGCCGACGAAGACGACGGCGATCCTGGTGACCTTCAGGAGCGGGAGCTTCGCGTGCTCGTCGAGCCCGCGACGATCCATGATCCGATTCAGGAGTGGGACCACGGCAATGCGGCCCGCGAGCCAGATTGCGAGAAACGAGACGACGAAATACACCAGTTGCGTGGCTGCGACTGCCAGGTCGGCACCGAAGAGGTCGACGAGGGGGTCCAGCGGCTCTACCATTATCGATACACCGCGGTATTCCCCCTCGTCTCGACCAGTTCGGCGTTGGCAAGGTCACCCAGTTCGATCGCCAGCGATTCGGTCGAATCGCCACCCCTGGCCGCGCGCAGGAACTTCACCTTGACCAGGTCCCGTTCGTCGAGTTGCTCCGCGAGTTCCTCGGCCACCGGTTCGATACCACCCTTGCCGACCCAGACCGTGACGTCCAGTTCGTGGATGCGTTTGGTTACGTCGGGATCCGTCATCGTGACGGTCAGTTCCGACCCGGAGGCGGTTAACTGTTGATGGTCGACTGTTGGGGTATCAATCGCCGTAGGGATGACGCGACTGCGCGCCGCAGTCGCACGTGATCACGACGTGGCCGGTCTGGCTTCGGACGCGCGCGTTCACGCCAGGAACGAGGTAGCGATCGCAGGCGTCGCAGGTGAACCACCGGAATGAGCGGGGAAGGGCCAGTCGGTGGCGTTCTGCGATGCGTCCGGCGAGTCGGACGTACTCTCTGGCCCGGTCGTCGTCGCCGGCGCTGGCGGCCGCCTGTGCCATCGTCTCGAGTCGATCGACCCGCTCTTCGGCTATCGTCATGGGGGAAAGGGGGGTGGGGGATTGGGGGCACGACAGGACAGGGGGGAGAATAGTCCTGACAGCCCCATTCATACGGAATCCCCGGTGGAAAATATACTTTTTCCCTCGCGAATCCGGGTATCGTACTGGATATTACCGGGTATTGGGCCATCCACCCCCGATTCGGAGCCAAGTCAATCCGTTTAAGTCGATTTCCGTCCATGCTCACGACGATGAGGCCAGCCGTCGCCGCGTTCACTGATACGTATCTGCCGACCGTCAACGGGGTGACGTACACGATCAGGAGCTGGCGGGATCGCTGGCAGGGCGACGGCGGCCGTATGGACGTCGTCTATCCGCGCTCCTCGCACGCACCGGAGAACGGGGAGTACCCAGTCAAGAGCGTCCCGTTTCCCTTCTACGACAGCTATCGCGTCGGCGCGCCCCAGGTCCCCGACGCGGTAACCGACGTCGACCTGGTCCATGCCCACACCGCGTTCGCGCTCGGGCTGGCAGGTCTGCGCCTGGCCCGTCGCATCGACGTTCCACTCGTCGCGACCTACCACACGCCGACCGGCGAATATACGGAGTACCTCACGGACGTCGACCGGGTGGCCGGAGCGCTCACGCGCTTCACCGAGTCCTACGAACGGTGGTATTTCGACCGGAGCGACCTGGTCATCGTCCCCTCCGAACCGGCCCGGGACCACCTCGTGGACGAGGTGGGCGTCACGACGCCGGTACGAGTCGTCTCGAACGGCGTCGACGTCGAGCGATTCCGGCCGGTCGACGGCGCGGAATTCCGTGATCGCTACGACCTCGACGGGACGGTGATCGGCTACACGGGTCGCCACGGCTACGAAAAGCGCCTGCACGACCTGATCGACGCGGCGGCGGACGTGGACGCGACCGTCGTCTTTGGCGGTGACGGACCAGCCAGGGAGGACCTCGAAGCACGGGCAGAACGGGTCGATGCCGACGTCCGGTTCCTGGGATTCCTCGACCGCGAGGAGATGCCGGCCTTCTACTCGGCGCTCGACGTCTTCGCCTTCCCGAGCCCCGTGGAAACCCAGGGCCTGGTCGCCCTGGAGGCCTACGCCTGCGGGACCCCGGTCGTGGGGGCCGACAGCGGCGCGCTCTCACAGACCATCGACGACGGGACCACGGGCTATCACTTCGAGACCGGGAACGTCGACGACTTCGCGGCGAAACTCCGCCAAGCGCTGGACGAGCGCGATAGGCTGTCCGAGAACTGTCTCGACCGACGCGACCGGATCAGCGTCGACCGATCGGTCTCGGATCTCGAAACCGTGTACGAAGAACTGCTGCCGATCGCGGCCGTCTGATCCCAGAAACGGGCGCGATCGCTCGTCGTAGAGACGGTTCGAACGAAGAAGAACCCGTCCGAACGACCGGTAACGGGCCCGAACGTCCTCAGTTGTCTTCGAGGGCGTCGGCGATCCGCTTGAGTGCGCGGGTCTGGTCGCGCATCTCGTCGCGGAGTTGTCGGACTTCGCGAACGAGTTCCTCGTTGCCGACCTCGCTTTCCTGGCCGCGGCCGCCGGGACCGCCGGCGCCGCCGGGGCCACCGCCCATCATGCCACCCATCATCTGCGCGAAGGGGTTGCCGCCCATGCCGCCGGGGCCGCCACCGGGGCCGCCGCCCATCATCTCTTCCATTCGCTCGCGTCGCTCGTCCTCGCCCTCCTCCTCTCGCTGCTCGCGGATCTCCTCGACCCGCTCGCGGAAGGACTTCTCTTCCTCGTCGCCGTTGCCGTTCGCCTCGTCGTTGGCGTCGTCAGGTTCGTCGGCCATGGAGGGCGCTTTCTCCCCCGGCCCGAAAAGGGTTTCCGTCCTGGACGAGCCGTCATCGTTCGCCACGTCCCGTCCGCCCTCAATCGAACGCGCCGAGGCTCGACTGCCGGCCCCGTTCGTTCGAACCGGCGACCACCTCGTACCCGACCAGGTTCCGCATGTCGACGGCGTAGCGAGTTCCGGCTCGGTCGAGCACCAGGACGCGCCCCTTGGTCTCCACGACGATTCCCGAGAGGATCGTCTCGTGGATCGGTGCTCGATCTAGGTCGAGACCGTCCGTGAAAGAAAACGTCTCGATCGGGTCGAAATCGGCAAGCAGGTCCTGCCAGGCGGGGTCGTCCACCTCCCGCCCGAACCCGCGAACCTTCGTGGCGACGCGCACCTGGTCGCCGATCGTCCCGGCGAGGTCGGCCTCGATCTGTCGGGCGATCCGGCCGTTGGTGACGGTCCGGAGGTGCACGGCTCGGTCTGCCCCCTGTTCGCGGAGACGGGCCTTGAGGCGCCAGGCGCGGGTGACGCCGACCTTGAAGGTTGCCGGGGCGAACGCGGCCAGGTAGACGGCGTGGTCCTCGCGACAGGACGGCAATGGCATGTCACAGTCGCCGGTGCAACGCGCGCAAGCCCACGTACTCGCGTGCCGGTCACAATACGGGGCCGTTTCGCGATCGCACGGTTCGTGGGACTCCCCGTCGACGACCCCGGCACAGTGACGGCCGTCGAGACGATACCGGAGTTCGGTGCCAGCGGCCAGGTCGATTCGCTCCACGCTACCGTCGGTGGCCAGGAATACGGCGGGTTCCTCCTCTATGAAACCCTCCTCCGGCGTCGCGTCGATCCCCGTGTCGTAGCCGACGATCTGCACTGATGGCGGATAGGCGCAACCGAACTAAAGGCCTGGCGTTCGGTTCCCGGTCCACGACCCCGTCGGAGACCGTTTACCCCGGAAAAACCGAAACGATCGAAAGACTTTTGTTAGAAATGGAAATTACTGTTGGATGCGCATGGCAGATAATAGCTCACGATTGTCAAGACGTAGCGTGCTTCGGGCCACCGGGGGAGCGGTGGCCGGACTGGCAGCGACCGGATTCGCCGCGGCGGATCCGGACGATCTGGTCGAAGTGAACGTCGGTTTCGCGAACCGGACAGGCCGGGCAAAAGCGGTCGACGCCGCGACCGAAGTCGTTCGGGAGTTCGCCTTCGACGCGATAACGATCCGGCTGCCCAAGAAGGCCGTCTCCGGGCTCGAGAACAACCCGAACGTCAGGTACGTCGAGGAGAACGGCGAGATGCGCGCACTCGCCCAGACGCTCCCGTGGGGGATCGACCGCGTGGATGCCGAGGTGGCCCACGCGAACGGGGAAACCGGGTCCGGCGCGGACGTCGCCATCATCGACACGGGCATCGACTCGGATCACCCCGATCTCCAGGCGAACCTCGGGACGGGGAACGCCGTCGTCCAGTGTAAGGGGAGCCCGAACAAGACGTGCCGTCAGCCCTGGGACGACGACAACGGCCACGGCACCCACTGTGCCGGCATCGCCGACGGAATCGACGACACCGAAGGGGTCGTCGGCGTTTCGACCCAGGCCACGCTCCACGCCGTCAAGGTTCTCGACAAGCAGGGGAGCGGCTCGTTCTCGGACATCGCGGCAGGGATCCAGTGGACCGCCGACCAGGGCTACGACGTCGGGTCGATGAGTCTCGGCGCGTCCTCGGGATCCCAGACGATCAAGGACGCCTGCCAGTACGCCGACGACAGGGGCGTCCTGCTGGTCGCCGCGGCCGGCAATTCCGGGCCGTGTACCGATTGCGTGGGCTACCCGGCGGCCTACTCGACCGTGATGGCCGTCTCCTCGACGGCCAGCGACGACTCGCTGTCGGACTTCTCCTCGACCGGGCCCGAGGTCGAAATCGCCGCGCCGGGATCGAACATCTACTCGACGTATTACGGTGGCGGGTACGACACCCTCTCGGGGACGTCGATGGCCTGTCCCCACGTCGCCGGCGGTGGCGCCCAGTTGATGGCGAACGGCTACACCAATACCGAGGCCCGCGACCGCCTCACCGGCACCGCCGAGGACCTCGGACTGGCGTCGAACGAACAGGGGAGCGGCCTCCTCGACGTCGCGGCAGCGCTGGGGCTGGACTCGAGCGACGACTGACGTCGGAACAGCAAAACTACTGAAAATCGCGTTCCCACGCCTTTTTGACGGCGCGACTGCTAGAGGATGACGAATGGTTTCGGAGGAGCGCCACGAGCGGACCGGAGACGATCCGAGAACGGACGCCGAGAGCCCCGATACGGAGGAAGACGAGGAGGAACTCCCCTTCGAGGTCGAACCGCTCGATACGCCAATCGAGAAGGGGGCGATCGACCCGGAGAACGCCCTGTTCGTCGTGCTCGGGATGGTGCTGACGGTCCTGGTCGTCGTCCGATTTCTTTCGGTTCTCCCGTAGGCTTATTCCGGTCCGGGCCGCTAGGGAGCGACATGGCAGAGTTCCTCGGCCTGGACCTTTCGCTCCTCCTGACGGTGATCGGTATCGTCCTGATTATCATGGAGGCGATGGCTCCGGGCGCCCACCTCATCGTGCTCGGTGTCGCCCTCCTCGCCGCCGGCCTGATCGGCCTCTCGCTGGGGCCGACGCTGGGGATCCTTGCGACGCCCCTGGCACTGGCCGCGATGGTGCTGCTATTCGGATCGCTAGCCCTGTTCATTTATCGCGAGTTCGACTTCTACGGCGGCAAGGGTGCCGGCCAGACGAGCGATTCGGACTCGCTCTCGGGTCAGATCGGTCGCGTCACCGAGCGCGTGACCCGGACGAGCGGGGAAGTCAAACTCGACAACGGCGGGTTCAATCCCTACTACCAGGCCCGGAGCATCGGCGGCACGATCGAGGAAGGAACGGAGGTGATCGTCGTCGATCCGGGTGGCGGGAACGTCATCACCGTCGACGCGATCGAGGGGGCCGACTACGACGAGATCGACCGCGAACTCGAACGGGCCAGGGAACGGATGGAAGCCGAAACCGAGGAAGAATCGGGAGCCGAGGAGGACGTGGAAACCGACGAGAGTGGAACGCGAACCTCGGCTGACAGCACCGACGACGACCCCCAGACCGAAACCGAGTCCCAGTAATTACACCCCCTAAACGACCGAATTCTTTTTACGTCGTCTCTCCAAGGGAACAATTATGGTACCGCTGATACCGCTCCAATTGGACGCAACCCCGTTCACGATCGTGGCCGTCCTCGTGTTGATCCTCGCCGTGGTGACAGTCAACAGCATGGTCATCATCGTGGACGCCTACGAGAAGAAAGCGCTAACGGTGTTCGGGGAGTTCCGCAAACTCCTCGAGCCGGGCATTAACTTCGCCCCGCCCTTTGTCTCCCGGACGTACACGTTCGACATGCGTACCCAGACGCTCGACGTGCCCCGACAGGAGGCCATCACGCGGGACAACTCGCCCGTGACCGCCGACGCCGTCGTCTACATCAGGGTGATGGACGCCAAGCGGGCGTTCCTCGAGGTCGACGACTACAAGAAGGCAGTCTCGAACCTCGCCCAGACCACCCTCCGTGCAGTGCTCGGGGACATGGAACTCGACGATACGCTGAACAAGCGCCAGGAGATCAACGCCAAGATCCGAAAGGAACTCGACGAACCCACCGACGAGTGGGGGATCCGCGTCGAGTCCGTCGAGGTCCGCGAGGTCAACCCCTCGAAGGACGTCCAGCAGGCCATGGAGCAGCAGACCTCCGCCGAGCGTCGCCGCCGTGCCATGATCCTCGAGGCCCAGGGTGAACGCCGCTCTGCCATCGAACAGGCGCAGGGTGACAAACAGTCCAACATCATCCGCGCCCAGGGTGAAAAGCAGAGCCAGATCCTCGAGGCACAGGGGGACGCCATTTCGACGGTCCTTCGGGCGAAGTCCGCCGAGTCGATGGGCGAGCGCGCCGTCATCGACAAGGGGATGGAGACCCTGGAGAGCATCGGCCAGGGCGAGTCCACGACGTTCGTCCTGCCCCAGGAACTGTCCTCGCTGATCGGCCGGTACGGCAAGCACCTCACCGGCAGCGACGTGAAGGCCGACGGAGAGGTTCTCGACAGCCTCGACTTCGACCAGGAAACCAGGGAGATGCTCGGCCTCGACGACATCGAAGAGATCCTCGGCCAGATCGACGAGGAGGCCGAGGTCGACCTCTCCGAGATGGAAGAGGAAGCCAAGGCCGTCAAGACGGGCGCTGACGCCGCCGACATCAAGGACGCCGACGAGGTCATCGAGGAGATGGACCAGGAGTTCGAGGAAGGCAACTGAACGGCGACGAATAATAGCAGCGAAGCCGTTATTGCTCCGCCTCACGAATAGCAAGTGACCCGATGACGAACGATCCCCCGGTCGACGAAGAAAAGCGGGCCACGCTCCGCCGGTTTGCCGCCCTCGGAGCCGCCGGTTCGCTGACGAAACTGGCCGGCACGGCCGAGGCCAGCGACGGCGAGAGCGACGCCCGCGACGCCATCGTCGGCTACGTCGCGACGACGCCGGGGGCCCACTTCTCGAAGTTGCGGGACGACCTCAAGCTTGGGACCGGCGAGACCCAGCATCACCTGCGTCAGCTCGTTCGCGCCGGCCGGATCGAAAGCTACCGTGACGGCGACTACCGACGGTTCTTCCGGGCGAACCAGTTTTCCGCGTTCGAGAAGACTGCCCTGGGCTACCTCCGCCGCTCCACGCCGCGGGGCATGCTGATCGAACTGCTTCGCGACCCGGACGCCACCGGGAGCGATCTGGCCGAGGCGCTCGACGTGTCGCGCGCCACGGTAAGCAAGTACGCCGGAGAACTCGAGGACGCCGGATTGATCACCCGGGAGGACGGCTACGCCGTCCGGGAACCCGAAACGATTCTCGTCCTAGTCGTGCGATACGCCGACTCGTTCGACGACCGGGCCGCCGACCTCGCCGCGTCGGCGAGCGACCTGGTCACCTACGACGGTTGAGAGCGCGCCAGCCGCCGCGAACGGTTTCTGGATCGGTTTCGAACGATACGCTACGAGCTACCGTTTCGTTCTCCGACGGAATACTCGGCCGGAAGGGCCGAACCGAGAATGGAATGCCGCGACAGAGTCACGGGAAGCGGGGGCCGGCGTGGACCCCGATGGCCGATCTGGAAGGTCTCGTCCCGAACCGGGCTAGACGGACACCTGCCACGTCGTCGAGGACGAGTAGCCCCACTTCTCGACGTCGACGTCGAACTCGCCGTTGGCGATGGCGGTCATGTTCGTCCCGACCTCCTTGGCGGTCATGCCCAGTTCCTCGCCGATGAGGCGGGACTTGAAGTAGGTCTTCGTCTCCCCCTTCCGTCGAAGGTACGCGAGGATGCGCTGCTGTTTGTCCGTGAGGTCGGTCGACGCTGCGGCACTCGTGCTCATACCTCCCTAGTCGTGAGACACCCCCTTGACGGGTTTGGTACGACCAGTAAACCCGTTCGAGTCTGGTGATTTTAGGACGAAATAGGCTCGAAATGAATCCCAGGGAACCCCCGATTGGTACGGCTGGTTAACGGGACTGGGCCTCGAGAAAGCGTACTCCAGAAGGTTCTTACTCGGCGACAACCGAACGTAGCCCAATGACCGGGCGGTCCGTCGAGGTGAGCGTCATCCTGCCGGCGTACAACGAGGAGACGACCATCGAGCACACCGTCCGGACGACGATCGAGACGCTGGCGGCGTTCCTTCCGTCGGATTCGTTCGAGGTGATCGTCGCGGAGGACGGCTGTGACGACCGAACGCCGGACATCGCGGATCGCCTGGCCGCCGAGGACGAGCGCGTTCGACACTTCCATAGCGACGAGCGACTGGGCCGTGGCGGCGCGCTCGAACGCGCCTTCGGGGCCGCCGAGGGCGAGACCCTGGCGTACTTCGATACGGATCTCGCGACGGACATGCGACACCTGGAGGAGTTGATCGAGAGCGTCCGCACGGAGGGCTACGACGTGGTGACGGGATCGCGATGGATCGAGGGCGAGGAAGCCGACCGCCCGGCGAAGCGCGGGGTGCCGAGCAAGGGCTACAACTGGCTCGTCAGGACGGTTCTCCGATCCGACTTGCGCGATCACCAGTGTGGATTCAAGGCGTTCGACCGCGAGGCCCTGTTCGACCTGCTCGAGGACGTCGACGACCGGCACTGGTTCTGGGACACCGAAGTCCTAACCTACGCCCAGCGCCGGGGCTATCGCGTCAAGGAGTTCCCGGTCGAGTGGACGCCCAGGGGAGATACGAAGGTCGATCTCGTCCGGGACGTCTTCGGGATGGGGAGCCAGATCCTCCGGACCTGGTGGCAACTGTCCGTCAGGCCCCGAATCACCCGGCGAGTGACGATCACGGCGGGCATCCTCCTGTCGGTAGTGGCACTCGGATTGATGACGCTCTATCTCGACCCGAACGAGGTGCTGACACACATGCGGGATGCCGATCCGGGACTCGTCCTCGTGGCTGGCCTCGTCTACGTGCTCTCCTGGCCGCTTCGTGGCGCTCGATACCGGGACATCCTCGCCGAACTGGGATACCGCGAGCGATTGGGTTTCCTCACCGGGGCGATCTTCGTCAGCCAGACCGGAAACCTGGTATTCCCGGCGCGTGCCGGCGACGCCGTCAGGGCGTACGTCGTGAAGGCCCGTCGACGGATTCCGTATCCGTCCGGCTTCGCCTCCCTCGCCGTCGAACGGGTGTTCGACCTGTTGACGATCACCGGGATGGCCGGGGCCGTCCTGGTCGGCCTCGTGGTCACCGGTGGGACGGGCGAAATCGCCGGGGCACTCTCGAACGCCGAGGGACCCGTCACGAAGGGAGCCGCCGAAACGGCCATCTCCGTCGCAGCGGGGATCGGCGTCGTCGCGATCGGTGCCGTCGTCGCCATCGCCCTGTCGGCCCGCTCGGAACGGAACTACGTGCGGTCGATGCTCGTTCGGATCAGCGACGACTCGTACGTCGAATTCGTCGCCAACGTGCTGGAACAGTTCGTGGGCGACGTCCAGCGAGTCGCCGGAACCAGGGGTTCGCTGGCCCGGATCGGAACGACGAGCGTCGGCATCTGGGCCATCGACGTGCTCACGGCCGTCATCGTACTGGAGGCCTTCGGCACCGGCCTCGACTTCGTCACACTGCTCGCAGTTGGCTTCTTCGCGGTGAGCGTCGGAAACCTCGCGAAGGTCTTGCCCCTCTCACCCGGCGGCATCGGCCTGTACGAGGCCGCGTTCACCGTCCTCGTGGCCGGCCTGACGCCGATCGCCGGGCCCGTCGCGTTCGGTGCTGCCGTCCTCGATCACGCGGTCAAAAACGCCGTTACCGTGATCGGTGGCGTCATCTCGATGCTCGCGCTCAACGTCTCACTGACGACCGCCGTCGACGAGAGCGCCGACGCCTACGAGACGTCCAATCCCGACCGTGCGGACTGATCGTCAGGAGCGGTCGGACTGATACTGTCCGGTGACGAACGGACCGAGCGCCCCCGCAATCGCCGATTCGAGTGCCGACTGGCGGTCGATGATGTTGGCAGTAAGCACGCCGGCAGCGCCCTGGTCCCTCGCAACACCTTCGGTGTCGAGCAGGTCGTCCATGACGGGGCCGAGTTCCTCGCCGTTCTCGATTCGCTGGGCGACGTCAGTCGGGAGTCGAAGGCTCGGACCGGACCCTCGGCCCATCGTCGTCCCGTCGGTCACCGCAGCCCACATGACGAGAAACAGGCCGTCGACGGCCTCGAACTCCGCGACGCCGCCCTCGATCCCCACGCCCAGGTCGAAGTCGCCCGCCTCGTAGGTTCGTTCGGCCCGCGTTTCCGCCCCTTCGATCGTCTCCGCGTGCCCGTATGGCTGTTCGCTCACCCCGGACTCGACGGCGATCGATTCCACGGTCGCGCCGACGAGATCCGCGACCGCGTCCTCGGTCGCGGCGATCTTGACGGGGTTTGCCGTTCCGACGCCGATTCGCATGGTGGTCGCTACGCGAAGGGGCTTTTTGTGGCTGTGGGTTCCGGTGTGGCGTCCGGACCCCCGTTCCGACGGATCCCCATCGCGGGCGCATACCAAATTAAAAGTTCGTGAAGAATTCGCAAATTCGCCGTGGAATCGCGGTGAACCGTGCGGTACTGCCTTGCACGCCTCACGGAATACCACAATTTTTATAATGGGGCGCTCCCACCACCTGATAAGAATCCGCCCGGGTTCTACAGGATTTCCCTGCCCGGTAGAGTACGTCATCGCACTATGGTGAACACGAGCACGCGAACTTACGGCAATTCGGTGGAAACGGCACGAAAACCAGCACAGCAGGAGACCGAGGAGTCCACCGAGGACGAACTCACCTGCCCGGAGTGTGGCGGGAACGTCGTCACGCACGAAGCCCACGGCGAGACGGTCTGTAGCGAGTGCGGCCTGGTCGTCGACGAGGACGAGGTCGATCGCGGCCCCGAATGGCGGGCCTTTGACGCCCAGGAGAAGGACAAGAAGTCCCGGGTCGGCGCGCCGACGACGAACACGATGCACGACAAGGGGCTCTCGACCAACATCGACTGGCGGGACAAGGACGCCTACGGGAACTCGCTGGGCGCCCGCCAGCGCGAAAAGATGCAGCGTCTGCGCAAGTGGAACGAGCGGTTCCGCACCCGCGACTCGAAAGAGCGCAACCTCAAGCAGGCGCTGGGCGAGATCGACCGCATGGCGAGCGCTCTTGGGCTCCCCAAGAACGTCCGTGAGACGGCCAGCGTGATCTATCGCCGCGCGCTCGACGAGGACCTGCTCCCCGGTCGGTCGATCGAGGGCGTCTCGACGGCCGCCGTCTACGCCGCCGCGCGTCAGGCCGGGGTTCCGCGGTCGCTGGACGAAATCGCCGACGTGAGTCGCGTCGAGAAAAACGAGGTCGCCCGGACGTACCGCTACGTCGTCCGCGAACTCGGCCTCGAGGTCCAGCCGGCCGACCCGGAGAGCTACGTCCCGCGCTTCGCGTCGGGGCTCGAACTCTCCGACGAGGCCGAACACCGCGCCCGAAAGCTCCTGCAGAACGCCAAGGAAAAGGGCGTCCACAGCGGCAAATCGCCGGTCGGGCTCGCGGCGGCGTCGGTCTACGCCGCGTCGCTGCTGACCAACGAGAAGACGACCCAGGCGGCGGTCAGCGAGGTCGCCGACATTTCCGAGGTCACGATCCGCAACCGCTACCACGAACTGCTCGAAGCGGCCGACAACCTCGCGCTGGCATAGCCTTTTCTCCCGCCGGGCCGAGAGCCCGGTATGGACTTCGAGTCGTTCGTCCTCGCCGCGAGCACCGGGGATCTCACAGACGAGCCTGCCGCTCGCGAGCACGCCGACGCCATCGAGTTCCGGATGGATCTCGCCGACGATCCAGTCGTGGCGCTCGAGGACTACGACGGCGTTTTGCCGATCATCGCCACCAACCGGGCGGCGTCGGAGGGGGGCGACGCCGACGAGGACGGGCGACTCGACGCTCTCGAAGCGGCCGCCGCGATGGATGCCGTCGCGGCGATCGACGTCGAACTCGCGAGCATCACGGACGGCGACGGTGAATCTACGGTCGAGACTGCACGTCGCCAGGGCGCTCACACCATCGCGTCGGTTCACGATTTTACCGGCACGCCGCCGGCATCCGAACTCCGCGAATTCGGCAGCCTCGCCGGCGACGTGGCCGACGTGGCCAAAATCGCCGTGACCGCTCGCGACGTCGGCGACGTGCTCAGATTGCTCTCGGTGACGCGGGAACTCACGGTCGACGGCGACCGCGTGGCGACGATGGCGATGGGGGAACCCGGCCGCCACTCGCGGGTGATTACGCCACTCTACGGGTCCCGGATCGGCTACGCGCCGGTTCGCGAGGAACGGGCGACCGCTCCTGGCCAGTTCGATCTCGAAACGTTCAGAACCGTGTTCGAAACGATACGATAACGCAGATCACGTGGGGGTGCCGTGCTTCGCGTCGAGTCGGCCGAGCGCACTGGCCACCAGGGTCAATCCGACCGCCTCGCCGGTCGGCGTGAGACGGTACCCGTCCTCCACCTTCTCGACCAGGTCGTCGCGGAGACGGCCCAGGTGATAGTTGAACCGCCCGGCGTCGCGCGCCCCGACGCGGGACCGGAGTGCGGAGAACGACAGCGTCGGATTCGCCGGACACTCGCTCCGCCGAAGGACGAGTTCGAACACGATCCGCAACCGGGTCTCGTCGCTCAGCAGGGTGAAGACGTTCGCCAGCGCCGGCACGTTTTCCGGTGCTTCCGCACACCAGCCCGGTGCCGAATCGGCGTCGGCATCCATCTCCATCGCGCTTGCGGATTCCTCGGAAAATGCGACGAGGCCGTCATTCGAGGGCATCGAGGATCACCTCGTCGATCTCGACTCCCGAAACCGTCGGCCGGCCCGACTCGTCCTTGCTCCAGGACAGGACTGGGTAGACGGGGTACTCCTCGCCGTTGCCGCCGTCGGTGAACCTGAGGGTCGCGGGCTCGCCAGAAGCGAGCGTGGCGTTGACCTGCCGACGGGCCGCCCGATCGAAGTGGTTCATGTGGCTCACGCTCTTGCCCGAGCGAACGGTGACGACCTCGATCTCCAGCCCCTCGCGGCTGGTCTGCTGGGTCACCCGCAGGGGAACCCAGTAGGACTCGCCGTCGTAGGACCCGTTCTCGTCCAGGAAGTCGAAGACGAGAACGGCGTCCTCGGCGTCCTGGAGGGCACCCATCTCGTGCTCCAGGTCGAATTCGCCCTCGCCGAGGCCGCTCAGCGAGGATTGCAGGGAGTTCATGACCTGGCTCCGGACGCCACGCTTCATCTCCTCGACGAACTCGTCGGTCGAGAACGGCTCCTCCGACCGGCTTTCTCGGCCCCTGGCTCCGGGCGGTTCCGGTTCGCGGGGCGGGCGCTCGTCCCAGGGCGATCGTTCACGAGCAGCGTGTGGGGGCTCCTGTCCGCCCTCGAGTTCCCGTCGGAGTCCCCGGTGGAGGACTTCTTCCCAGGAGAGGTCGAGTTGCTGCTTGCGCCGCTTCATCCGTTCGAAGATCTCGTCGTCGTCGATCGTGATACGGACCTCTCGGCTCATATGTGAGTTCTTGCTATACAAATACTTAAAGTTTTCCCCTGATAACTCACATTGGACTCACATCGACGTCGGGTGGGGCCGATTGGTTGGCCCCGGTCGGTGATGCCCGGTCTGGGCGGCTCCGTCGATTTTCGACGACGGGTGGGGGTTCGAAGTGGGCAGCATCAGCTCCGGGAGTCGACGACGACGACGTTGAGAAATGGGACCGGGACTGTTCCGGTCGCGACTGACACCCCGACCTACTGCTCGACGACTCGTTCGTCGACAGCCTCGCCGAAGTGGCGGGCCGTGTCCTCGTAGTGAAGCAGGATCTCGTCCCCCGGTTCGAGATCAGTGACCGCGACCGGGCCGTCCCGGGTGTGGACCTTGATCGTCTCGGCGTTCTGGAGGAGCGTCTCGACGGCGTCGCCGTCCTCGGTCTCGAGTTCCACACGGAACATCGGTCGTTGCTCGATTTTCGCCCGGCCGACGATGGCCTCGCGGGTGTGCCCCTCGGTGTCGACGACCTGGACCCCGTCGCCGCTCTTCAGTTCGGCCAGGTACTTCGTCTCCCCGCCCGGCGTCCGGACGTAAGCGTGGACTGCGCCGGCGTTGACCCGGAACGGACGGGGATCGACGTAGGGCGAGTCGGCCGTCTCGGCGTGGACGAACACCAGCCCCCGGCTCATCGACCCGACGAGCATCCCCTCGTCGTCGTCCAGCAACGACCCGGTATCGACGCAGACGCGATCCGCGCTCCCCACGGGTTCGATGGCCGTGACGGTGGCGTACTCCAGGGCCAGGGATTCGCGATCGGCTCGGTCGCGAACGTCCACCGTCGCCCGGATCTCGTCCGGGTCGTCCGTGTCCAGGAGCACGCCGTCCGCGCCCACCTCCAGGGTCTCGAAGGCCGTCTCGGCCTCCGCCGCCGAGGTGACGCCGGCGATCAGTTCCGTCTCCTCCCCGACCCGGGCGATCAGGTTCTCCAGGGGGATGATCTGCCAGTCCTCGCCGACGACGATGGTGAGGTCCGCCTCCTCGGCGGCGGCCTCGGCGAAGGTCTCGTAGGCCTCGTTCCGCAGGCGGACGAACGCTCCAACGGTTCCCTCGGCGTCCCGGCGGAGGCTCGAGAGGTCCGCCGATCCCGAGAAGTCCTCCGGGAGGTCGATAGTCCCGTCACCCTCGCCGCGCTTCCCGATCACGACGGCGTCGGGGTCCGCGACCACCCGTTCGCCCTCCGCGTCGTCGATGACGCTCACGTCGCCGTCGGTCCGGAAGGCGGCGACGTTCACCTCGCCGAGTTCGCGAACGCGTTCGACGTCGGCCTGATCGACGAGCACCCAGTCGACGCCGGCCTCGAGGCCGGCCGTGATTCGGTCCCGACGGTCTTCCCAGTCGCCCACCTCGTCGTCGGCCTTGAGCCAGACGCTCCGAGTCATGTTGGCACGCTCGGCGGGCACCGGCTTGAACGTGGCGGAGGGAGACGACACGGCCGTCGCCCTCGCAAGCCTTATCCGCCGACCTCCCTCACGATGCCCATGGATCGAGACGGCGCAGTACTCTTCGACCTCGATCGAACGCTCTGTGTCCGGACCCAGGACGAGGACGAACTCCTCCGGAAGGCGTTCGATCGCGCCGGCATCGAGCAGTACTGCTCGGTCGCCGACCTGGTGGCCGTCTCGGACGACCTGCCCACGGCCGAGAGCGACGTCGAGTTCTACGAACTCGGCTTGCGTGCCGTCGCGGAAGGAACGGTGGCGGATCCGGACGACGCCCCCGCCGTCGCCCGGGCGTACGACGACCTCGTCGATCACTCGGCAGTCGACTTCCGACCGGGAGCCCGGGCGGCTCTGGAGGCTGTCAGGGAGAACTACGCCGTGGCACTCGTCACGAACGGCGGCCGCGAGACCCAGACCACGAAACTCGAGGCGCTCGGCATCGCCGACGCGTTCGACGCGACCGTGTTCGCCGATCCGAAAAACGGCGTCGAACCGAAACCGGATCCGGAGCCGTTCCGGCGGGCGCTGTCGGCGCTCGACGTGGCCCCGGAAAACGCCCTGCACGTCGGCGATTCGCTCTCGTGTGACGTCGAGGGGGCGAACCGGTTCGGACTCTCGTCGGTCTGGGTTCCGTTCGAGGACGAAACGAACGACGCCGGCCCCACGCCGACCTACATCCTCGACTCCCCGGGCGACCTCCCGGCGCTCCTGTAGCGCGAGCTAGTCCCGTATCACGACGTCGCCGAAGATGGCCGCTCCTCTGAGCACGAGATCAGTCTCGCCGTCCCGTCCCGGGTGACGGCGGCGGTCCTCGACGTCCCCGAAGATTCGCACCGTTTCCACGTCGACCGTCCAGTCCTCCGGGACCATCACGTCCACCGTCCCGAAGATGGCGACCGGTTCGAGATGCTCCGGGTACCGCGTTCCGTGCTCGGCACCCACCGCGTCACGCAGGTCCGCCCGGGCGTTCCCGAACACGGCCACGACCTCGTCGCCATCGACGTCTTCGCTGACGTACCCCCCGCCGGAGTGCGTGACGATGACGCGCCCGCTCCGGCCCAGAAGCACCGAGATCCCGAACAGGACGAGCACGACCGGCCAGAAGTCCCACGCGGCGCTCTCGGTCAACACCTCGAACTCGACGGCCAGCCACAGCGTACCGACCAGGACGAAGACGCCGGGCCAGAACACCTTGGTCAGCCGCGAGCGGACGAACCGGTACAGTCCATAGAGGACGAACAACCCGGCGAGAAAGACCGAGAGACCGTCGATGGAGTACGTACCGGTCGTGTCGAGCAGCAGGACGATGCCGAGCAGGGCGACGATCGCACCGAACAGCAGGCGTGCGCCGCCGGGGCGGTTTCGGACGGTGACTCCTTTCGTGACGGGCATGATGATCTATCGAAGATACGTCGTGTCGGTAGAAAAACACACCCCGTCACGTGCTAGCACAAATTGCCCCGATCCGGCGCTTACTCCACAGACAGCCCGGCCGTTTCCAGGGCTGCCTCCGGGGTCGCGTCGTCGTGGACGACCGCGCTCACGGCCCGGGCGATCGCCTCGGGGTCGTCGTGCTGGAAGATCGACCGGCCGATCGAAACGCCGGCCGCGCCCGCTGCCATGGCACCCTCGATCGCACCGAGCGTTGCCCTGTCGCCCTCGGGTTCGCCGCCAGCGATGAGCACCGGGAGTCGCGTGGACTCGATCACGCGCTCGAAGCTCCCCGCGTCGCCGGTGTACCCGGTCTTGACGAGATCACAGCCCAGTTCCTCCGCGACCCGGACGGCGTGACCCACGGCCTCGGGATCGGTCGAGTCGACGTCCGGCCCGCGGGCGTAGGCCATCGCCAGCACCGGCATCCCGAACCGGCCGGCCTCGTCCGTGAGCGCGGCGAGGTCCTCCAGCTGCTCGCGTTCGTACTCGCTGCCGACGTTGAGGTGGAAGGAGACGGCGTCCGCGCCCGCGCGAATTGCCTCCTCGACAGTAGCTGTCCGGCGCTTGTCGTTCGGTGCCGGCCCGAGCACGGTCGAGGCGTTCACGTGGACGACGTACCCCGCGCCGTTTCTGTTGTCGTGGACGCGCGGCGCGATGCCCTTCTGCGTGAGGACGGCGTCCGCGCCGCCGCGCGTCACGGCGTCGATGGTCGATTCGATGTCGGCCAGTCCCGGGACGGCGCCGAGCGTGACGCCGTGGTCCATCGGGACGACGACGTACCGACCGTCCGTCCCGATGCGGTCCAGCCGAGCTGATGTTCCGACGGTCATCGTTCCACCTTCAGGCAGGTGCGCATTATTTCGCTTCCGGTTCGGCCGCCGGTGTTTCGGCACCTTCGCGCGCGCCGGCCGCGAGTTCCCGCGCTTTCGTTTCCAGTCGGTCGGCGACGAGGTCGGTCGGCAGGTCCTCCTCGACGCCCTCCGCGACGAGGTCCACGAGCGCGCTCCCGACGATGACGCCGTCGGCCCCCGCCGCGACGACCTCCCTGGCGTGCTCGCGCTCGGAGATGCCAAATCCGACCGCTGCCGGCACGTCCCAGTCCGCGACGCGCGCGAGGCTTTCGGCGGTGCGATCGCTGACGTCGGCTTTCGCCCCGGTCGTGCCCATCCTGGCCTGGACGTACACGTACCCGGACACGACCTCCCGAATGCGTTCGAGGCGTGCGTCGGTGGTCGTCGGCGCGACGATGAACACGAGGTCAAGGTCCTCTGCATCGCACGCCGACTCGAGGGGGTCGCTCTCGTCCACGGGCAGATCCGGGACGATGATCCCGTCGATTCCCGCCTCGGCCGCGCGCTCGACGAACGGGGCTGGCCCTTCCCGATCGCCGTACTGGTAGATGAGGTTGTAGTAGGTCATGGCAACCAGCGGAACGTCCACGTCGAGCGATTCGACGAACTCGAAGTACCGGTCGGGCGTCATCCCGCCCGCCAGCGCCCGGGCGACCGCGCCCTGGATCGTCGGCCCCTCGGCGATCGGTTCCGAAAACGGGAGGCCGAGTTCCACGACGTCCGCGCCGCCCTCGACGAGTGCTTCGACGTACGCTTTCGAGGCCTCGAAAGCGGGATCGCCGACTGCGAGGTAGGGGACGAAGGCCGGCCCGTCCTCGAACGCTTCGCGAAGTGCGCTCACGGCGATCCCTCCTCGGCGTCGTCCGCCATACTACCGCCGGCCCTACCACCTCGTGCGAACACGTCCATCGACGGGGCGGCGTCGAGGTCCCGGCGTTCGGTCTCCTCGACGATCGTTTCCAGGTCCTTGTCACCGCGCCCCGAGACGACGATCACGGCGAGGTCGCCCAGCACCTCGGGGTGTTCCTCGACGTACCCCAGCGCGTGGGCCGACTCCAGGGCGGGGATGATCCCCTCCAGGCGTGCCAGCCGGTGGACCGCTTCGAGCGCGCCGTCGTCGTCCACCGTCGCCGGCGTGACGCGCCCGGAATCGACCAGGTGGGCGAGTTCCGGCCCGACGCCGGCGTAGTCCAGGCCCGCCGAGACGCTGTGTGACTCGACGACCTGGCCGTCGCCGTCCTGCAGGAGTTTCGTCCGCGCGCCGTGGAGGACGCCCTCGGTGCCCGTCGAGAGCGAGGCCGAGTTCGGGGCGACGCCGGCAGCCTCGTCCACCTCTAGCGACGATCCCCCGGCCTCGACGGCGTAGAGGTCGACGGCATCGTCGTCCACGAACTCGGCGAACCCGCCCATGGTGTTCGACCCGCCGCCCGCACAGGCCAGCACCGAGTCGGGCAGGCGGCCGGCCTGCTCCTGGATCTGCTCGCGGGCCTCCTCGGAGATCACCGACTGGAAGTCCCGGACCATGCGCGGGAACGGTGCCGGGCCGACGACGGACCCGATGACGTAGTGGGTGTCCTCGACGTTGCGCGCCCAGTCGCGCATCGTCTCGCTGATGGCCTCCTTGAGCGTCCCGCGACCCGTCTCGACCGGGGTGACCGTCGCCCCGTTCAGCCGCATCCGGAAGACGTTGGGGCGCTGGCGGTTGATGTCCGTCGTCCCCATGTAGACCTCGCAGGGCATCCCCAGGTGCGCCGCCGCCATCGCCGTGGCCGTCCCGTGCTGGCCGGCACCCGTCTCCGCGACGATCCGGTCCTTGCCCATGTACTTCGCGAGCAGGACCTGCCCGAGCGCGTTGTTCAGTTTGTGCGCCCCGCCGTGGAGCAGGTCCTCGCGCTTGAGGTAGACGTCGGCGTCGTACCGGTCCGAGAGCGCCGGCGCGTGCTGGAGGGGCGTCGGCCGACCGCCGAACGAACGGAGTTCCTCGCGGAACTCGTCCATAAACCCGTCCTCGTTTTCCAGCACGTACCGCTCGTAGGCGTCCTCCAGTTCCTCGATGGCCGGCATCAGGACCTCCGGGACGTACTGGCCGCCGTACTCGCCGAAGGAGCGATCGACGCTCATGCGTCGGCCACCGCCCGGGTATTCGCTCGTACGTCGCCGTCCATGATGGCCGACCCCACGAGGAGTCCGTCCGCCCCGGCGTCCAGCATCCGGTCGGCGTCGGCCGACGATCCGATCCCGCTCTCGGCGATCAGCGTGACGTCGTCGGGGACGTGGGGAGCAACGCGCTCGAACGTGCCGAGATCGACTTCCAGGTTGGTCAGGTCACGGTTGTTGATCCCGATGACATCCGCTCCGGCCGAGAGCGCGCGGTCGAGTTCCTCGCGGTCGTGGACCTCGACCAGCGGCTGGAACCCGCGCTCGCGGGCGGCCGCGATCATGGGTTCCAGGTCGTCCCCCAGGAAGCGCGCGATCAGCAGGACGGCGTCGGCGGCGACGGCGTCGAGGTGGGCCTCGCGGAGCAGGAAGTCCTTTCGCAAGACCGGAACGGGAACGGCCTCGCGGACCTGCCGGAGGGCATCGGTGGAGCCGCCGAAGTGTTCGGGTTCCGTGAGCACCGAAATCGCGGCCGCACCGCCCGCGACCATGTTTCGGGCCAGCGCCGCGGGGTCCTCGTCGCGTCGTCCATCGGTGGTCGGACTCGTCGGCTTTACCTCCGCGATGATCGGTCGACGCCCCTCGGCCGTCGCCGCGGACAGCGCCCCGGGGAGCGAGCGTGGATCGACGGCGAGGGGGTCGTCGACGTGCTGATCGCGACGGCGAGCGGCCGCGAGGATCGACCGGACCGCCGGCGCGAGCGTCGTTGTCTCGTTCATCTATGTACACCGTTGTACTAATTTGTACATAAGAGTTGCGTCCCCGGGTGACACTGCGACGCATCGAGCGGTCCCCCCTGAGCCGAACCTTCATTGTGAAACCGGCCGTTGTGCCCGAGCATGGAGGAAGCGGCCGGCATCTACGCCCGGGAGTCGAGCTACCTCGGACGGTTCGTGCAACTCGGGATCGCGGGGGATCGCGTCATCAGCGTCTCCTTTCCCGAGGTTCCGGACGACGTTCACGAAACCGACCACGAACTGCTGGACCGGATCGACCACTACCTGGACGGCGTCGACGACGTCGATTTCACTGACGTCGAGGTCGGCCTGACCGTCCCCACCGATCAGCGCTCGGTACTGGAAACGCTCCGCGGCATTCCCTACGGGGAGCAAGTCTCTGTCGAACAGCTCACCCGAATGACGCCGGACCTCGACGCCGAAAACGACGACGACCGGATCCTCGTCCGGACCGCGCTGGACGAGAACCCGGTGCCGCTGTTGATCGCAGATCACCGCGTCCGGGACGGCCCGAGCGCGGCACCGCCCGAGGTCGAACAGAAGCTCCGATCGCTCGAAGGGCTGTAGGTCGTCGGGACTCGACGGGAAGGAAACGAAACGAAAACCCGGACTGCCTTACTGCGGGCTCGGACTGCCCGAACCGCGACCGACCTCGCGGTCGAGCGCCTGGCCGGTGATGCTCTTGAGCCGATCCACCAGCGAGTCCTTCTCGGGTTCGCCGGCGAGCGCGACGTCGAGCACCTCGCTGATGTGGGTCACCGGAACGATGTCGACCATCTCCTCGTACTCGTCCTCGATCATCACGTCCTGCTCGTTCGCGGCGGGGATGATGATCGTGTCCAGGCCGGCCTTCGCGGCGGCCTCGATCTTGTGGGTGACGCCCCCGACCGGCAGGACGTCGCCCCGGACCGACAGCGAACCGGTCATGGCGATGTTCTGCTTGACGGGGATGTCCTCGAGGGCGGAGATGACGGCGGTGGCGACGGTGATCGACGCGGAGTCGCCGTCGACGCCCTGCTGGCCAGCCTGCACGAACTGGATGTGGATGTCCTGCTCGGTGATGTCCTCGTCGCTGAACTTCTTGATGATCGCCGAGACGTTCTGGACGGCCTCCTCGGCCATCTCCTGGAGCTTCCCGGTGGCGATGACGTTGCCGGGACCCTGGCTCGGCGTGACCTCGGCCATGACGGGCAGGACGATACCGGAGTCCTCGCCCATGACGGCCAGGCCGTTGACGCGGCCGACCACGGCGCCTTCGCTGACCGTGAGTTCGTAGTCCTTCCGGCGCTCGATGTAGTCGTCGGCGAGTTGCTGCTCGATCGAGCGCGAGCGGCGCTTGGCCCGGAGGACGTCCTCGCGATCGGTGAACTCCTTGTCCTCGGCGCGGGCGACGTCGCCCGCCACGCGAACGAGACCGCCGAGGTCCCGGAGCTTCAGCGAGAGGTGGCCCTTTCGGCCGGCGCGTCGCTTGGCCTCGAGGATGACCTCCTCGACGGCGTCGTCGGTGAAATGCGGGAGCCGACCGTCGTTATCGACCTCCTGGGCGACGAACCGGGCGTACTTGCGGCGCATCTCGGGCGATTCCTCGATAGTGTCGTCCATGTACACCTCGTACCCGTAGCCCTTGATGCGGTCCCGGAGTGCCGGGTGCATGTTCTCCATCGCGTCGAGGTTCCCCGCCGCGATCATGATGAAGTCACACGGGACGGGTTCGGTCTGGACCATCGCGCCCGAGGAGCGTTCGGACTGGCCGGTGATGGAGAACTCGCCCTCCTGGATGGCCGTCATCAGTTTCTGCTGGCTGCGGATGTCGAGCGTGTTGATCTCGTCGATGAACAGCACGCCCTTGTTGGCCTTGTGGATCGCGCCGGGTTCGACGCGGTCGTGGCTGGGCGTCTCCATGCCCCCGGACTGGAACGGGTCGTGGCGGACGTCGCCCAGCAGTGCGCCGGCGTGAGCGCCGGTGGCATCCTCGAAGGGGGCTTTCTGCTGATCGGATCGATCCACGATCAGGTTCGGGATCATCGCGTCGCTGCCGCGGGAGCCATAGCGGAAGGCCAGATAGATGATCCCGGCGGCGAGGATGCCAAGCAGGATGGCCTGGGTGATGACCGAGTAGACGATAACGATGCCCACGATGATCCACATGAGGAACGAGCGCATCTGGTTGCGCTTGCGTGCTTCCTCCTTGTGGGCCTCGACGATCTGGTCGCCCTTGCCCGCGGGGACGGTGCGTACTTTCGGCTCGTTGCCGTCATCGGGGTTGTGATAGACGAGGACGTCCTGGAGGTCCTCCCTGGGGAGGAGTTCGGCCATCGCCTTCGCGAGCATCGACTTGCCCGTCCCGGGCGAGCCGATCATCATCACGTGCCGGCGCTGTTTGGCCGCCTTCTTGACGATGTCCCGAGCCTCGTCCTGCCCGATGACCTGATCCACGAGGCGGTCCGGGACGTCGATCTCCTCGGTAGAGTCGATCTTCAGTCCGCCGAGCAGGTCGTCCTCGGCATTTTCCTCGTCGATTTCAACGTCGCTGTCCTCGCCGACGTCGCTCCCGAGTTCTTCGTCGAGAAGGGAGTCACTCGAATCGTCGACGACCGACTCGGCCCGGTCGACGTCGGCCGATACGGACTCGGCGTCGCCGGCCTCGATCGACGGGTCGTCACCGGTATCGACGACGGACTCCTGGTCGCCGTCGATCGACTCGGCGTCGCCCGATTCGACGGGGCCGACGTCGTCCTCGACCGACTCGGCGGTCGGCTTGCCGGATTCCTCCTCGGGAGGATCGTCGCGGGGACTGTTGTCGTTTGTACTGTCGTTACTCATAGGGTTCTCGCAACTACCGGAAAGGAAGGAACGTGAACTGATATACTTTCCCCCCTATGGCAGGCGATGTACAGGCGACAAATCCGGGGAGAGAGCGGCTCTATCGCAAGAATACGGAATCGGGGTGGACTCGCCACCCTTATAAATCAGCCAGACAACGTGGGAATATGACCCGGGGTTGTTACATCGGCCGGTTCCAGCCGTATCACAACGGGCACCACGAGATGGTAAAACGGATCGCCGAGGACGAGGACGTCGACGAACTCGTGCTCGGGATCGGGAGTGCCGGGGATTCGCACATGACCGACGACCCGTTCACTGCGGGCGAGCGGATCATGATGGTCACCAAGTCTCTCCAGGGCTTCGACCTCGTGACCTACGCGGTCCCGATCGAGGACCTGGAACGCAACTCGGTGTGGGTGAGCCACGTCCAGAGCATGAGCCCGGACTTCGACGTCGCCTACTCGAACAACCCCCTCGTCATTCAACTGTTCGAGGAGGAGGGCGTCGAGGTGCGACAGTCGCCGATGTTCAACCGCGAAGTGCTCGAGGGCACCGAGGTCAGGGAACGCATGATCGAGGGGAAAAACTGGCAGGACCTCGTCCCGGACCCGGTCGCCGAGGTCGTCGACGAGATCGACGGGATCAAACGGATCCAGCGGATCGCCCAGACGGACTCCAACGGCGGCGACATCTGACACGCGAGCGGCAGCGACCCCCGCGGAATCGCACGCCCGGCCGGCCCGATCGATGACGCCACCCTTTTTCGCGATTCGACCCCAGATTCGCCGACATGATCACGCTTTCCTCGGACTTCGGAACGCCCTACCCGGCCGCGATGAAGGGCGTCATCCTGGATCGGTGTGACGCGCGCCTGGTCGACGTCGCCCACGACTTCCCCCGGCAGGACGTCAGGCCGACCGCCTTCTGGCTTCGCGAGGTCCTCCCGTACTTCCCGCCGGCCGTCCATCTGGTCGTCGTGGACCCCGGCGTCGGCACCGACCGGGCCGTCCTGGTCGTCCGGGCCGGCGAGCACGTCCTCGTCGGGCCCGACAACGGCGTCCTCGTGCCGGTGGCTCGGGAACTGGCACGATCGGAGGGGGAGAACGAGGCGTCGTTTTTCGAGGTCGACGTCGAAAACCCGGCGAGTTCGACCTTCCACGGCCGGGACGTGTTCGCCCCGATCGCCGCCGCGGTTCACGAGGACGGGGTCGAGGACTTCGCCGCGGATCCGGACGTGTCACCAGTTAGCGACCCGGTCGATCTCGTGTTCCCCTCGGCCGACGTCGAGGGCGACCGGGCCGTGGGCGAGGTCCTCGTCGTCGACGGGTTCGGCAACGCGATCACGAACGTCCCCGGTGATTTCCTCGCGGATGCGAAGACGGTGGCGGTCGACGGCACCGTCGTGCCCGCGGTCGAAACCTTCGCCGCGGTCGACCCGGGCGAGCGCCTCGCGACGGTCGGTAGCCACGGGAACGTGGAACTCGACGTCAATCGGGGACGGGGCGACGAGGCGTTCGATCTGCGCCCGGGCGACGAAGTCCGGCTGGACCGTCGGTGAGAAAACGAAATCCGGTTCGCACCCCGTCCGAGGGTCTCGGGGGGTCGGCGTCCTCAGTCGGCGGAGATGACGTCGTCGATGCGGGCGATCATCGTCGCGGCCTCGGTGGCACTGTCGATGGCCTCGCGCTTGACGCCCGCGGGGTCGAGGATGCCCTCCTCGATCGGGTCCGCAATCTCGCCCGTCTCGCCCGCGACGACCAGTCCCGACGGGCCGTTTTGCTCGTTGGCCGCGCGCAGGTCGACCAGCGCGTCGATCGGATCCATCCCCATGTTCTCGGCGAGGGTGCGCGGGATCAGGTCCACCGCGTCCGCGAACGCCTCGACCGCCAGCTGCTTGCGGCCCTCGATCGAGGCCGCCTGCTCGCGGACGTGCGCCGAGATTGCCACCTCGACCGCGCCCGCGCCGGGGACGACCTCGCCGGACTCGGCCGCGAGCACGACGACGTCGATCGCGTCGGAGATGGCGCGCTCGAGTTCGTCGGCGACGTGCTCGGTACCGCCGCGGACGAAGACCGTGACGGCCTCGGCGGCCGCGCCGCCCTCGATGAAGGCCAGGTCGTCGTCGCCGTAGGCCTCGGTGCGGACCGTCTCGGCGTTGCCGAGATCCGAGTCCTCGAGGTCCTCGAGGGTGCCGACGCGGTTGGCACCGGTGGCCGTGGCGATGCGCCGGGCGTCCTTGTTGCCCACGTCCTCGAAGACGAGGACGTCCTCCTTCTCGAGGAAGGAGATCACGCGGTCGTCGACGTCGTCGGTGACGAAAGCGACGTCCACGCCGGCGTCGATCAGGGCGTCGGCGTACTCGCGGAGTTCGCGCTCCTCGGACTCCATGGCCTGGGTGAGCTGGTCCATCGAGTCGACCTGGTATTCGGCGTCGATCTCGCCGCTGCGGACCTCCAGCGCCATGTCGACGATGGCGACCGTGGCGTCGTCGACGCGCTTGGGCATCACGTCGCTGGCCGCCGCCTCCTCGATCACGATTCCCTCGACGAGGTCGGTCGCGGAGGAACTGGCGCCCAGCTGGGTGTGGACGGCGATGCTGTCGCGGTCGGCACCGTCCTTGTTGTGGACGTGGCGCACGGCCTCGACGACCGTCTCGGCGAGGGACTCGGCGGTCACGCCGCCGGTGCCCTTGCCCGTCATGCTGGAGGCCGCCACCTGGGTCAGCACGTCGTCGTCCATCTCGGCGTCGAGGACGAGGTCGTCGATGGCCTCCTTCGCGATGCGACCCGCCTCGTGGTACCCTTCGACGATCGTCGTCGGGTGGACGTCCTGCTCGAGCAGGTCCTCCGCCTGCGAGAGAAGTCGCCCGGCAAGCACGGCCGCCGTGGTCGTGCCGTCACCGACTTCCTCCTCCTGGCTCTCCGCGACCTCGACGATCATCTGGGCCGCGGGATGCTCGATCTCCATCTCCTCGAGAATGGTCGCGCCGTCGTTCGTGATGACGACGTCGCCCGAGTCGGAGACGAGCATCTTGTCCATCCCGCGAGGGCCGAGCGTCGTGCGAACGGACTCGGCGACGGCCTTCCCGGCCGTGATGTTCGAGGACTGGGCGTCCTTGCCGGACGTCCGCTGGCTCCCCTCGCTCATGATGAATAGTGGCTGTGCACCCATGCGACGCTGTGGAGCTTCATCCGCCATTGTGAATACTCAATTGGGAGTGTACAGCGGTTCTACAAAAAACTTTCCCTCGCGCCCGGCCGCCCCCTGCCGATTCCTGTCGCGTCCCGTGCTAACGTACGAGGAGACCGGTAGGTCGAAATACCCGGGCCGAAAATTCCCGATCGGATGCTGGAGCTGGAACATCGGTTTCGGGTCGTCGACGTGCACGCCCGCCTCGATCCGGCCGAGGACGTCAGCGAGCGCGGCCGAGCGATCTCCCCGGAACGACTCGAGCGGGAGATGCATCAGGCCGGGGTCGTTCGTTCGGTCGTGTTTCCCGGCCAGCGGCCCGGGACCGACTACCTCAAGTACAACAACGCGGTCGCCCGGTTGAGCGTGGAACGGCCGTTCGTCGCCTTCGCACGGATCTCCGGGCCGCTCGATCCGGGCGAGTCGCCGACGAGCAAGCTACGCAACCTCGCCGCCCGTCGGGGCGACGAGCACGTCTCCCCGGGGGACATCGAACAGTACGCCTACGACGACCGCTTCTACGGGTTCCGCCTCGATCCGGCGCGCGACGGGCTCCCGGACGAGGACGTTTTCGAGGAACTGGAAGACGTCGGACTGCCCCTGCTCGTGGACGCCGGCGAGGGGTTCCCCCCATCGGCTCTGGACGCGACGCTCCTCCAGTACGACGTGCCGGTCATCGCGTCACGGTTCGGCGGGATTCCGTCGAATCGCGAACTGATGGACGAGGCGATCGACCTCCTGGACCGCCACGAGAACCTCTATCTCGACACGAGTTTCGTGCGCTACCGGGAACTGCTCGAGCGGGCCTTGCTCGAGCACCCGGATCGAGTCCTGTTCGGCAGCGGGGCCCCGGACGCCCACCCGAACGTGGGCGTCATGGAGGTTCTCACGCTGGATCTCTCGGAAGACAAAATGCGAAAGGCCTTCTCGAAGAATCCCTCCCGCGTCATCCCGGTGCTCGGGCCGGACGGCGAGCGCTAGTCGCGCCAGTCGTAGACGTGGGCGGCCCGGTCGTCGCGATCCGAGAGTCCCTTCGGGTTCCGCATCGGCGTTCGATCGCGAGCCCTGGCGACGAGCCCACCCTTCGTCCCGCCGGCCGTCCCCCGGAGGACGCGTTTCCCCTCGTCGAACCACGACGTCGGCGTCGCCTCGCCCCGGAGCACGTCCTTGCCGACCACATATGCGTCACAGAAGCCGTGGGAAGCGACCCGGCGGACGACGGTCGGCCGAACGCCGTAGTTCTTGAACAGGCGATAGGCGAGCGACTGGTATTTCGCGCCCCAGTCCTCCTCCACGTCGCCGCCGTCGGGCTGGTACTCGCTCCTGACGCTCATGTCTCCACACCACTCGACGGCGAACTCGTTCCCCGCGAGACGATGGGCCGCGTCGCGGGCGCCGCCGACCTCGAGCGACTCGTCGAAGCCGTCGATGGCCGACACCGCCGCCCGGGTCATCGCGACGTTGTCGGGATTGAAAAACGACACCTCGCGACCGGCGATCCGTTTTGATTCCGGGGTCTCCGTGGTCATTCCCGCTCGAAGCGGCCGGTGTGTCGGGCCGGTGACGACCGACGCACCGTCGCCGATCGCCGCCTCGAGCGCCTCGACCCAGGAGGATTCGACGGCCTGGTGATAGCTCACCAGCGCGATTACGTCCCCCGTCGCCGCGGCGAGACCCGCGTTGCGGGCGACGTTGACGTTGCGGTCCGTGACCTCGACGAGCACGTCGACGTCGTCGCGTTCCCGGACCATACCCGTCGTCCCGTCTGCGGACGGGCCGTTGGTGACGACGACCTCCGCGTCGGGGACGAACTCCGAAAGTGCATCGAGGCAGTCGCCCAGTTGCTCGCGCCCGTTGAGCGTCGGGACGACTACCGAGAGGTCCATACCGGCCATAGCCCGGCAGTCCTTAAAAGGTACGGGGGAACGTCGGGCGAACGTTCAGTCTTCCCGAACCCTGGCGTTCCAGTACGACACGGACGCCGATCGCTCGCCGCCCGGGAACTCGCCGATCGTCGTGTCGAAGTTCCGGAGCGTCCTGGCGAGACCGTCCGGGATCTTCCGGTAGAAGCCGTACGGAAGGACGAAGTCGTGTTCGACCCCGTCGAGTTCGAGGTCCGCCTTCTCCAGCAACGAGATCACCTCGCGCCGGGAGTACAGTCGCGACCCCATCGGCAACAGCCAGTTGTAGATGCTGCGGGTCGAGAAGCGATTGAACGTATCGAAGAACACCTGACCCTTCGAGACGCGCTGCATCTCGCTGAGGAACGCGGCGGGCGTATCCGCGAGGTGGAAAAACCGCATTGCCATCACCGCGTCGAAGTGATCGTCCGGGAACGGCAAGCGCGCCGCGTCGCCACGCATGATCTCGAGTCGGTCGCCCACGCCCGCCGCGCGGGCTTTCTCCCGGCCCTGCCGGAGCATCGGCTCGGAGATGTCGAGGCCGACGACGTCCGCGCCGCGCTCCAGGAGCATGACCGTGAACCGACCAGTGCCACACGCCACCTCGAGGATTCGCTTGTCCTCGACGGGGCCGAGGGAATCGAGCACCGCCTGTTTCTCCCGTCGGTCGATGAGTCTGCCGCCGCGGGAGAAGCGCTTGTCTTCGTAGTTCTCGGCCACCTCGGTGGCCTGATACCACTCCTGCCCCTTCACGATATAGCAGGGTACGGCCACCGCCCAATAAAACAATATTGAAGTTCGCTCGTCAGACCGGCCGTTCCTCGTCACCCCGCGGCAGTTCCACGACCCGGTCGGCCCACCGACGAAACGCCGCGAGCGTCCGTCGTTCCAGCCAGGAAACGGGGTCCTCGATCCCGAGTTCGTCGCTGTCGAAGGCGTTGAGGACGGCGACGTCCGCACGATCGCAGTACGCCAGTAACTCGGCCGGGTCGCCACGCTCGTGCTGGAACGGGATGGTGGCGTCGTTGACGAAGACTGCACGAGGCGGCCGCGGTGCTGCCCGCAGCAATTCGACTGCGCGCGCCGCGTTGTCGCCCGCAAGGCGAACCGCCTCTTCGGTCACCCCCTCGCTCTGTGCGCGCGGCGCGTGTGCCTCGAGGACGCCGTGCCAGGCCTCGTTGGGAACCGTCGTAAACCGGGTAATTCGTCCGCCGAGGATCCGTCCCTCGGCCTCGTACTCGGGAGCGAAATCCAGCACGACGACGCCCGCCGCGCCGTGGGCCGCGATCCAGCCGTCGAGCGCTTCGGCGGTCATCGTCGTCTTGCCGACCTGGGACGGGCCGACGATCAGGACGCTCCCGTCGAGCGGGAACGGGACCGTCGCCATGCTCACTCACCGATACCCGACATTCCCGATCGACCAGTCATTCGAGCGACCGTCCCCACGAGCAACCAGGCGGCCGCCAGGGCGAAGACGACCGCGAAGGCGAGCACGAACGCCACGACCGGTTCCGCGGCGACGGCGGCCGGGAGTTCGGACAGCGTCCCGAACTCGCTTGCGAGCACCCCGAACTGCTCCCGGACGAACGACCCGGCGGTGACGGCGGCGATGCCCAGGAGAACGAGGCCCCCGACGTTCGCCGCGCTGGAGTTGCGTTCCGGGACGACCGACGAGTCGTTCAGCAGGTAGAGCACGAGGACGATGGCAAAGGGCGTCCCAACGAGGCCGAAGGCGAGGACGAGAACCAGGAGGGGGAAGAACGACCCGCCGAGGAACGCCCCGCCAGCGCTGAGCAGTGCGACCGCGGCCAGCAGGCCCCGGTAACGCGAGTCCGAGACGTCGGTGTCCCAGCCCAGTTTGTCGGCGACGAGGAACGGCGGGACGATGGTGTTGCCGCCCAGCGTGGAGACGGCCGCACCCCAGAGGCCGAGCAGGAACAGCCACTTGGCGTACTGGCCGACGAGGGGGCCGAGCGCCTGGGCCGCCGACACGGCCGTCAACTCCCCGGCGTCGACGGTCGGGGAGTGCAGGACGCCCGCGGCGACGAGGAAGATGGCCAGGCTGTAGATGCCGAACGCGACCAGCATCGACGCGACGACGTCGAAGGTCGCGAGGCCGTACTCGCCAGTCCCCCAGCGTCGCGCGCGCATCGTGTATGAGTGCATCGTCACGAGGGTGACGTGGACTGCGCCCCCGAGAACGCCGGCCGCCACCAGCGCCCCGTCGATGCCCGCAGGGATCCGCGGGACGAGGCCGCCGGCCGCCGCCCCCGCGTCGATCGGAACGACGACCGTCGAGGCGAGGAACGCGACCACGACCGCGGCGACCAGCACCTTCGCCGCCACCTCGACGAACCGGTACCCGCGACCGGCGAGTCCGAGCGCCAGGATCACCGCCCAGGTGACGCCCCAGATCCGGGCGTCGACGCCGGTGACCGTCTCGCTGACGTCCGCGACGGTCTTCATGATCACCAGCTGTGCGAGCCCCGCGGCGAGGACGACGTCGAGCACCAGGAGCCAGGCCCAGCCCTCTCCGAGACGACGTTCGACCACGGTTACGATGCCCGCCTCGGTGAGGAGACCCAGGCGCATCGCGAGGTACTGGGCGGTCGCTCCCAGCACGGCCGAGAGGATCACGATCCAGAGCAGGCTGTACCCGAACGTCGCGCCCGCGGTGATGACACTCGCCATCGTTGCCGGTCCGGCGGCGATGGCACCAGCGACCCACGACGGCCCCATCCGCTGGAGGTAGTCCGGAATCTCCCCGAACGACATCGCCCCAAGACCGAACGTCGCGCCGGTGTCGGAGTGACTCATCCCTGTTTGAAAGAGTGGTACTACAGCGTGGTATGGTTGTCGGATCGGGTCAGGCTCGCGGGAGATCGCTCAACTACCATGTTCAATGCTACCAATTTCCAAGATATTGGGAATCAGCGAAACGCTCATCACCCATTCAAGAGAGTTCGTGTTACCAGTTTTCAAGCACTGGAAACGCGACCACCTCCGGACCGAGGTGCCTCAAGGCCAGCGCTTTTACCGACCGACGTGATATCCCCGCGCCATGCCATCGACGATCGATAGCGAGCAGGTGCGGGCGTGGCTCGACGACGA
>Ga0102925_1000173_pt1 | contig 32421 bp, 31 predicted proteins | sample SalPonR1_A_D1_MG_FD_78216 | JGI IMG/M metagenome (GOLD analysis project Ga0102925, IMG submission 78216) | Salt pond soil microbial communities from South San Francisco under conditions of wetland restoration - Salt Pond MetaG R1_A_D1_MG | ecosystem: Environmental > Aquatic > Marine > Intertidal...
AACGACGACTATCGCGATGGAGGGTGATGGCCGGGCGACGGTCTATGCCGGCGGATGGACCGATTACCAGAGCCAGCAGCGCGCCGGATCAGAAGAGTGGGCTGATAAAAATAAAACAAAAACAAGCAACTACAACCAGAAGCCAAAGCAAGGCAAGGCGCCGGAGAAAACCGGCCGGGGCGGGCTGTCCTTTACCGAGAAGCACCGGCTGGAGGCTTTGCCCGCCGAGATGGCGAAGCTTGAGGCAGAGATCGGGAAGCTTGAGGAATTGCTGGCGGATCCCCAACTGTTCACCCGCGAACCGATCAAGTTTCAAAAGGCCACCGAGGCGCTCAGTACAAGGCAGGGGGCCTTGCAAAGCGCCGAGGACGAGTGGCTGACGCTTGAGGAGAAAGCGGAAAATGCTGGCTGAAATCCCCAGTCGGTATTACGTCGGTACCACGTCGGTATAGGGTCGGTGCGCAAATGTCGGAGAACAGAACAGTCAAGGACCGGATCAGGCTGCTTTACGAGGGGCGCAGCAAGCGCGCCACGAACTTCCGCTATGGGTTGCTGATATTCGATGCGTGCTCGATCCTCTTTTTCCTGGCGACCGCACCACTGCCGCTGACGCGGGCGATCTTTGTTGCCGATATCCTGATCGGCGCGGTGATCGTGGCGGACCTGGTGATGCGGTTCTGGATCAGCTCAAACCGCATGCGTCTTTTGCGCCGGGTCTATGTGCTGGCCGATTTCGTGGTGCTGGCGTCGCTGATCGCGACGCCGTTCTATGGGCAGGAACTGGCGATGCTGCGGGTGCTGCGGTCGCTCCGGCTGGTGCATTCCTATCACCTGTTGCGCGACCTGCGCCGGGATGCGGCCTTTTTCCGCCGCCACGAAGACCCGATCCTGGCGGCGGTCAATCTGTTGGTGTTCATCTTCGCCACGGCGGCGGTGGTCTATACGCTTCGCGGGGGCAATGAGCCGGACCTGAACAACTATATCGACGCGCTTTATTTCACTGTGGCGACCCTGACCACGACGGGGTTTGGCGATATCGTCATGACCACGTCCTGGGGGCGGGTGTTGACGATGGGGATCATGGTGGTCGGCGTTGGGCTGTTCCTGCAACTGGTGCGTTCGATCTTTTCGCCCGCCAAGATCAAGCACAAATGCCCCGAATGCGGGCTGTTGAAGCATGACACCGACGCGATCCACTGCAAGCATTGCGGTCATGACCTCAAGATCGAGACCGAGGGCGCGATCTAGCGGCTGCGGGGTTATTGCATCCGCAAAGCGCCATCCAGGCGGATGACCTCGCCGTTGAGGTAATCGCATTCCACGATGAAGCGCGCCAGCGCGGCATATTCCGCCGGATCGCCCAGCCGTTTGGGAAAGGTCACGTCCTGCGCCAGTTGGTCCTGAACCTCCTGGGGCAGGCCCTGCATCATCGGTGTCAGGAAAATCCCCGGCGCAATCGCCATGACGCGGATGCCTTCGCGTGCCAGATCGCGCGCCATTGGCAGGCTGAGCCCGGCGATCCCGCCCTTGGAGGCCGCATAGGCGGTCTGGCCCTTCTGCCCGTCAAAGGCGGCGATCGAGGCGGTATTGACGATCACGCCGCGCGCGCCGTCGGGGCCGGGGTCGTTGCGGGCGATTTCGGCAGCGGCAAGACGGGCGACGTTGAAGGTGCCCACGAGGTTTATGTCGATGGTGCGGCGGAACGCATCCAGATCATGCGGGCCGTCCTTGCCGAGGGTTTTTTCGCCCGTGGCGATCCCGGCGCAGTTCACCGCTGCGGTGATCCGCCCCATGTGATCGCGCGCCGCGGATACGGCATCGCGGACAGAGGTCTCGTCGGTCACATCGGTTTCGGCGAAACCTGCGCCGATTTCCTCGGCCACGGCGTTGCCGCGGGTGGCGTCACGGTCAAGGATCGTGACCTTGGCGCCCATCTGGCGGAAGTGGCGGGCGGTGGCCTCACCCAGGCCCGAGGCGCCTCCGGTGATGATAGCGGCGGTGTCGTTGATGCGCATGGCGAGGCTCCGGTCGTTAAATGAACGTGTGTTCAGATAGCGCAGGCGGACCAGCCTGTCAAAGGCGGCGGCGCAGCCAGCGTGCCGACAGGCCAAGCCCGATCACGGTGATCAGGATGCGCCAGATATGGTGCAGCGTCACAAGCGCCGGGTTGGCCTGAAGCGAAAGCGCGATCAAGGCCATCTCGGTCACGCCGCCGGGGGCAAAGCTGATGAGCATGACATCGAAAGGTTCGCCCACGGCGACATACAGGATCTCGGCGAAGAGGGCTGCCAGGATCAGCATCCCGCCCACCGAGATGAGCGCAAGGCGCGCGCCGCGCAGGATGAGCTTGCGGCTGATCCCGGTGAAGCGCATGCCAAGCGCGCTGCCGATCACGATCTGCGCCACATTCACCAGCCATTGCGGAATATCGAGCGGATAAAGCCCGCTGACTGACAGGATCGCCGCCAGTGCCAGGGGGCCGGTCAACTGCCCGGCAGGCAGGCGCAGGGCGCGCCCCAGCAGGTAGCCAGCGCCACCGGCCAGCATGATCCATGGAAGGTCGGACCAGGGCACGGCACTGCGCGCCAGCGTCATGCCGCCCGAACTGCCGACCGGTTCGCCCAGCCAGATTTGCAGCCCGAGGGGCAGGACGGTCACGACCACGATGATCCGCAGGAACTGCTGCAGCATGAGGCGGGACATGTCGGCCCCGGCTTCTTCGCCAAGGGCGATGGATTCATATAGCCCGCCCGGCGTGGCCGCATAAAAGGCGGTGGCGCGGTCATAGCCGCCGATGCGGCGAAACACCGTGTAATTGAAGGCATGGGCACAGATGATGAACAGGGTCAGTGCCGCGAAGCTGAGCATCAGGCGCGGCGCGGCGGCAAGCAGTTCCGACGTGACCTGAGCGCCGATCATGAGCCCGATCACCGAGATGAACACGATGCGCAGGCCGGGGGGAAACGTGTAGCCTGCGGGCAGCTGCTGGGGCAGGGCGGTGGCGATGATCCCGGTCAGGATCAATGGCCCGATCATGAAGGGAAGCGGCAGCCCAAGCCATTGCGCCGCCAGCCCGCTGAGCGAGGAGAGTGCCAAAAGCAGGAGCGTTGTCAGGAGGTGGCGCATGTCTTCTTGAAGCACCAGCGGGGAGGCAAGGCAAGGCCTCCGCGGATCAGACGAAATCCATGTCCCGCATGAAAGGCATCTGGCGCAGGCGAATGCCGGTCGCGGCAAAGATCGCATTTGCCAGCGCAGGCGCAGCGGGGGGGACCGGGGGTTCGCCGATGCCGCGCACGCGGGAATCGTTTTCCAGCCCGCGCACGATGATTTCGGGGCATTGATACATGCGCATGAAGCGGAAGCTGTCGAAATTGCGCTGCTCGGCCATGCCGTCATCATAGGTGGTTTCAGCAAAGATCGCGTGGCCCAGCCCCCAGATGACGCCACCCTGCACCTGGTTCTCGAAATTCACGGGGTCGATGACGCGGCCCACCTCGGCGACGACATGGACCTTGTCGATCCGGATGCCTGAGTCGGTGACGGTGACATCCACGACCTCGGCGCAGGGTGTGCCGAAAGACAGGCAAAAGGCCAGGCCGCGTCCGCGCCCCTCGGGCAAAGGCGCCCCCCAGTCCGACATTTCGCCCAAGGTTTCCAGCACCTTGCGCGAGGGGGCGTGGTTGCAAAGGCGCAGCCGTTCCTCCAGCGGGTCGGCCCCCGCCGCATGGATCAGTTCATCAAGGAAGCTCTCGTGAAAGAACCCATTGGTCGAGGCGCCGACAGAGCGCCAGGAGCTGATCGGCGCAAGATCGGGCGCGCGGTAGCCGCTCACCCGGTAATCGGGGATGGCGAAGGGCTGGTCCCAGGCGCCCGCGACGATCTGAAGGTCGGCGCCCATCATCGGCATGCCGAGCCGGCGCATCTGAGAGCGCATGATCGAGGGCATCGCGATACCAAGGTCAAAGGCCTGCACATGGCCGCCCGAAACGCTGCCTCGGCCACGCGCCATCGCGATCTGGCGGGGGTAGTCATGCGCCATGTCCTCTTCGCGCGAGAGAGTCAGCTTGACCGGTCTTCCATCCGCATGCATGGCCAGTTCGGCGGCGCGGCGCACCATCATGTCTTCGAGCCGGTGGCCGAAGCTGCCGCCGCTCATCTGCACATGAACACGCACCTGCGCGGGTTTCACGCCGATGATGCTTGCGACGTTCTTTTGCACGAAGCGCGGGATCTGCGTGCCGGTCCAGACATCCACACGCCCGTCCTTGATTTGCAGGGTCGCGTTCATCGGCTCCAGCGGTGCATGGGCAAGGTAGGGCGCGCGGTATTCGGCCTCAAGCGGGGTGGTGGCCGCGAGGGTGGCATCGACATCGCCATCGTTGCGCAACCGGCTGTCGCGGCGCTTGTCGGTGAAGCTGTTTTCAAGCGCGCGCCAGTGTTCGCCCTGATGCGGGCGGTAGGGGGCCGGACCCCAGTCGATGCGGATCGCTTCAACCGCGCGCATGGCGCGCCAGCTGTTGTCGGCCAGAACACCAACCCCGCCGGTGATCGGCACGATCTTGTGGACGCCACGCATGGTTTCGGCCTTGGACGCGTCATGGCTCAGCATCTCGCCGCCTTGCCGTGGATTGGTGCGGATCGCGGCGAACAGCATGTCGGGCAGGGTCACGTCGATGCCAAAGCTCTGCTGGCCGGTCGATTTTGCGACGATATCGCTGCGCTGCGTGGGCTTGCCGATCAGGCGCCAGCTGGAAGCGTCGCGCAGGGTGACATCGGTGACCGGGTCGATCTCGGCGGCGCGGGCGGCAAGATCGGTATAGGGCAGGCGGGTGCCATCGGGCAGCAGCACGGTGCCGCCTTCGGTGGTCAGATCGCTGACGGGCAGGCCCGTTTCAAGCGAGGCGGCGGCCTTCAGTGTCTCGCGCGCGACGGCGCCGGCATGGCGCAGCTTCTGCCAGCCATCGGGCACGGTTGTCGAGCCGCCGGTGATCTGGATGCCCAGAAACTTTATCGGCGCATCCATCAAAGCGCGGGCGGTTTCGGCCAAGCGGGATTCGTTGGTGGAAGCAAAAGGAAGCGCCTCACGCGAAAGGGCGGTGTTGTAATAGGCAGCACTTGGCGGGCCGGGATCGAGGCTCACCTGATCAAGCCCGATATCAAGTTCTTCGGCGATCAGCAGAGCCTGCACATGCGCCGCCCCCTGGCCAAGATCGGCGCGCGGCGTGATCAGCGTGACCCCGTCCGGGCGGATCAGCACATAGGGCGTAAGCGCCGCCTCGCCCTCTGCCAGCCCGTCGAGCAGCGGGTTCGCGGAAGGGCGGCGATACATGTAGACCCCGAATGCGACACCCCCGGCGGTGGCGATCGAGCCGGTCAGAAAGGTCCGGCGCGCGATTTTCCCGGCGCGGCTCATTGGGTGTCCTCGCGCAGGGTCTGGGCAGCAGTTCTGACGGCCGCCCGGATGCGCGGATAGGTGCCGCATCTGCAGAGGTTCATGCTCATGGCGTCGTCGATCTCCTGATCCGTGGGATCGGGCGTCTCAGCCAGCAGCGCGGCGGCCTGCATGATCTGCCCGGACTGGCAATAGCCGCATTGCGCCACCTGATGCGTGATCCAGGCGGCCTGCACCGCATGAAGCGTGCCGGGGGCGGCGAGGCCGTGAATGGTGGTCACCTCGCCCCAGACATCGCCGACAAGCGTCTGGCAAGAATGCACGGCCTGCCCGTCGATATGTACCAAGCAGGCGCCGCATTCGGCGATGCCGCAGCCATATTTTACGCCGGCGAGGCCCAACTGGTCGCGCAGCACCCACAAAAGCGGCATCTCGGGTTCGATATCGAGCTCATGCGTGGTGCCGTCGACGGTCAGTTTCATGAATCGGTCCCGTGGCTGATGCAGTCACGGCACAGGGTAAACCGATCCGTTTACTTGTCCAGTGGCCTCGAGGCGCCGAGGGCGGGCTGGCTGGATCAATCAGGCGTTTCGCTGCATCGAAAGACGCTTTAACCGGCGCACGAGTTTGCGCAGCGGTCCTATGCGCGGTTCGTCAAGATGCCAGTGGCGCACACCGACCGAGGCCAGTTCATCGCGGTATTCATCATACTCGGTGTTGAACAGCGTCACGTTACCATCAACGACCCGTCGCTGCTCGCCGTTGCCGGCGCGGCGTTTCTCGATGATCCGCCAAGGGCTTCCGGCATGGTCGTATGTTCCGGCGCGCATGGGCGTTCTTTCGGGGCAGCCCGTGGTCAGGTTCATCGCCGCCCCAAGATTGGCGGGACCGACCATCTCATAACCGACAAAGCGCTTTCCTGAGAGAACCTGATTTGTCGCACGCGCGATTGCGCGCTTGAGAAAGGGGTGCTGCGGTCTGGCCGCGATGAAGGCGTTGAAAACCGCGGATGGCACGTTGCCGCCCGTGTCGGACACGACGAATTCATCTTCGGGGCGCAAGCTTAGGGTAAGATCGCTGCGGCAGATAGTGTCGATATCGGCATAGACACCACCATGGACCCAGAGAACGCAATACCGCCACAGATCCGCGCGGAAGGCACCTGCCTCGATCTTCTGATAGGCGGTGAAGACATCGGGATCGAAATTGTCACGGATGAACGCGGCTTGGGCGTAGTCGTCAAAGAAACGATATTCGAAGCCGGGATTATGCGTGATCCAGCTTTGCGCGGCCTGATACATGAGTTCGGGCAAATCCGGAGTCTTGAAGGTCTGAAAAAGCAGCGGAGGGATGCGGCGGGATTCGCCGTGCGGTAGGGGCGCCCGTGCCGGAATTGTGTCTTCAATCAATGGCATCGAATGGCCTTTCGCTTTTTCCAAGCGCGAAGGTTGCAGGTTCACGGGTTATACAAAGGAAATGAAAACCCTATCAATGTGGCGAGAATTTGTTTCTGTGGGATCAACCGCCCAGATGCTTCCCAGTTCCTTTTGCGCCTTTGTGGCACAAGTTTCAAACGGATTGGGCGTCGTGGAACGAAATACCGCGTGGGCCATCCGCGTTGCGGGTACCGAAACTCAGATGCGGGCGGATCGATTCATTCTTGCTTCGGGCCTCCGGTCTGTTTCCAGTCCTTCCCATCGAGCGGAACACCCCTGCGGCGACCGATCAAACGGTACCAGTCATCGAGAATGAATAACCGCCTGAAGAACGCCGAGCGATCAGGCTTTGCATTGCGAATGGCCTCGAGGCGCTCTTTCTGGATGCTTGACTGACGATCTGCCCAATCCACAAGCTTCGGTGAAAGCGCCAGACAATCGAACCTTGAAATGTCGCAAGGCCAGTCGGCGTTCTTGGAAAGTGGCAGTGACCGTCGTCTGATCGTCGCGGCCGTCTTTCGTCCCAGGCTGTATGCATCGGCGCGAACCGGGGGCGAAGCTATCTGATAGCCTTTCACGCCGGGCAGGATCTCCTTGAATGACGTTCCACGCGTGAAGGTTCGCTGGTGGCCAAGAAGAATCATGTCGGCCTTTCGATAGGCACCTGCGCGGATGAATTCCCCAAAGCGCTCATCGACTACGGCATCATCCTCAAGAACTAAGGCGCCCGGCAGGCCGCGCTTGCCGATTTCGGCATAGATGGCTTGGTGTGACAGCGCGCATGCAAATTCCGCGTCAGTGAATGCGCGTCCATTGCGGATATGCGCAAGCCTGCGGTCGATCTGGTCTTCGAACTGGCTGGGCAACCCGTTGCGCCCGTCGACTCCGAAGGAAATCTCGTGCGCAAGGCCAAGTTCATCCAAGGCTGAAACAAGCGGCTGTCTGCGCTTTTCGTCACCTGGCAGAGAAATAACAAATATCGGAAATTCGCTTTGATAAACCAAATGACTGCTCCGGGAAATGGCGGGAAAAATCGACTGAATCGGGTATCTCTGGATCGCACAATCTACCGATCCAGCTTGTCTTCCCAAGACGCATTGTTCAACAGAATCCGTGAAATGTCCGGCAGCCGAGCTCATGAACAGACCAGCAACGCGCTAATCTGGGCTGGTTCCAGTGCAATTTCCGAGGGGGGAAGTGGCGGACCGAGGAGGATTCGAACCCCCGACCCCCTGATTCGTAGTCAGGTACTCTATCCAGCTGAGCTATCGGTCCGTGAGGGCGGGATTTAGACTTTGCCGCCGGGCAATGCAAGGGGGCAGAGAAGAAAAACTCAGCCCATTTCAACGCCCCCGCGCGGCAGCGTGATACGGAAGGCGGTGCCGGTCTCGTCACTGCGCTCAAGCGTCAACTCGCCGCCATGGCCGCGCACCAGTTCGGCGGCGATATTGAGACCGAGCCCACTGCCGCCCTTGGCCGCACGGCCCTGGAAGGGCTGGAAAAGATACTCGCGCGCCTTGGCGGGCAGGCCTGGGCCGGTATCGGTAATTCTGATGATCCATTCGTCATCGGTCTCGGTGGCGGCGACATTGATCTCGCCGGGTTTGCCGGTGGTCACGATGGCCTGGCGCGCATTGCGCACGAGGTTGGAAATGACCCGGTGAAGCTGCTCGGCATCGGCGCGGATCACCAGGGCGGCGGGAATGTCCTCAGAGAAGCTAACCTCGCCATCGCCCACCGAAAGGCGTTCGCTGTCGATCACGTCGCTGACGATATCGGCCAGCAGCACGCGGCTGAGGGCGGGGGCTGGCTCCTCGGCGCGGCCATAGGCGAGGGTGGCTTCGCACAGATGCACTGCGCGGGTGATGGAATTCACGAGCTTCGGGGCCATGCGCTTGACGGTCGGATCCTCGCTCAGCTCAAGGCGATCGGTGAAAAGCTGTGCCGATGTAAGGATGTTGCGCAGATCATGGCTGACCTTGGCGACACCGCCGCCGAGTTGCGCCAGCCGGTCCTTTTGCTTGAGCGCGCTGGTCAGTTGGGTCTGCATCAGCTTCAGCGTTTCTTCGGCCTTGCGCAGTTCGGTGACGCCTGCCGAGGGTGAAATGACCCGGCGCGCATCTTCGGGCGCGGCGGCGTAGGATTGCATGTGCCCCACGACCCGCTTGATGGGTTTGACCAGAAGGCTGCGCACCGCAAGGAACAGCAACAGCGCAGTGACCCCTGAAATCACCGCCGACAAGAGCAGGATGCGCAGGCCGTAATCGATCATGGCGGTGCGCAGTTCACTGGTTTCGAGGGTGACTTCGATCAGGAGGCCGGCCATGCGAACCGGGTCTCCGATCACGCGGATCACCTGGGGTTCGGGCGTGGCGAGGCGGGTCATCGCATCACGAATGAGGTCAAGCGGGCTGGCATCGCGCAGGTCATAGGTGGCGGTGATCGGCGCGGGAATCGGCGAGGACAGCACCAGCTGGCGCGCATCGTTGCGCCGCAGGACCACGTTGAAGACGCCGGCATTCTGCAACAACTCGTCCTGAAGTTCGGGGGCGATGTCTTCGTTGGCAAGCAACGCCAGCGAGGCGATCTGCGAGCGTTCTAGCCGCGACATCAGGTAATCTTCGCGGAAACGCGCGATCGAGGGCACGAAGATCAGCACTTCGGCCAGCATGACGAACACGATCGTCAGGATCAGGAAGCGCCCCGAAAGAGATCTCAGAAACCGCATGCGTTATGTCCGCCCCTCTCAGGGTATCCAGCGTTGTACCAGCCCCACGACTTTCTTGACCTTAGGATTATCAAACAGCCTTGGCGAGAAATAGGCCCCTGCTGCGCGCTTGTTCAATTCGCCCAGAGTGGGATAGGGCGCGACCATCTTCGCCACATGCTTCATCTTGAGCCGGTTGGCCATGGCAAAGGCCCAGAGCCCGATCAATTCGCCCGCCTGCGCCCCGACGATGGAGACGCCAACGGGGCGGCCCGCAACCACCATCACCTTGATCATCCCTTCAGGTTTGCGTTCGGCGATGGCGCGGTCGTTCTGGGCATAGGGGAAGCGCACCAGTTCGAGCCTGTCGCCGTGGGTGCGTTTCGCCTCGTCTTCGGTCAGCCCGACCTGAGCGAGCTCCGGGGCGGTATAGGTGACCCATGGGATATGGGCGGTGTCGGCCTTGGCGGGAAGACCGAAGAGGGCCGAGCGGATGACGATCCCTGCGTGATACCCCGCCACATGTGTGAATTGCAGTCCGCCCGCCACGTCGCCGATGGCATAGACGCGGGCGTTGGTGGTCTTGAGAGCGGCGTCAACCTTGATCCCGGCCTTTGTGGTCTCGATCCCGGCGGCGGAGAGGTTCAACCGCTCGATATTGGGTTTGCGCCCCACCGCCATCAGTAGATGCGTGCCCTTGAACATGCGCCCGTCGCGGGTTTCGATCTCGATCGCGCCGGGTTTGCCGCGAATTTCGCTGGCCAGCGCGTCTTCGGCGATCTCGATCCCTTCGTCGAGCAGCGCATCAAGCAGGATGGCAGCGGTCTCGGGATCGTCACGGCCAAGCGCCTTGGCGCCCTCGATCACGGTGACCCTGGCGCCAAGGCGGCGCTGTGCCTGAGCCATCTCCATGCCGATGGGACCGCCGCCGACGATCAAAAGGTGGCCGGGCTGTTCGCGCTGCGAGAAAAGGGTTTCGTTCGTCTCGTAAGGCACTGAATCAAGTCCGGAAATCGGTGGTACCAGCGGCGAGGATCCAGTCGCGATCACCACCCGGCGGGCGCTGATCAGATGCGCGCCCGCCTGCACCTGATTGGGCGAAACAAAAGCGCCATGTTCGCGAATGACCCGAACGCCCAAGCCTTCGAACCTCTCCTGGCTGTCATGCGGTTCGATTTGGGCAATCACGTCCTGCACATGTTCGATTGTCGCGGAATAATCGACCTTGGGTGTCACGTCGCTGATGCCGAAGGCGGCGGCGTGGGACTGGGCATGGGCGGCCTTGCCCGCCGCGATCAGCGCCTTGGAGGGGACACAGCCGAAGTTGAGGCAATCGCCCCCCATGCGGTTCCCTTCAAGCAGAATGACATCGGCCCCCATCTGCGCGGCGCCGGCAGCCACTGAAAGGCCACCAGAGCCGGCACCGATAACAAGAAGATCGCATTTGAGTTCGTTCATGATCAGATGTCCTTGCGGCCGCGAATGGCCTTGATGAGGATGGGAAGGGCAGCCAGCGCGCAAAGACCGAGGATCGGTCCGATCACCTGCGGCTCCCAGAGAAGCGAGAGGTCGGGACGCTCGCCGCGATCGAAGACTTCGCCGATGCCGACACCGATCCAGGTGAAGACCAGCGCGCCGGGAATGATCCCGAGCACCGTGGTCAGGGCGAAGTTGACGAACCGGACTCCGACCAGCGCAGGCAGGAGATTGGCCACGAAGAAGGGCACGACCGGCACAAGCCGCATCAGGAAAAGAACCGATATTTCATTATCATGCAGTCCTTTCTTGATCTTCTTCAACCGGCCCTCGGATGTCTCGATCCGGGCACTCAGCACCCGCCCCAGACCAAGGCGCGCGGCCCAGAAGATCGCGACCGCCCCAAGCGAGGCGGCCAGCACGTTGAGCGCGGTGCCAAGCCAGAGGCCAAAAAGGAAACCCCCGGTCACCGAAGCGACGGCCGCGCCAGGCAGCGAGAAGGCGACGATGACGATATAAGCGCCAAGGAACAGCGCCACGAGACCCGTGAAATTGGCGTCGCGAAAGGCCAGCAGGGCCTCGCGATGAGTTTGCAGCGTATCGAAGTTGAGGCGGTCGCCCAGCAGGAACGTGCCAGCCAGGGCGACAAGCAGGATCGCGGCAAGCGGCACATGACGCCAGAGGCCGGACTTGCGGGGACGGGTGATATCCTTCATGGCGACATGGGCTCCTGTTCGTGTCCGGACCGAACATGCGCAGGTCGGAGAGCTTTGGCTATAGGGCTCACGCGGGGGTGATGGGCGGTGATGGGATCGGACCCGTTTTCAGGGGTTTGTGACAGGTTTATGCACCGGGGGAAGGTTTTTGTTGCAAAAGGCGCGGGGCGGGTTTGACTTGGGCTGAAGGGGCCACTATAGACCGGGCCTCGAACATATTCAGGGCATGACCGCGATTCTGATTGCGGTGCCGCCCCGCAAAGACCGGAGACGGAGCGATGAAACGCACCTACCAACCCTCGAACCTGGTTCGCAAGCGCCGCCACGGGTTTCGCGCACGCATGGCCACCAAGGCCGGCCGCAAGATCCTGAACGCGCGTCGTGCGCGTGGCCGCAAGTCGCTGAGCGCCTGAGCTTCGGCGCAGCAGTAACAGGACAACGGACATGATGCCGCCGGAGGCCCCCGACAGGAATGCGGGGACGAAGCCCCCGGCGGTTTCCGTTTGTCTTCAGACACTTAAGAACCGCCCGGATTTTCTGCGCGCGGCGCAAGCCTTGCGGCAGGCGACCACGTCGATGGTGGTTCAGGGGCGCGAGCGGCGCGACGGCGACCCGGCGATCCGGGTCGGATTCACCTGCTCCAAGAAGGTCGGCAATGCCGTGGCGCGCAACCGGGCCAAGCGGCGGCTGCGGGAGGCGGCGCGCGCGGTGCTGCCGGAAGCGGGCAAGCCGGGTTGGGATTACGTGCTGATCGGGCGCGCCAATGTCACCGCCGAGCGCCCTTTCGAGGCGCTGAAATCCGACCTTCGCAAAGCGCTAAGTTCAATCCACGGAACAAGAAAATGAGCCCGCTGGCGCATGTTTTGTCATGGCCCGTCAAGGCCTATCGGCTGCTCCTGTCGCCATGGGTCGGGCATGGCTGCCGGTTTCAGCCCACCTGCAGCCAATATGCGCTGGACGCGCTGGAGCATCACGGCGCGATCAAGGGCGGGTGGCTCGCCTTGAAGCGTATCTTGCGCTGCAATCCCTGGGGCGGGTGCGGCTATGATCCGGTGCCGGGATGCGAGGGGGATGAGAGCGGGTCGTGCGACGATCACGCGAATCACCGCTAAGCCATTGATTAACCGCCAAAACCGCCATCGGTATTGCATCGGCATAACGTCGGTATCGCGTCGGTATCCTGTCGGCGGACCCCGCGGGTTAACGGGTCGCACGTTGCAATCGGTACGTTTCGCCCCCGGTTTTGTACCGGATTGCCCGCAGACCGCGCGCGCAAATGCGGTGTCGCCGGAGCGTGAAACTGGTTAAGAGGCGGCAGCGACCCAAGGAGACACAGATGCCAAGCGACACAGCTCAGCCCAGTTTCGTGCTGGTGCGCCCACAGATGGGCGAGAATATCGGCGCCGCGGCGCGCGCGATGTGGAATTTCGGGCTGGACCGGATGCGGCTGGTGGCGCCGCGCGATGGCTGGCCGAATTCGAGCGCGGTGGCCATGGCCAGCGGCGCGGGGCGCGTTCTGGACGAGGCGCAGCTGATGGGCGATGTGGCCGAGGCGGTGGCGGATTGCCATTACGTGATGGCCACCACGGCGCGGGCGCGCGGCCTGACGAAGCCGGTGCTGAGCCCCGAGCGCGCCATGCAGGTCGCCGCCGAGCGGATCGCGGCGGGAGAAAAGGTGGCCGTGCTGTTTGGTCCCGAGCGCGCAGGGCTGGAAAATGACGACGTGGCCAAGGCCAATGCGATCATCAACGTGCCGGTGAATCCGGCCTTCCCAAGCCTCAATCTGGCGCAATGCGTGTTGCTGACCGGCTATGAGTGGCGCCGCGCGCAGGGCGGGATAGAACCCGAGCGGGTCGACATGGCGCGCGCCGACTGGGCGGAGCAGATCGAGGTCGAGAAACTGGCGGAACATTACGAGACGCGCCTTGATGCGGCGGGGTTCTTCTTTCCCGAGCACAAGGCACAGGGGATGCGCATCAACCTGCGCAACATGTGGAGCCGGATGCCGCTGACACGGGCCGATGTGCAGATGCTGCACGGGGTGCTGCGGCAGATGGTCCGCTGGAAGGAACGGGGCGACTGAGCGCGCTTGAAGGGGGGTGCGGGGCGCACTAACCTTTGAGCCGATCAGCAGGCAAGGAAAACGACATGAGTGGCAAGCGCAGCATTTTCGAGGATGTGAGCGAGGGCAAGGCACAGGAAGCCGCACCGAAAGGCGGCATGATTGATGCGCGCCCACGCGGGGCGCGCCGCGCCATCCGCGCCTGGCTGATGGTGCTGTTCGCGCTGGTTGTCGTGATGATCGCCGTGGGCGGTCTGACGCGGCTGACCGATAGCGGGCTGAGCATCACCGAGTGGAAGCCGGTGACCGGCGCGCTGCCCCCGATGAGCGAAGCCGTCTGGGAAGAGGAGCTGGAGAAATACCGCCAGATCCCCGAATACCAGTTGCAGAACAAGGGCATGAGCATGTCCGAGTTCAAGCGCATCTATTGGTGGGAATGGGGCCATCGCCAGTTGGGCCGCGTGATCGGGCTGGTCTGGGCTGTCGGTTTCTTCGGTTTCCTTGTGACTCTCAAGATTCCCACAGGCTGGACCGGGCGCCTGTTCGGGCTGGGTGTACTGGGCGGCCTGCAGGGGGCGATTGGCTGGTGGATGGTCAGTTCGGGCCTTGAAGGCGAGATGCTGGACGTGGCGAGCTATCGTTTGGCCACGCATCTGGGACTGGCCTTTGTGATCCTGGGGTTCATCGCCTGGTATGTGATGCTTTTGGGGCGCGAGGAGCGCGACCTGATGCAGGCGCGCCGCGCCGGTGAGCCCAAACTGTTCGGGCTGGCGACGGGCTGGTTGCATTTCGCCTTCCTGCAGATCCTGATCGGCGCGCTGGTCGCCGGGATCGACGCGGGGCGCAGTTTCACCGATTGGCCGCTGATGGCGGGGGGGCTGTTGCCGCCGGATATGTGGATGAGCGATCTGGGCTGGCGCAACCTGTTTGAAAATCCGGGGCTTGTGCAGTTCATTCACCGGATGGTGGGCTATGCGCTGTTGGCCTTTGGGGTGATGGTCTGGCTCAAGGGGCGGCGCAGCGCCAACCGGGCGACCGGCGCGGCCTTCAGCGCGGCGATGATCGCGCTGGTGGCGCAGGTGGTGCTGGGCATTGCCACGGTGCTTTACGTCGCGCCCTGGCAGATCGCGATTGTCCATCAGTTCCTTGCGGTTATCCTGTGGGTGTTGATCCTGCGGGCGCGGTTCCTGAGCGCTTATCCGCTGGCGCAATCGGTGCGGGGCTGACGCGATGAGCGCATATGACGAACTGATGGCCTTCACGCGCGAAACCGAGGCGCTGGCGCAGGTGGCGGGGCTTTTGTCCTGGGATCAGGAGACAATGATGCCGCGCGGCGCGGCGGCGCAGCGATCCGAGGCGACGGGCGCGATGGAAAGCGTGTTGCACGCGCGGCGCACTGATCCGCGGTTGGCCGAGTGGCTGGCAAGCGCCGAGGCGCCGGATGAGGGCGGGGCGGCGCAGTTGCGCCTGCTGCGCCACGATTATGAGCGCGCCGTCAGGGTGCCCGGCGAGCTGGCAACGGCGCTGGCGCGGCTGACCAGTCATGCGCAGGGCGTCTGGGCCGAGGCCCGCGCCGCCGATGATTTCAGCGCCTTCGCCCCGGTGTTGCGCGATGTGCTGCGCCTCAAGCGCGAGGAGGGCGCGGCGCTGGCGGCGGGGGGCGATCCCTATGACGCGCTGCTTGACGGGTTCGAGCCGGGCGCGCGGGCGGATGATTTGCAGGCGATGTTCGACGAGATGCGCCCGGCGCTGGTGGCGTTGCGCCAGAGGGCGCTTGATGCGCCCGAGCGCGCGCCGCTTTGCGGTGACTTCGATGCGGATGGCCAGATGCGGCTGGCGCGCGAGCTGGCCGAGCGTTTCGGGTATGATTTCAGCCGTGGGCGGATCGACAAGGCGGTGCATCCGTTTTCCGCCGGGGGCGGGGACGATGCGCGCATCACCACGCGGATCAGCAAGGATCACCCGTTCAACTGTCTTTATTCCACCATCCACGAGGTCGGCCATGCCTGTTACGAGCAGGGGATCGACAAGGCTTGGCATCTGAGCCCGGTGGGGCATGGTGTGTCGATGGGCGTGCATGAAAGCCAGAGCCGCATCTATGAGAACCAGCTGGGGCGCAGCCGGGCCTTCTGTCATTTCCTTTACGGGCGGATGCGCGACATTTTCGGCGATATCGGGGTGGCGGACGAGGACTCGTTTTATGCCACGGTGAACCGGCTTCATCGCGGCCATATCCGCACCGAGGCCGACGAGGTGCAATATAACCTGCATGTGATGCTGCGGTTCGATCTGGAGCGCGCGCTGATCGCGGGAGATTTGCAGGTGGATGACCTCGAAGATGCCTGGAACGCGCGGTTCGCGGCCGATTTCGGGTATCCTGTGGGGAGGGCCTCGGAGGGGGTCTTGCAGGATGTGCATTGGTCGGTGGGGCTGTTTGGCTATTTCCCGACCTATAGTCTGGGCAATCTTTATGCCGGTTGCCTGCATAAGGCGATGCGCGCGGATCTGCCGGGGCTGGATGATGATCTGGCGCGCGGAGAGCCCGGTGCGGCGACAGGTTGGCTGCGCGACAACGTGCAGCGCCATGGCGGCCTGAGGGTGCCGCGCGAGACGATCGCGCGCGCCTGTGGCGGCAAGGCGCCGGGGGCGGGGCCGCTTCTGGATTACCTCGGGGCCAAGTTCGGCGCGCTTTATCCGGCGTGATCGCGGCGTTTGCGTCGGGGCAGGGCGGTTTCGATCAGCAGAGCCAGGTCAAAGCAGAGGCTGTGATTGGCAGCCCAGATGAGGTCGAGCCGCGCCTTGCGGGGCACGCAGCGTGCGTTGTAGACGCGGTTGGTTTCCTCGGGCGTGGTGCAGGCGGCGAGCAGGCGTTCCTCAATGCGGTGATAGCGCAGCGTGGCAAGGCCGGTGACGCCCGGGCGATGGCGCAGGACGCGGGCGTAAAGTTCGCGGTGACGGGCCACATAGGCGTGCAGCGGCGGGCGCGGGCCGACGAGGCTCATGTCGCCGCGCAGGACGTTGAGAATCTGGGGCAATTCATCAAGCCGGTGGCGGCGAAGGATGCGCCCGAGCGGCGTGATCCGCGCGGCCTTGTCGCCGCCGGTGACGCCGCTGTCGTCGCGCGCGGCGGTCATGGTGCGGAACTTCCACAAGAGAAAGGCGCGCGCGGGCGTCATCATGCGCTCGGAACGATAGATCACCGGGCGCCCGTCAACGAGAGCGATCAGCAAGGCGGTGAGCGCGATCACCGGCAGCAGAAGCACAAGGAGCAAGAGCGCCAGCGAGATATCCATGATCCGCTTGCCGGGTGTCATGACGGGGTCTCGGCGAGCGCCAGCACGTCGCGATCGGGCGGCAAGGCAGGCAGGAGGGCTGAAAGCGCGGATATGTCGAGCGTCACCGCCGCCAGCGCATCACCGGGCGCGGGGCGCCATGCCAACTGACGCCCTGTTGCGCGCACCATCGTTTCCATGCGCAAGGGCGGGGCGCTGGCGACGTTCAAGAGCGGCGGCAGCCGGGATGCGGGCAGGCGCGTCAGGGCAAGAAGCACCTGCGCCAGTGCCGCGGGCGAGACGTAGCTGCGCAAGGGGCCGTGGCCATCAGCGAAGCGGTCGAGTGTCACGGGCGCGCCGTTGGCCAGCGCGGGCGTGAGGCTGTCGGCCCCCAGGACATTGGCAACCCGCAGGATGCAATGGCAAAGCCCTTCGCGGCGCGGAAAGGCCGCGATGGTGCGCTCCATCGCCAGTTTGGCACGGCCATAGGCGGAGACCGGCCTTGCCGGGGCGTCTTCGCGCAGGTCCAGCCCCGCGCCATAGACGGCGGCCGAAGACAGATGAATGACCCGAGACGCACCCGCCGCGAGCGCGATGCGGCGGGCCGCACGCGCAAGGTCGCTATTGCGGGCGAGCGCCGTATCGTTCCCTGACGTCACCCCCCAGAGCGCCAGCACCGCGTCGCAATCTGGTAATGGCGGGCAGGGGCCGGTCTCGGGGAGCCAGACGATATCGGCACATGAACGCCGCGACAGGGTGACGGGGCGGGGCGCATCCATGAGGTCGAGTGCGCGCAGCACCATCCGCCCGACCTGTCCGTTCGCACCGGTTACGAGGACCTGGCTGTTGAGAGAATTGGGAACTGGCACGCGCACCGACCACCTCGCGAGAAATCATTTTCGGGTTTCTACCATGGATTGAGTGCGGTATGAAAGGTGCACGTCACAATCTGGGGGTGAGTGATATGGGGCGCGTTCGCCATTTGTTTGCGCAGAGCATCTGCCTGCTGCTGCTTGCCGCCTGCAGCCTGCCGCGCGGTGCGGCGCTGCAATCCGAGATTCTGAACGAAGCGGCGGTCGAGACGCCCAGTTTCCAGGTGGTCAAGGTCACGCGCGAGAGCGCCGCGCAGCTGGCGGCATGGCCGGCAACCGGCTGGGCAGGCGGATATAGCTGGTTGGATGCGCAAAGGGGGTCGGATTCCGCGCTGATCCAGATCGGCGACAAGCTGGAGGTTGCGGTCTGGGAATCGCAGGAAAACTCGCTTCTGGCGGGAACCGGCAGCAAGATGACCGCGATCCCGGCGATGACGGTGTCACCGAGCGGGTCGGTCTTTGTGCCCTATGTGGGCGAGGTCGCGGTGCGCGGGCTGACCGAAGGCGCGGCCCGCAACAGGATCCAGAAAGAGCTCGAGGGTATCTCGGTCTCGGCACAGGTGCAGATATCGGTGGTGGCGGGGCGTAACAATTCGGCCGATCTGGTCGGCGGAGTCGGCAAGCCGGGGCGCTATCCGCTGGACGGGCGCAACGAAAGCCTGCTGGGCGCGATCGCGCAGGGCGGGGGCATTGATCCCGGCATGCGCAACCCGCTGGTACGCCTGCAACGTGGCGGGCAGAGTTACGAGATGCTCGCGCGCAGCCTGTTGGAAAACCCCGACCGGAATCTGCGCCTGCGCGGCGGCGATCAGGTCGTCGTGGTCGAGGACACGCGCAGCTTCAACGTTCTTGGCGCGGCGGGGCGTCAGGAGCGCATCTATTTCGAAACCGAGCATATGAGCGCGATGGATGCGCTGTCGGCCATGGGCGGGTTGAATGCCGGGCGGGCCAATCCGCGCGGCATCCTGATCCTGCGCGATTACAAGGCAAGCGATCTGAAACCGGGGGAGAGCGGGCCGGATATGCGCCAGGTGGTCTTTACCATGGATCTGACCGGCGCTGACGGGCTGTTCGCGGCGCGCAAATTCCGCATCAATCCGGGCGATACGCTGCTGGCCACCGAGTCGCCGGTCAACGGCGCGCGCACGATCCTTGGCCTTCTGGGCACGCTGATCGGTCTTGGCAGTGCTGCCAACGATGTCTGACGCGGCTCAGACCGGGGTCAGAACGGCCTTGGGGCGTGGGGGCAGATCGGATTGCGCGGTGTCGGTCGGGGCGGATTGCGCGGCTTCGGCGGCCTGAGCTGCCTGCGCGGCGCGGCGCAGTTCAGCACGTTTGGCGGCGGCTTCCTCGGCGGCGAGGCGTTTGCTGGGCTTGCCCGTGGCGATGCGCCGGGGCTGAACGGTTTCGCCCTGGCGCAGGCGGTCCCAAGAGGATTTGCCGGGGGCACGCGGCTGCAGCGCCACCGCCCCCGGTACGACCGCACAGGCCAGGACAGCATCCCGCCAGAACATTTGGATATCGGCGAACGCAGGAGAGAGCAGGTTCTGCGCCGCACTGGACCCAATGACGAAGAGCGCAAGACAGGCGGAGGACAACCGCAGGCCGACTCCCGCCATGAAGGCGAGGGAGAGCGCACAAAGCGTCACCGTCCCCGCCAGATCAGCCGTTTCGGGACCAATGGCCGGAGCGAACAGCGCCGCCGGATCGACGCCGGTCACAAGGCCCAGTGCGATGGCGATGAAATACGTTCCGACAACGATGCGGATGATGGTCAAAGCGGTGAAATTCAGCCAGCTGTCTTGCATGTCCCGCGCTCTTTCCTTTGGAGCCGGATGATCCGGCGCCTGTTTGAGGAGAACTCGCAAACCCGCAACTCAACTTTAACACTTGCACATTGCGCTGAGGAATAAGGCTGAATTTTGCCCCGCATTCCCAAGATGCGGGGCAAATTCCGGGCAAAATCGTGGCAATGCCCGTTATGGGCGATCAATCACCGCTTGTGGACGCATCACCCTCGGGCGCAGTCTCTGTGGCGATGGTTTCGCCGGTTTCGGCATCGATGTCGTCCTCGTCGCCACTTTCGGCGATCCAGGCCACGCTGACCACTTCCTCACCCTTGCGGGTGTTGAACACCTTGACCCCGCCCGCCGAGCGCGAGCGGAAGGAAATGCCCTTGACGGGTACGCGGATCGACTGCCCGCGAGAGGTGGCAAGCATGATCTGATCGTCGGTTTCCACCGGGAAAGAGGCCACCAGCGCGCCCGCGCGCATCGCCTTGTCCATTGCCTGCACGCCCATGCCGCCGCGCCCGCGCACCGGGTAGTCGTGGCTGGAGCTGAGCTTGCCCGCGCCCTGCACGGTGATGGTGAGGATCAGGTTCTCGGCGTCATACATTTCCTCGAAACGTTCGGTGGAAATGTCCCCGGCGGGGGTTTCGCCACCCTCGTCGCCGTCATCGGGCGCACCGGCCAGTGCGCGGCGCATTTTGAGGTAGGCGGCGCGCTCGTCTGAGGTGGCGTCGAAATGGCGGATCACCGACATCGACACGACGCGGTCATCGCCCTGCAGGCGAATGCCGCGCACGCCGGTGGATTTGCGGCCCTTGAAGACACGCACCTCGGTCGTGGGGAAGCGGATCGCGCGGCCCGAACGGGTGACGAGCATGACGTCGTCATCCTCGGCGCAGATGCGCGCATTCACCAGTTCGATCCCCTCGGGCAGGTCCATGGCGATCTTGCCGTTGCGCTTGACGTTGGTGAAATCGCTCAGCGCATTGCGCCGCACGTCGCCCGCGGTGGTCGCAAAGACGATCTGGAGATCGTTCCATTCCTCCTCGGGGCGATCCACCGGCATGATCGCGGCGATCGACACGCCCGTCGGGATCGGCAGGATGTTGACGATGGCCTTGCCTTTGGAGGTGCGTCCGCCCTGGGGCAGGCGCCAAGTCTTGAGCTTGTAGACCATGCCGTCGGTCGTGAAGAACAGAAGCTGGGTATGCGTGTTCGCCACGAAGAGGGTGGTGACCACGTCCTCTTCCTTGGTCTGCATGCCCGAAAGCCCCTTGCCGCCGCGTTTCTGGGCACGGAAATCGGCCAGCGCGGTGCGCTTGATATAGCCGCCCTGGGTGACGGTCACGACCATGTCCTCGCGCTCGATCAGGTCTTCGTCATCCATGTCGCCGGACCAGTCGACGATCTGGGTGCGCCGGGGCACTGCGAACTGGCTTTGGACCTCGCGCAGTTCCTCGGCGATGATCGCCATGATGCGCTCGCGGCTGGCGAGGATGGCGAGGTATTCCTTGATCTTGCCGGCCAGGTCCTGCAACTCGTCGGTGACCTCGTTGACGCCCAGCTGGGTCAGGCGCTGAAGGCGCAGTTCAAGGATCGCGCGGGCCTGTGTCTCCGACAGGTTATAGGTGCCGTCCTCGTTGGCCTTGTGCGTGGGATCGTCGATCAGGGCGATATATTCGAGGATATCGCCCGCCGGCCAACGCCGGGTCATCAGCTTCTGGCGGGCCTCGGCGGCATCTGCGGAGGCGCGGATGGTGGCGACCACCTCGTCGACATTCGACACCGCCACCGCGAGGCCACACAGCACATGGCTGCGGTCGCGTGCCTTGCGCAGCTCGAACGCGGTGCGTCGGGCGACCACCTCCTCGCGGAAGGTGATAAAGGACGTGAGGAAGCGGCGCAGGGTCAGTTGCTCGGGCTTGCCGCCATTGAGCGCCAGCATGTTGCAGCCGAAATGGGTCTGCATCGGGGTGAAACGGAACAGTTGATTGAGCACCACCTCGGCGGTGGTGTCGCGCTTGAGTTCGATCACGACGCGCACGCCGTGACGGTCGGATTCGTCCTGGACGTGGCTGATCCCCTCGATGCGCTTTTCGCGCACGGTCTCGGCGATCTTCTCGATCATCGCGGCCTTGTTCACCTGGTAGGGTATCTGGTCGATGACGATGGCGTAGCGGTCCTTGCGGATCTCCTCGACGCGGGTCTTGGCGCGGATCACGACGCTGCCACGCCCCTCGAGATAGGCTTTGCGCGCCCCCGAACGGCCCAGCATGATCCCGCCGGTTGGAAAATCGGGGCCGGGGATGTATTCGATCAGGTCCTCGGAGCTGAGATCGGGATTGTCGATCAGCGCCAGCGTGGCGTCGCAGACCTCGCCGAGGTTATGGGGCGGGATGTTGGTGGCCATGCCGACGGCGATGCCGCCCGCGCCATTGACCAGCATGTTGGGAAAGCGCGCCGGAAGAACCGACGGTTCCAGATCCTTGCCGTCGTAATTGTCCTGGAAATCGACGGTGTCTTTCTCGATATCGGCCAGAAGCGCCTGCGCGGGCTTGTCCATGCGCACTTCGGTATAGCGCATGGCGGCCGGGTTATCGCCGTCCATCGAGCCGAAATTGCCCTGCCCATCCAGCAGCGGCAGCGACATCGAGAAATCCTGCGCCATGCGCACCAGCGCGTCATAGATCGCGCTGTCGCCATGGGGGTGGTATTTACCCATGACATCGCCGACGGCGCGGGCGGATTTGCGATAGGGCTTGTCATGCGTGTTGCCGCCCTCGTGCATGGCATAAAGGATGCGCCGATGCACCGGCTTCAACCCGTCGCGCAGATCGGGAATGGCGCGGCTGACGATCACTGACATCGCGTAATCGAGATACGAGGTCTTCATCTCATCCGAGATCGACACCGACGGCCCATCATATGCGGGGCGCTCGGGCGGCATTTCTTCAGGGTTCTCAGGGGGTTGTGGCGTGTCGTTCAAGTCGCGGCCCGTCCTGTCATGCGTGCTCTATATATTGTTGTCCGTACTATATCAGAGGGCGGATATTGGGTGCAATGCCTGACGCGACAGCCCGTTGGCAGCCAGCCCAGCGAGGTGATAACATACTGTTTTTATTGAAAAACAAAATCATTCGGGCATCATTGGAGGACAAGAAGAAAAACAACACCAAGGAGGAAGCACCCGATGCAGATGAGCGAATGCGAAATGTTGCTCAAGGGCTATGGGCTGACCACGGCCGAATTCTATTACCGGATGCCCGATTATACCCATGTTCTCAATACTTTCATCTGGCAGGACTACGATACCGCGCCGGACCATCCGCGCCTGTTCGGATTCGTCGAATTCTGGCAGGGCGAGATCGAAGGCGCGCTGCATTCGGTGCGTTTCACCCACCGCAAGCTGGTGGCGCCTGGCGAATGGCGCAACATGGTGGGAGAGTTCACCCTGCACTGAAACCGCCTGCCGCTTCATCTTGCCGGAAATACTCCGGGGGTGAATTGGCCGCAGGCCAAGAGGGGGCAGCGCCCCCTCCACCGGTCGGATCAGGGAATGATCCGATTGTATTTCATGCCTTCAAGCGACGCACCGGCCATGGCCCCGGCCTGACCGAAGATCACCGCCACGACAGGCGCCGTGCTGGTGGTGGTGTCTGCGCGGATATTCTCGCCCATGTCGTTGAAGACATATTCGATATCGGCGCCTGCGACCCAGCCCGAGCCACGGCGGAACCGTTCCAGCGCGTCCTGCGTCATGAAGAACAGCACATGGGCGAATTGCTGCGCCCCGATCTGGAGCCCGAACGAGCCCTTGGTGGCCGAGTAATAATCGACGGTCGTGCCGTTGATCTTGAGCGCGCCGCGCCCATAGCCGCCGCCGACCATGAAGCCGGCCTCGGTCATCAGCGGCATGACCAGCATGCCGGTCGATTTCCCGGCAAGGTCGCGCGTGTTGGGATAGTTGGAATAAAGGTAATTCAGCGTTGAATCGACGCGTGCGTCGATCTTCTGGGCGTTACTGGACCCCACGCCATTGCCGCAGGCCGCCAGAAGGGGGGTGCCTGCAATGACGCCGAGTGTGAAACCGCGTCGCGTAAGTTTGCTCATGATTTTGCCTGTTTGTTGCCTGACATGTTGCCGGTCTTATTTGATGCCCGGTCATGCGCAGTATAGGCCTGCGAAGCGGCGCTGTCACGTGCCTCTGATGATTTGAGCGTGTTACTGCAGGGCGCGGGCGACAGCGGGGGCGAAATAGGTCAGCACGCCGTCGCAACCGGCCCGTTTGAACGCCATCAGGCTTTCCAGCATGGCGCGGTCGCCATCGATCCATCCCTGCTGGGCCGCGGCCTGGATCATCGCGTATTCGCCCGAGACCTGGTAGGCGAAGGTGGGGGCCGCGAATTCGTCCTTCACGCGGCGGCAGATATCCAGATAGGGCATGCCCGGCTTGACCATCACCATGTCGGCGCCTTCGGCGAGGTCGCGCGCCACGCAGCGCAGTGCTTCGTCGCTGTTTGCCGGGTCCATCTGATAGGTCTTCTTGTCGCCCTTGAGCGCGCCCGATGCCCCCACCGCATCGCGGAACGGACCATAGAATGCGCTGGCGTATTTGGCCGCGTAGCTGAGCAGCAGGACATCGTGGTGGCCGCCCGTTTCCAGCGCCGCGCGGATCGCGCCGATACGCCCGTCCATCATGTCCGAGGGGCCGATGATGTCGACCCCGGCCTCGGCCTGGCTCATGGCCTGTTTCACCAGTGCCTCGACGGTCTCGTCATTGACGATCTTGCCATCGACCACGAAACCGTCATGCCCGGTATCCGAGTAGGGATCGAGCGCCACATCGGTCATGATCGCAAGCTCGGGCACCGCCGCCTTGATGGCGCGGGTGGCGCGGTTCGAGAGGTTGTCGGGGTTCCAGGCCTCGGCGCAATCGGATGTGCGCTTGTCGTCGCCGGTATAGGGAAACAGGCAGATCGTCGGAATGCCAAGTGCGTGGGCCTCGCGGGCGGTCTCGACCAGCTTGTCGACGCTGCGCCGCACCACGCCGGGCATCGAGGGCACGGGTTCTTCCACGCCGTCGCCGTCGCGCACGAACAGCGGCCAGATGAGGTCGCCCGGACCAAGCGTGTTTTCGGCCACGAGGGCGCGCAGCGCCGGGCTTTTGCGCTGGCGGCGCAGGCGGGTCGCGGGAAAAGCGGCTTGTGTCGGTTTCATGGGCAGGCCTTCGCAGAATGGGTCGCCGATGTCAGTGGCATGGAAATTCGCGCATCTCAAGGGTAGGAATTGCCGCGCGGCGGGTCTAATACCTGTCGGCAGGCAATTCGGGAAGACCCGCCGTGGACTGGTACGAGACCGTTTTCGAACTCATCGACATGCGCAGTTTCAGCAACCTCTGGTTCTGGATCGCGCTGGCTGTCCTGTGGTCATCGACAAGCCATTGGGTGCTGGGCGTGCCATGGGACATGGTGACCCGCGCCCGCAAGGCCGAGCGCACCGGCGAGGATGACCAGAGCGTCATCGACCTGCATGACATGGTGCGCATCAACACCAACCGTATCCTTTATATCGCGCGCGAATCGGGGCTTTTGGCCTCGGGCTTCATCTGTTTCATCCTGACCGTCGCCATCATGCTGGGATTCTTCTACCGCATCGAATTCGCGCAGGCGCTGTCCCTTTTGGCGCTGCCGATGAGCCTGGTGGCGCTTCTGTCCTACTGGAGCGCGCGCAAGATTCACCTGCGCGCGTTGCGGGGCGAGGCGCTTTACCGGCAGATGCACCGGCATCGCCTGGTGACGCAGGTGATCGGCATGATCTCGATCTTCGTCACGGCGATGTGGGGGATGTTGCAGAACATGACAATTGGCGTTCTGGGCGGCTAGGGCGGCTGCTTGCGCCGCGCGCGCGAGGCTTGTATCGGGCTCAGGATGAGCGGATCTGATCATATCACCCTGGGGGGCGCCCCCGAAGGCTTCGACGCGCGACTGCTGCTGGACGAGGCCGCGCGGCGAGAGACCCCCGTCATCCACGTGGCGCGCGATGACAAGCGGCTGGCGGCGATGGCCAATGCGCTGCGCTTTTTCGCGCCCGACATGCCGGTGCTGCGCTTTCCGGGCTGGGATTGCCTGCCCTATGACCGGATTTCCCCCAATGCCGACATTTCCGCCGCGCGCATGGCGACGCTGGCGGGGCTGGTGCATGGGATGCCCAAGCGTTTTGTGCTGCTGACCACGCTCAACGCAGCGACGCAGCGCGTGCCCGCGCGCGAGGTGCTGAAGGAGGCCGCCTTTACCGCCGATCTGGATCAGCGCATCGACGAGGCGGCGCTCAAGGCGTTTCTGGTGCGCATGGGGTTCAGCCAGGCCCCCACGGTGATGGAGCCGGGCGATTACGCGGTGCGCGGCGGGATCATCGACATTTATCCGCCGGGCGAGGGCGGGCCGGTCAGGCTGGACCTCTTCGGGGATGTTCTGGACGGGCTGCGCCGGTTCGATCCGGTCACGCAACGCACCACCGAGAAGCTGGAGCGCATCGAGCTGGCGCCGGTGAGCGAGGTGATCCTGGATGAGGCCGCGATCACGCGGTTCCGCCAGAATTACCGCATCGAGTTCGGCGCGGCGGGCACGGATGACCCGCTTTACGAGGCGGTGAGCGCGGGGCGCAAACATGCCGGGATGGAACATTGGCTGCCGTTCTTCCACGAGCGTCTGGAGACGCTGTTTGATTACCTGCCCGAGGCGAGCGTCACGCTGGACGATCAGGTGACGCCCGCGCGGCTGGCCCGCTGGGAGTCCATCGCCGATCAATACGAGGCGCGCCAGCACGCGCTGAAGCAGAAAAGCCGCGAGGACACGATCTATAAGCCGGTGCCACCGGGGTTGCTGTATCTGGACGATGACGCCTGGCAGGCGGAGATGAGCGGGCGAAGGGTCATGCAGCTCAATCCGCTGCCGCAGGCCACCGGACCGGGCGTGATCGACGCGGGCGGACGCATCGGGCGCAATTTTGCGCCGGAACGCCAGAACGAATCCCTGAGCCTCTTTGGTGCGCTCAAGGATCATATCGAGGCGCGGCTGAAGGCTGGCCCCGTCCTGCTGGCCAGTTATTCGGAGGGCGCGCGCGAGCGTCTTGAAGGGCTGCTGGAGGATGAGGGCCTGATCGGCGCGGTGACGGTCAGGGACGCCACAAGGATCGACAAGCGCGGCCTGCATCTGGCGGTCTGGTCGCTGGAACACGGGTTCGAGGCGCCCGGCCTCACGGTGATCGCCGAACAGGACGTGCTGGGCGACAGGCTGATCCGCGCTCCCAAGACCCGCAGGCGGGCGGAAAACTTCCTGACCGAGGCCCAGAGCCTCAGCCCCGGCGATCTGGTGGTGCATGTGGATCACGGGGTCGGGCGTTACCAGGGGCTTGAGGTGGTCACGGCGGCGGGCGCGGCGCATGAATGCCTGTTGCTGGAATATGCCGAAAATTCAAAGCTCTACCTTCCGGTCGAGAATATCGAACTGCTGAGCCGTTATGGCCATGAAGAGGGGCTGCTGGATCGGCTGGGCGGGGGCGCGTGGCAGGCCAAGAAAGCCAAGCTCAAGGAACGCATCCGCGAGATGGCGGACCGGCTGATCCGCATCGCCGCCGAGCGCGAATTGCGCAAGGCCCCGGTGCTGGAGGCCGAGCATCACGCCTGGGAGGCGTTCTCGGCGCGGTTCCCTTACACGGAAACGGACGATCAGCTGCGAGCGATCGAGGACGTGCTGGGCGATCTGGATGCAGGGCGCCCGATGGACCGGCTGATCTGCGGCGATGTGGGTTTCGGCAAGACCGAGGTGGCGATGCGCGCGGCCTTTGTGGCGGCGATGTCGGGCGTTCAGGTGGCGGTGATCGCGCCCACCACCCTGCTGGCGCGCCAGCATTACCAGAGCTTTGCAGAGAGGTTTCGCGGCTTTCCGATCACGGTGCGCCCGCTGTCGCGTTTCGTCAGCCAGCGCGACGCCAACCTTACGCGCGACGGGCTGAGCAAGGGCAGTGTGGATATCGTGGTGGGCACCCATGCGCTGTTGGCCAAGGGGGTGCGGTTCAAGAACCTGGGTCTGTTGGTGATCGACGAGGAGCAGCGCTTTGGCGTGGCCCACAAGGAGCGGTTGAAGCAGCTGCGCTCGGATGTGCATGTGCTGACCCTGACCGCGACGCCGATTCCGCGCACGTTGCAATTGTCGCTTTCGGGGGTGCGGGACCTTTCGATCATCGGCACGCCGCCCATCGACCGCCTGTCGATCCGCACCTATGTGAGCGAGTTCGACGCGGTGACGATCCGCGAGGGCTTGCTGCGCGAGCATTATCGGGGCGGTCAGAGTTTTTTCGTGGTGCCAAGGATCAGCGATCTGCCCGAGATCGAGGATTTCCTGAAAACCCAAGCGCCCGAGGTCTCATATGTGGTGGCGCATGGGCAGATGGCGGCGGGCGAGCTGGATGACCGGATGAATGCCTTTTACGATGGGCGCTATGACGTGCTGCTGGCCACGACCATCGTGGAATCGGGGCTGGATATTCCGACCGCCAACACGATGGTGGTGCATCGCGCCGACATGTTCGGGCTGAGCCAGCTTTACCAGATCCGCGGGCGGGTGGGGCGCGCCAAGACAAGGGCCTATGCGTATCTGACCACCAAGCCCCGGATGCGCCTGACCGCCGCCGCCGAAAAGCGGCTGCGGGTGCTGGGAAGCCTCGACACGCTTGGCGCGGGGTTCACGCTGGCCAGCCAGGATCTGGACATTCGCGGCGCCGGGAACCTTCTGGGCGAAGAACAGTCGGGCCAGATGCGCGACGTGGGCTACGAGCTTTATCAATCCATGCTGGAAGAGGCGATCGCCAAGATCAAATCCGGCGAGATGGAAGGGCTGACCGAGGATGACGGCCAATGGGCGCCGCAGATCAATCTGGGCGTGCCGGTTCTGATCCCGGAAAGCTATGTGCCTGATCTGGACGTGCGCCTCGGGCTTTATCGCCGTCTCAGCGGCTTGACGACCAAAGTGGAGCTGGAAGGCTTTGCCGCCGAGCTGATCGACCGTTTCGGCAAGTTGCCCAAGGAAGTGAACACATTGATGCTGATCGTGCGGATCAAGGGGATGTGCAAGCGGGCCGGGATCGCCAAGCTGGATGGCGGGCCGAAAGGTGCGACGATCCAGTTCCACAATGACAAGTTCGCATCGCCCACCGGTCTGGTCGAATTTATCAGGGCGCAGGACGGGCAGGCCAAGGTCAAGGACAACAAGATCGTCGTGCGCCGGGACTGGCGCAAGGACAGCGACAAGATCAAGGGCGCCTTTGCGATTGCCCGCGATCTGGCGGAAAAGCTGATCGCCGAGAAGAAGAAGGCCAGAAAAGATGCTTGAAGACGGGCTGCATGGCGTGCCGGCGGGGCATACGGCTTCGGTGGTGACGCATCTCGAAATGCTGGAGGAGGCGCCCCAGAGGCCCGACGCCGATCTGGCGCTGGACCTTGTGCGCGTGGAGCGGCCGGGCCCGGATTGGTATCTGGACCTGTTTCGCGCGGTCGGGGCGCCGTGGCTGTGGTTCGGGCGGCTCGAGATGGCGCGCGCCGATCTCGAGGCGCTTTTGAATGATGCGCGGGTGCATGTCTGCGTGCTGCGCGATGCGGGGCGCGATGCGGGTCTGCTGGAACTGGATTTCCGCGTGCCGGGCGAATGCGAGCTGGCCTATTTCGGGCTGGTGCCGGGGGTTGTCGGGAGCGGCGCGGGGCGCTGGCTGATGAACCGGGCGACGCGGCTGGCCTGGGGGCAGGGGATCGGGCGGTTTCACGTCCATACCTGCACGCTGGATCATCCCGCCGCGCTGGATTTCTATCGCCGCAGCGGCTTTGTGCCCTTTCGGCGCGAGGTCGAGATCGCGCCCGACCCACGCCTGATCGGGCTTTTGGCGCGCGATTGCGCGCCGCAGGTGCCGCTCATCGGGGGGTGAGCGTGTCGGGCCTCACGGCCCGCCGCGCCCGCGCTTAGCCGTTGCGCGCGAACCAGTCGCGGATTTTCGGCAGTATCCAATCCCAGAGGGCGGGCGCGCCGCGTGTGATGGGCCAGCCGACGCGGGTTTCGACCTGCGCCAGCGTCGCGTCGTGGTCGCGCCAGCTGATCCCGTCAGACGCGAGGTTCTGATTGGGCGGCTGGAAGCGGTCGAGCGCCTTGGCGAAACGGGCGTCGACGCTTTCGCCATCTTCGAATTCATCCCAGAGCGCGCGCAGCGCGGCGCCCTGATCGGCGGGCAGAAGCGAGAAGATGCGCGCCGCGGCGGCCTTTTCGGCGGCGGCGATGGCGGCGCGGTCGGCCTCGGCGTAAAGGGGCGTGTCGCCCGCGTCGATTTCGACGAGGTCATGCAGGAGCAGCATCTTGATGACCCGCTGGGTATCGACGCCGTCGGGTGCATGTTCGCCGAGCACCAGCGCGTAGAGCGCGAGGTGCCAGCTATGCTCGGCCGAATTTTCATAGCGTGATCCGTCGCAGAGCGTATTGGCGCGGGTGACGGATTTCAGCCGGTCGGCCTCAGTGAGGAAGGCGATCTGCGCGTCGAGCCGCGAGGGGTCGCTCATTCGGTGGAGGCCGTGCCGGGGGTGTTGTTCTGCTGGAACTTGCGGGCGCGCTCCATCAGAAGCGCGCGGGCCTTCATGTTGGCGCGCCGCACCCGAAGCGAGGTCAGGAACGCTTCTTCGGCGGTCTGCGATGTGGCGCCAAGCAGCTTGATCACGTCGGAGACGATCTCCTCGTCGCCGGTGGCGTCGATATACTTGATCACGTCCTGGGCCAGATCGTCGGCCATGTCCTCGGTCACGCCCATGGGATCACCGTGTGGTTTCGGTGAGCCGACGTTTCACATAGTCCGTGGTCGTGTCGATCAGCGTGTCCATGTAGGGTTCCTTGAAGAAATGGTCGGCCCCTTCGACTTCTTCATGGGTGATCGTGATGCCCTGCTGTTCATGCAGTTTGCTTACCAGCGCGGTGGTATCGGCGGGCGGCGCGACGCGGTCGGCGCTGCCGTTGATGATCAGCCCCGAGGAGGGGCAGGGCGCGAGGAACGAGAAATCATACATGTTGGCGGGGGGCGAGACGCTGACGAAGCCGGTGATCTCGGGGCGGCGCATCAGAAGCTGCATGCCGATCCATGCCCCGAACGAGAACCCGGCGACCCAGCAATGCTTGGAATTGTTGTTCATGGATTGCAGGTAGTCGAGCGCCGACGCGGCATCCGACAATTCGCCCACACCCTGATCGTATTCACCCTGGCTGCGACCGACGCCCCGGAAATTGAAGCGCAGGACCGTGAAGCCCATGTTGTAGAAGGCGTAATGCAGGTTGTAGACGACCTTGTTGTTCATCGTGCCCCCGAATTGCGGGTGCGGATGCAGCACGATGGCGATGGGAGCGTCTTTTTCTCGTTGGGGGTGGTAACGGCCTTCGAGACGGCCTTCTGGGCCGGGAAAGATGACCTCGGGCATAGGGCCTGTATCTCCTAGGTTCGGTGCGCGACTTTCTTGACGAAATCGCTCAAGCACCTTAGAACGGTTCTAAAGTCCAGCGAAGGGCTGGAATCTTCAAGCCAGATAAGGCTTGCATGGCGTCACGTCAATCTATTCGCGGGGGAATCAGCGATGAAGCTGAGCACGAAGGGACGATATGCGATGGTGGCCCTGGTCGATATCGCGCTTCAGGATGGTGATGAACTGGTGACGCTGAACGAAATCGCCAAACGTCAGGATATCTCGCTGCCGTATCTCGAGCAACTCTTCGTCAAGCTGCGCCGGGCGGACCTTGTCGCTTCGGTGCGCGGGCCGGGCGGCGGGTACAGGTTGGCGCGCCCGACATCGGAAATCCGTGTGGTCGATGTGCTGGCGGCGGTGGACGAGACCGTGAGCGCCTTGCAGAAGGGGGCCGGGGCGTCGGGTGCGGCCAGCGGGTCGAAGGCGCAATCCATGAGCAACCGGCTGTGGGAATCGCTGAGCGCGCAGGTCTATGTGTTCCTGCATCAGACCCGGCTGAGCGACGTGGTCAGCAATACGCTGGCGCCATGCCCGGCGGTGCCGACCCTGTTCGCGGTGGTCGACGAGGATTGAGCGGCGCGCGCTGATGCGCGTGCGGGAAAAGGGAAACCGGTGGCTGAGATGGCAAGGGCCTATCTGGATTACAACGCGACGGCCCCGCTGCGCCCGGAGGCGCGGACGGCGATGCTGGAGGCGATGGACCTTCTGGGCAACCCGTCGAGTGTGCATGCCGAGGGGCGCGCGGCCAAGGCCATGATCGAGCGCGCCCGCGCCGATGTGGCGGCGGCGTTCGGGGCCGAGGGCCATGACGTGATCTTTACCTCGGGCGCGACCGAGTCGGCGGCGCTGGCCTGTGCGGGGCGCGCCCTGCATGGCGCGCCGATCGAACACGACGCGGTCAAGGCCTGGATCACCCCGGACCTGGAGGTGGATGCGCAAGGGCAGGTGGCGGTGCCCGATCCCGGCCAATCGGTGCTGCAACGCGCGAATTCCGAGACCGGCATCGTTCAGGAACTCCCCGAGGGGCTGGAAGTGAGCGACATGACCCAGGCTTTCGGCAAATTGCCCGATGCGTTCAACTGGTCGGGCTGCCGGATGGCGCTTTTGTCCGCGCATAAGCTGGGCGGCCCCAAGGGTGTGGGCGCGCTGGTGGTCC
>Ga0102925_1000176_pt1 | contig 32399 bp, 23 predicted proteins | sample SalPonR1_A_D1_MG_FD_78216 | JGI IMG/M metagenome (GOLD analysis project Ga0102925, IMG submission 78216) | Salt pond soil microbial communities from South San Francisco under conditions of wetland restoration - Salt Pond MetaG R1_A_D1_MG | ecosystem: Environmental > Aquatic > Marine > Intertidal...
AGACCGTCACGCCCGAAGATGTGGTCGCCTCGATCAACCATCACCGCGGCGAGGATTCGACATCCGCCGCAGGCCCGATCGTTGCACCGATCGAGGAAATCTCGATCGAGGGCAACGACACGGTCGTCTTCACGCTGTCGGGCGGCAATGCCGACTTCCCCTTCATCCTCAGCGACTATCACCTGGTGATCTGCCCCGCCTCTGATGACGGGATCGACTGGAAATCCGGCAATGGCTGCGGCAGCTACCTGCTCAAGAATTTCCAGGCTGGCGTGATCTCATCCTTCGAGCGCAACCCGAACCACTGGCGCGATGACGTGGCCTGGTTCGACAGCTGCGAATTGCTCTGCATCGTCGATCAGAACGCCCGCACCACGGCGCTGGTGTCGGGTGACGTGCACGCGATCGACCGGGTCGATCTCAAGGCGGCGGGCCTTCTGGGCCGCAAGCCCGGCGTCGATGTTGAATCGGTCGCGGGCACGCAGCACTACACTTTCGCGATGTCCACGAACCAGGACCCCTTCACCGACAACAATGTCCGTCAGGCCCTGAAATACGCGATCAACCGCGAGGAAATGGTCGAAAAGATCCTGTTCGGCTACGGTTCGGTCGGCAACGACCACCCGATCGGCGAAGGGCAACGCTTCCATAACGGTGAAATGGAGCAGAAGGCCTATGACCCGGACAAGGCCAAGTGGTATCTCAAGGAAGCCGGTCTCGACAGCCTGTCGGTGACGCTGCACACCTCGGACGCGGCCTTCTCGGGCGCGGTGGATGCCGGCGTTCTGTTCCAGAACTCGGCCAAGGAATCCGGGATCGACCTCAACATCAACCGCGCACCCAAGGATGGCTACTGGTCGGATGTCTGGATGAAGGAATCCTTCACCGCGGTCTATTGGGGCGGACGCCCCGTGGAAGACCAGATGTTCGCCACCGCCTATCAGTGCGGCGCGGCCTGGAACGACAGCTTCTGGTGCAACGACCGCTTCGAGGAACTGCTGGTCAAGGCCCGCGCCGAACTCGACGAGGACAAGCGCCGCGAGATGTATTACGAAATGCAGGATCTCGTCGGCAACCAGGGCGGCGTGATTATCCCGATGTTTGCCAACTATGTCTCGGCGAAGTCCGACGAGGTCGCCCATGGCGATTTGGCGTCGAACTGGGAGATGGACGGCGAGCGCTGGATGGAGCGCTGGTGGTTCGCCTGAGCCTCACCGGGTCTCGCACGAAACCCGCCTGACGTGAACAACCGGCGCCGGTGCGGACATGATCGCACCGGCGCTGGCTTTAGCCAAATACGAAACGACCTGAAAAGGGGAGATATGCCATGAAACTCAAGATGACCCTGACCGCCGCCGCACTCAGCGCCGCGGCCGCCCCGGCCCTTGCCGATTGCGAGACCGTCGTGTTCTCGGATGTGGGCTGGACCGACATCACCGCGACCACGGCCGCCACGACAACCGTGCTCGAGGCGCTTGGCTATGACACCGACATCAAGGTCCTGTCGGTGCCCGTCACCTATACATCGCTGGCCAATGGCGATGTGGATGTGTTCCTGGGCAACTGGATGCCCACGATGGAGGCCGATATCGCCCCCTACCGCGAGGATGGCAGCGTCGACTCGCTGCGCGTCAACCTTGAGGGCGCGAAATACACGCTGGCCACCAACGCCGCCGGGGCCGGTCTGGGGATCGGCGATTTCGCCGACATCGCCGACCATGCCGAAGCGCTGGACGGCAAGATCTACGGGATCGAGCCGGGCAATGACGGCAACCGCCTGATCATGGACATGATCGCCGATAACGCTTTTGGCCTTGGCGATGCGGATTTCGAAGTGGTCGAAAGCTCGGAAGCCGGGATGCTGGCGCAGGTCGGGCGCGCGTCGGACCGCGACGAGCCGATCGTGTTCCTCGGCTGGGAGCCCCACCCGATGAACGCCAATTACGACCTCACCTATCTTGAGGGCGGTGACGACTGGTTCGGCCCCAACCTTGGTGGCGCGACCGTGCATACCAATACCAGCGCGGGCTTTGCCGAAAGCTGCCCCAACCTGGGCGCCTTCCTCAACAATCTCGAATTCACGCTGGCGATGGAAAACGAGATCATGGGCGCGATCCTCGATGACGGGCAAGAGCCCGACGCCGCCGCGCGCGCATGGATGACCGAAAACCCCGACGTGGTGATGGGCTGGCTCGATGGCGTGACAACCCGCGACGGTGGCGATGCCGCCGAAGCGGTCAAGTCCGACCTCGGGCTCTGAGGCGCAAGCCAGGGCGGTGGCTGCGGCGGCGCGCTTGATGCGCCACTGCCGCCGCCGCCCGGCGCGATGGTTACCGTTATGTCATTTCTCCAAGGTCTTTTAGATGCGGTGCTGGCCATCGGCGCCGCGATCCTGTGGTGCCTGACGGCGCTTGTGGATTTCGTGCTGTGGCTTGGCCCGGCGCTGTGGTTCTTCGTCACCTGGCTGCCCGCACGCCTGCTGGGCTACAGCGACGAGAAACTGCCCGTCGGCCAGACCGCCAGCCGCGGTTTCGACTATGTCCGCGACGGGGCGGATACGTTTCTTGACGGATTCTCGGACTGGACCGAAGCCTTCATCGACCTTCTGCTGGCGCTGATGATGCGCCCACCGGGCGTGAACTGGTTGCAGGGTCGCGGCTTCGAGCCCTATTTCACCGCCTGGAACGAAACCACACATCCTTTCGTGATCGTCGCGCTGGTAACGGCCCTGGCCTATGCGCTGCACCGCAAGCTGGGCATCGCGGCGCTGGTCGCGATCGGGTTCCTCTTCGTGCTCGATCAGGGCTATTGGGAGGAAACCGCCGAAAGCCTGAGCCTCGTGCTGTCGGCCTGTGTCGTGTGCATGGCCATCGGCGTGCCGGTCGGCATCGCCGCGGCGCATCGCCCGCGGCTTTATGCCTGGATGCGCCCGGTGCTGGACCTGATGCAGACGCTGCCCACATTCGTCTACCTGATCCCGGCGATCGTGTTCTTCGGCATCGGCATGGTGCCGGGGCTGGTGGCGACGGTGATCTTCGTCATTCCCGCTCCCATCCGCCTCACGCAGCTTGGCATCGTCTCGACTCCCCAATCGCTGCTCGAGGCCGCCGATGCCTTCGGCGCCACCCCGCGCCAGAAGCTCTGGAAGGTCGAACTGCCATCGGCCCTGCCCCAGATCATGACCGGCCTCAACCAGACGATCATGCTGTCGCTCTCGATGGTGGTGATCGCGGCGCTGGTGGGGGCCGACGGGCTGGGCGTGCCGGTGGTACGCGCGCTCAACACGGTCGATACGGCCAAGGGATTCGAAAGCGGGCTGGTGATCGTGATCGTCGCGATCATCCTTGACCGCTTGCTGAGGGTGGACCGGAAATGAGTGCTGTTGAATTCGATAATGTCTCCATCGTCTTCGGCGATGCCCCCAAACAGGCCCTGCCGCTGATGGACGAGGGGCTTGAGCGGGCCGAGATACAGACCCGTACCGGCCAGGTGCTGGGCGTTCACGACTGCTCGCTGACCGTCGAGCATGGCGAAATCCTGGTGCTGATGGGCCTGTCGGGCTCGGGCAAATCCACGCTTCTGCGCGCGGTGAACGGGCTCAACCCGGTGATCCGCGGCGAGGTGCGCGTCGATGACGGCGAAAGCCTGGTGTCGGCCACCCATGCCAATGCCGCCACCCTGCGCCACCTGCGGCGCAAGAAAATCGCGATGGTGTTTCAGCAATTCGGCCTGCTGCCCTGGCGCAGCGTGCGCTCCAATGTCGGGCTGGGCCTGGAGCTTGACGGGATGGGCCGCGCCGAGCGCAGCGCACGGGTCGATCAGCAACTCGACCTTGTCGGCCTGTCGGATCGCGCCGACGCGCTGGTGGGTGAGCTTTCGGGCGGGATGCAGCAGCGCGTCGGGCTGGCCCGCGCCTTTGCCACCGAAGCCCCGATCCTGTTGATGGACGAGCCCTTTTCGGCGCTCGATCCGCTGATCCGCACGCATCTTCAGGATGCGCTTCTGGACCTTCAGAAAACCCTCAACCGCACGATCATCTTCGTCAGCCACGATCTCGACGAGGCGTTCAAGCTGGGCGACCGGATCGCCATCATGGAAGGCGGGCGCATCGTGCAATGTGGCACCCCGCAGGACATCTTCACCAACCCTGCCACCGATTACGTCGCCGAATTCGTCGCCCATATGAACCCGCTCGGGGTGCTGTGCGCGCGCGATATCGTCGAACCCGCGCAAGTGGCGCCGGACCGCTCGGTCGGCCCCGATGCCACCATTCGCGAGGTGATGGAGGCCAGTCAGGGCCATGACACCCCGATCGGCGTGGTTGATGACGGCAAGCTTCTGGGGCAGATCACCCGCAACCGCATTCTGGCGAAAATTCTGGACCCGCGCTGCTAAAGGCGGCGCGGGCAGAGTCCCGGCTTCAGAACTTCGTGGCCGAGACCGGGGGCGTCAGCGCGCGGCGGCGCACCACCGCCTCGCGCCAGCTGATGAAGCTGATCGCCCCGACGATCACCATTCCGCCCAGCACCACGAAGATATCCACCCCCTCGTCAAAGAACACTGCCCCCAACAGCACCGCCCAGACCAGTTGCAGAAAGGTGACCGGCTGCGTCACCGCCAGCGGGGCGGCGCGAAAGGCCAGCGTCATCGCGTAATGCGCCGCCGTGGCGACCAGCGCCACCGCCAGCAGGATCGCCAGTTCGTATAGCGTCGGCGTCACCCAGGACTGCGCCGCCAAAGGCGCAAGGCCCAGCGTCACCGACAGCGACAGCATCGCCACAACGATACCGGGGCTGGTCATCGCCGAGGCCCGCTTGGCCAGAAGGTAGGACGCGCCAAAGAACACCGCCGCCACCAGCATGGCGATATGCCCCGCGCCGACCTCCCGGAACCCCGGCCGCAGGATAATCAGAGCCCCAAGAAGGGCCGCGACCACCGCCACCAGCCGGCGCAGCGCCAGCGTCTCGCCCAGGAACAGCGCCGCACCCAACGTCACATAGACCGGTGCCAGATAGTTCATCGCCGTGACATCGGCGATGGGAATGCGCGCCATCGCAAAGAACCACAGCACCACCGCCACGGAATGCGCCACGCCGCGCCCGGCGAACAGTGCCCATGCCCGCCCGTCGAACCGCGTGCGGAAAAGTTGCAGGATGAAGGGCACCAGAAACACGAGCCCCAGCAGATAGCGCAAGAAAGCCGCCTCGGCGGCGGGAATTCGGGTGCCAAGAAGTTTGACAAGGGCCGTGACCGAGACAAAACACATACCGGTCACGACCATCCAGAAAATACCCCAACCGGGGCGGGCCGAAAATGTCTCCATCGGCGCATTTAAGACCCCGCCCGACAGAATGTCGAGCAGGTTTCGAAAATGCCTTTCAGCGCTTACGCAGCTGCGCCAGCAAGGTCTGCGACGGGTAGCCGTCCGGCGTCACCCCGATCGCGTTCTGAAAGCCCCTGATCGCGTCGATCGTGTTCGGCCCGATGATCCCGTCGATCTTCTCAAGCGCGAATCCGGCCCGCACCAGACGGCGCTGCATTTCCTGTTTCTCCTTGAAGGACAGGGGCTTGTAACCGCGCGGCCAACTGGCCTGTATCTCGGGACCACCGCGCAGCCGATCCGAAAGATGCCCCACGCCGATCACATAGGCATCGGCCTTGTTGTAACGCTCGATCACCGCGAAATTGTCGAAGATCATGAAGGCCGCGCCCTCAGCCCCCGCCGGCAGCAGGATCGAGGCGCGCCCGTAATCGGGCACCGGCCTGCCATTCATGTCTCGCACGCCCTCTGCCGCCCATTGCGACGGCATCTTGCGATTGTCGCGCCGCGCCACCGCATGGGGAAACCCGCGCGGCAGGCGCACTTCGACGCCCCAGGGCTGCCCCTTGGTCCAGCCGAACCGCTTGAGATAGGCCGCCGTCGAGGCCAGCGCGTCGGTCGGATCCTCCGACCAGATATCGCGCTTGCCGTCGCCGGTGAAATCCACCGCGTAAGCCAAGTAAGAGGTGGGAATGAACTGCGTGTGCCCCATCGCTCCGGCCCATGATCCCTTCATGTCGCGCGGGGCGACATCGCCCGCCTGGATGATCTTGAGCGCCGCGATCAGTTGCTGCTCGAAGAACGCGCCGCGCCGCCCGTCGAATGACAGCGTCGCCAGCGCATCGATCAGCGGAATATCCCCGCGCCGCTCGCCATAGGCGCTTTCCAGGCCCCAGACGGCGGTCACGACCTCCTTTTCGACGCCGTAATGGCGCTCGATCCGCTCCAGCGTCCGGCCATGGCGGCGCAGTGCCGCCTTGCCGTTGCTGACCCGCACCGGGCTGGCCGCGCTGTCAAGGTAATCCCAGATCTGGCGGGTGAATTCCGACTGGTTGCGATCGCTCTCGACCACGCCGCTATTGTATCGCGCGCCCTGAAAGGCGGCGTCGAACACCCTGGGACTGATGCCCTGGGCCAGCGCCCTGCCGCGAAAGCCCCGGACCCAGCGGTCAAACCCGCTGTTGGTTGCGGCCACCCGCACCAGCTGCCCGGAAGACTCAAGACCGGCAGGCCGCAGCACCGGCCGCAGGCTGCGCGCCAGACCATCGGGCGCGGTGGCGGCATTGGCGGCGGTGGCCCTGACAGCCACCAGCTCGACCGGCACCACCGGTCGCGGTTGCGGTCTGAGTGAGGTTTCAAGCGGCGACGCACCGGCAGGCAGACCGATCACGGCACCTGCCAAGGCGGCCACTAGGACATGGATATGCATTGCTCGACCCCGTGTTTGTTGCCCGGTCATTATTTTCACCGATGATAGCGCGATTGCGGCTGAATCGAAAGAAACTTGCGTGGCCGCCGCAAGGATTCGCCGATCTCCGCTTGCAGCCGCCGGTTGTGGCTCAGCTCCGGCTGCGCTTCACCTTGCGCTTGATCTTGTCAGCCTTGCGCTTGGCCTTGACCTGCTTGCGCCGCGGCGGCTGGCCGCGCCCGCGCCCGCGCGCGGGACCGCGCGGCAGGCTCTCGCCCTCGATGCTGACCAGTTCCAGCGCGATGCCGCCACTGACCGGCACCACCTCGGAAATCTTCACGGTGACCCTTTGGCCCAGCTCGATGGTCAGCCCCGTATCCGAGCCCATCAATGTGCCCGCATCGCGGTCGAAATGGAAAAACTCGCGCCCCAGGCTGCGCACCGGGATCAACCCGTCGGCGCCGGTCTCGTCCAGCCGCACGAAGGCCCCGAACTTGGCGACGCCGCTGATGCGACCGGTGAATTCCTCGCCCACGCGTTCTGACAGAAACGCGGCAAGATAACGGTCATTGGTGTCGCGCTCGGCGGTCATCGAACGCCGCTCCGTCTCCGAGATATGCTGCGCCGTGCCCTCCAGCCGCTCGATATCGGCCGGCCTCAACCCGTCATCGCCCCAGCCATGCGCCGTAATCAGCGCGCGATGCACCACCAGGTCCGCATAGCGCCGGATCGGCGAGGTGAAATGCGCATAGGCCTGAAGCGCCAGCCCGAAATGCCCGAAATTGCTGGGCGCGTAATAGGCCTGCGTCATGGCGCGCAGGGTGGACATGTTGATGACCTCGGAATGATCCGTGTCCTGCGCCGCATTGAGCAGCGCGTTCAGATGCGCGGTCTTGAGAACCTGCCCCTTGGCCAGTTTCAGCCCGGCGGTTTCCGCCACGTCGCGCAGCGTCTCCAGCTTCTCGGGCGATGGCTCCTCATGGACACGGAACAACAGCGGCGATTGCTTGGCGATCAGGGTCTCGGCGGCGGCCACATTGGCCAGCACCATGAATTCCTCGATCAGCTTGTGGGCATCCAGACGCTCGGTGAAATTGACCGACAGCACCTTGCCCTCGTCGCTCAGCACCACCTTGCGTTCCGGCAGGTCCAGGTTCAGCGGCTGGCGCCGCTTGCGCGCGGTCTCAAGCGCCGCGTAGGCGGCGTAAAGCGGGCGGATCACCTCGTCCATCAGCGGGCCGCAGGCATCGTCGGGCGCGCCGTCCATCGCCTGCTGCACCTGCTGGTAATTCAGCGACGCCGCCGAGCGCATCAGCCCGCGCACGAAACGATGCGCGATCTTTTCGCCATGGGCGTCGATCTGCATGCGCACGGCGATACAGGCGCGCGGGACGCCCTCATGCAGGCTGCACAGATCGCCCGACAGGCGGTCAGGCAGCATCGGCACGACCCGGTCGGGGAAATAGCTGGAATTGCCGCGCTTTCGCGCCTCGCCATCCAGCGCGCTGCCGGGGGTGACGTAATGGGCGACATCGGCGATGCCCACCCAGATCACATGGCCGCCCTCGTTGCGCGGATCGTCATCCTCATGCGCCCAGACCGCATCGTCATGGTCGCGCGCGTCCCAGGGATCGATCGTGACCAGCGGCAGCTCGCGCATGTCCTCGCGCCCCTTGAGCCCCGCAGGCTTCATGCTGTCGGCCTCGGCGATCACCGGATCGGGGAAATCGTCGGGAATGCCGTGCTGGTGTATGGCGATCAGCGACACCGCCTTGGGCGCCGAAGGATCGCCCAGCCGGTCCACGATGCGCGCGCGCGGCAGGCCCATGCGGCCCTTGGGGCCGGATTGCTCGGCCTCGACCAGCTCGCCATCCCTGGCGCCGCCGGTGGCGTCGGGTGGCACATGCCATTCCTTGCCGTCGCCCTTGTCGATCGGCACGATCCGCCCGCCCTCCTCGCGCTTGCGGAAAATCCCCAGCACCTTGCGGGGGTTGGCGCCGATCCGCCGGATCAGGCGCGCCTCGTAATGGTGGTCCTCGCCCTTCACGTCCTGCAAGCGCGCCAGGATGCGGTCGCCCTCGCCCAGCGCCGGGTCGCTGGCGCGCGGCAACAGCAGAACCACCGGCTCCACCCCTTCGCCCTGCCATTCCAGCGGCCTGGCCAGCAATTCGCCATCCGAGGTCTGACCGGATACCTGCAACACGCTCACCGGCGGCAGCCTGTCGGGGTCGCGATAGGTCTTCTTGCGCTTCTCCAGATGCCCCTCTTCCTCAAGCTCCTTCAGGATCCGCTTGAGATCGATTCGCGCCGCCCCCTTGATCCCGAAAGCCTTGGCGATATCGCGCTTCGAGGTCAGGGTGGGGTTGTCGGAAATCCACTGAAGGATCTCATCTTTGCTGGGCATCTGGCTCATGATCTCCGCCTAGCACGAATGCTTCCGGCTTGCCACGCAGGAATAGCGCCGACCGCCCCCTGACGGCAGCTTTCCCCGCCGCTTCATCTTGCCCGAAATACTCCGGGGGAGTCGCTGCTTGCGGCGACGGGGGCAGCGCCCCCATCACCTGAGGTCAGCAGCACGATCCACATCGGCCAGCGGATCGCACAGCGCCACCCGCGCCCGCCCGCCAAGGCTCGCGACAGAGTCGCTCAGCGCATGTTCACCCGACCAGCGCACACCCTGAAACAGGCCTGGCGGCGGCGGGGCGACGCGCTTCATCCCGACCAGCCAGAACCCCCCGTCCGGCGCCGGGCCGAACACCGCCTCATGTGCCCCAAGACAGCCAAAGGCGCGCGCCACATGCCCCCTCTTGATGCCGGGAATATCCGCGCCGATGATACAGACCGGGCCGGGCGGCATATGGCGCAGGATGCGCCCCATCCGGTCACCCAGATTGCCGCCCCCCTGCGCCACGCGCACCAGATGCGCGGGCCAGACGCGGCTTTGCAGCCCCTCGCGGTCGGGCGACACCGCCAGCACGACCTGCCAGCGCGGGTCCTCGATGCGGCGCAGCAGCGCTGCGACCTGATGGCGAAACCACCAGGCGGCGGACACCATGCCGATATCGCGCCCCAGCCGCGTCTTGACGCGCCCCGGTCGCGGCTGCTTGAGCATGACGACCAGCCGGCGGCGGATCACAGATGCCGCTCCATGTCGCGATGAGGGATGCCCGCATCCATGTAGGGCGCGCCAAAGGCGACAAAGCCCAGACGCTCGTAAAAGCCCAGCGCATGGGTCTGCGCGCCCAGCACCGCGCGCGCCACCCCCGCCTGCCCGCGCAGGTGCTCAAGGCAGGCGCCGACCAGCGCCGCACCAAGCCCCGCGCCGCGCGCCTCCCGCAGGACGCAGACGCGGCCGATCTTGGCGCTCTCGCCCTTTATCAGGATACGCGCACAGCCGACCGGGCGGCCATCCAGCCTTGCCAGCAGATGCTGCGCCTCGCCGTCGCGCCCGTCCTGCTCGTCGGCCTCACTGACGCCCTGTTCCTCGATGAAGACGCGGCGGCGCAGCGCAGAACAGGTGTCCAGATCAAAGGTCGGGCCGATCTCGACCTTGCCCGCGATCCTTGGCGCCCCGTCCGTCACGCGAAATAATCCCGCAGGATGCGGCCATAGACATCGCGCAAGCGCGGGATCAGCGACAGTTCCACATGCTCGTCGACCTGATGCATGGTCTTGCCCACCAGCCCGAATTCGACCACCGGGCAATGATCCTTGACGAAGCGCGCATCCGAGGTGCCGCCCGTCGTGGACAGCACCGGCGTCACGCCCGTCTCGGCCTCGACCGCACTGGCGACCAGATCCGAAAGCGGCCCCGGCGGGGTCAGGAAACTCTCGCCCGAAACCTTCACCTTCATGTCGCCCTTGATGCCGAATTCTTCGGCCACGCGGTCCAGTTCCTCCTGCATCCAGCGGATCAGGCTGTCGCTGTCATGGGCGTCGTTGAAGCGGATATTCACCGTCGCGCGGGTCTGCGCGGGGATCACGTTGGTCGCCCCGTTGCCGGTGTCGATGGTCACCACCGCCAGCGTCGAGGGGTCGAAATGCGCCGTGCCCTCGTCCAACTGGTGGCTCGACAGGCGGTCCATCAGCCGCGCCATGGCGGGCATCGGGTTGCAGGCGCGGTGCGGATAGGCCGAATGGCCCTGCGTGCCGGTGATGGTGAACCACGCCGTCAACGACCCGCGCCGCCCGATCTTGATCATGTCGCCCAAGGTCTCGGGGCAGGTCGGCTCGCCCACCACGCAGACATCCATACGCTCGCCCTCTGCCGCCATCCAGTCGAGGATCGCGCTGGTGCCGTCCACCGCGTCGCCCTCCTCGTCGCCGGTGATGGTCACGATCACCGCGCCGTCGCCGGGCGGGGTTTGGGTGACATGATCGACCGCCGCCGCCACAAAGGCCGCGACCCCCGATTTCATGTCGGTCGCACCGCGCCCCCAAAGCTGGCCATCCTTCTCTTCGGCACCGAAGGGCGGCAGGCTCCAGGCTGCCTCGTCACCCACCGGCACCACATCGGTATGGCCGTTGAAACCAAAGCTCTTGGCGGCGCCCTTCTCGCCCCAGCGCGCGAACAGGTTCGACACCCCGCCCCTCTCGATGCGGGTGCAGGCAAAACCCGCATCGCTCAGCAGCGTTTCAAGCAGCGCAATCGCGCCGCCCTCGCGCGGCGTGACCGAGGGGCATCGCACCAGCTCGGCGGTCAGTTGGACGGGATCGACAACGTGTTTTTTCATGGCGTCTCAAAGGGTCCTTTGCGGGGTTTTCCATCGCCTAGCGCGCTTGGCGCCAAAGCGCAAATGTCGCAGTCGCCCGGGGCAATGCGAATTTGGTTAACAAGTCGTAAGCGATCTGCTAGAAAGGAAACAATAAAAATGACCCGGGGCAGGGTAAAATTCAGCAGGGCCGCAACAGGCCCGCGATCGAGCGGACATAATCATGTCCAGACCATAGTGGCGGGATCAACCCGCCCGGCTGTGTTTTGCGCTGCCCCGGAATTTTGGGGCAGGACATATGGTTGCGGCAAGCAAGCTACCGATCGATACATCGGCATCCGCGCTGGATATGGCGCAGCTGATTTTCGGTGACGGGGTCACGATTCAGAATGCGTCCTATTCGGGCGACGCAAATTCCTCGGGCATATTCAGCAACGGCAACACGATTTCGCCCGGCGTGACGCCCGCGGATAGCGGGGTGATCTTCTCGACGGGGAACGCCAGCGACTTCACCAACAGCCCCGCGCCCGCCTGGCAGTGGTGGAACAATTCCGAAGCCAACCAGAACACCGGCACCAGCACCAACACGGCGGGCATCGACAACGACTCGATGTTCAACGGCGCGGCGGGCGCCAACACCTATGACGCCTCGTTCCTGGATGTGGATTTCACCCCCACCGGCGACACGCTGACGATGAAATTCGTTTTCGCCTCCGAGGAATTCCCCGAATACGAGACCGGCATCTATCAGGATTTCGTCGGTGTCTGGGTGAACGGGCAGCAGATTCCGCTTTCCGTGGGCGATGGCGATGCCGACCCCAACAACCTCAACTCCAGCAACAACGCCAACCTCTACAACGATAACACCTCAAGCCAGTTCAACACCGAGATGGACGGCTTCACCGTCACCATGACGATGACGATCCCGGTCAATTCCGGCGAACTGAACTCGATCCGGATCGGCATCGCCGACGTTGTGGACAGTTCATTTGATTCCAGCCTGCTGATCGCGGCCGACAGTGTGCAGACGACGCTGATTGCGAATGACGACAATGTCACGCTCTACCCGGACGGCTCCAAGACGCTGAACCTGCTGGGCAACGACGAGAACAATACCGGCGGCACGCTCTCGATCACCCATCTCAACGGGCAGGCGGTCAGCGCGGGCGACACCGTCACGCTGGCCTCGGGCCAGCAGGTGCAGCTCAATGCCAATGGCACCGTGACGCTGATCGGTGACGGCGACACTGAAACCATGTCCTTCACCTACGACGTCGCCAGTTCCACGGGCCAGACCGATACCGGCTTCGTCAATGTCGATTCCGTGCCCTGCTTCACCGCTGGCACGCTTCTGTCCACACCACGGGGCGAGGTGCCCGTCGAATGCCTGATGCCCGGCGACATGGTGCTGACCAAGGATGACGGCCCCCAGCCATTGCGCTGGATCGGGCAGCGCGAAGTGGCCGCGACAGGCGATTTCGCCCCGATCCATATCCGCGCAAACACGCTGGGGTCGCATCGCGACCTTCTGGTGTCGCCGCTTCACCGGGTGCTGATCCGCGACAGCCTGGCCGAAATCCTGTTCGGCGAACCCGAGGTGCTGGTCGCCGCGCGCGACCTCGTCAACGATCACAGCATCCTGCGCGTCGAAGGCGGCACGGTCGAATATTTCCACCTCATGTTCGACCGCCATCAGGTGGTCTATTCGCAAGGGCTGGAGACCGAAAGCTTCCTGCCCGGCCCGCAGATCGAAAACTGCTTCGAAGCCGAGATCATCGCCGAGATCACCGCGATCTTTCCCCAGATCGACCCGGCCAGCGGCGCAGGCTACAGCCCCGCCGCGCGACGCATCCTGCGCCGCTTCGAGGCACAGTTGCTGTTCAGGGAAAGGGCGGCCTGACGCGCATGAGCTGGATTGCGATCACCGATCAACATGGCGGGCGCTTCTGCCCGCAGGGCCTTGCCAGCGTCGAGGCGGGCGCCGTCGATGCCCCCGCCGTGCCCCCCGATCAGATCCTGCCGCGCGGCACGCTGCTTCTGGAAACGCGGCTTTCGCCCGACGGGCGGCCGCAGACGCTCCTGGCCTTTCATCGCAGCCATCCCTGGCCCGCCAGCCTGACGCTGCGGGCATTGCCGGGCGGCGGCATCATCCTGATCGAAACCCAGGGCGATGACATCCGCCACGCCACCCTGCCCCATGATCCCAACGGGCGCACCGATATCGTGCGCCTCACCTATAGCTGGGACGCGCCCGCGCGCTGGGGGCGCCTGACGTTGGAACGACCCGAAAGCGACATCATCCATTCGGTGGGCATGGGCCCGCCGCATCCGCTGCTGATGTCGGATGCCCAAGCCCTCGCCACCCGGCCCAATCTGCGCCGGATCGGCCATGATGTCGATTTCCTCGCCGTCTCGACCCGGGTCGAACCGGTCGGCCCGATGCCCGCATTGACCAGCCATGTGCCCCTTGCCACGCCCGGCGGACAGGCTGAAACCGCGCGTCTTCAACGCGGCGACCTTGTGATGACCGATACCGGCGACAGCGTGCCCATCCTGCGCAAGGTGTCGCGCACCGTGCCCGCGCGCGGCTCTTTCCGCCCGGTGCGCCTGCGCGCGCCTTATTTCGGACTGCAACGCGACATCGTGGTCGCGCCCCAGCAGCGGCTGGTGATCGGCGGCAGCCAGGTGGAATACATGTTCGGGCGCGAAGCGGTGCTGGTGCCCGCGCGCCACCTCGTGAACGGGGTCTCGGCGCTCTATGCGTCGGGGCCGGAACTTGTGACCTATCACCATCTGCTCCTGCCGGGGCACGAAGCGATCCTGGCCGCTGGCTGCGCCATCGAAAGCCTTTATATCGGACGGCTGCGGCGCAAATCGGAACATCTGGTGCAATCGGTGCTGGCCGGGGCCGACCGCGCCCGCCTGCCCGAACATCCCAAGCCCGTCTGGCCGGTGCTCAAACCCTTCGAGGCGATCACCCTCGCGATGGAACGCGCCGCCTGATCGCCCCCGCGCCCTTCACTCGTAGAACGGCGTGACCTGCGCGACGATCACCGCGTTCTCGTCCAAGGCGCGCTGCATCAGGGCGCGCTCCTCGTCGCTGATGTCATGCCCCTCGGCCTCGCGCTCCTGCAAGGTGCCATAGCCCGACACATCGAGCGGCGCCGTATCGGCCTGCTTGAGAACCGCCACCGTCTCGCGCACCGCCTCTTCCTCGGACACGCCCGAGGCATAGACCATCAGCGCCGCGCCGGTGGCTTTGCCGGGCAGCCCGTCGCCCTCCTTGCGGCCGATCTCGACCAGCAGCGTATAGACCTGCTGGCGGCTGCGGGGTTTCATGGGCTTGTCATTCATCACCGGCGTCCTTTGTCCTGGGCGTCCTTTTTCTGGCCTTTGCCCTGCGCCAGCCCTATCGCGAAGTCAAGCGCGCGGGCCACCTTTTCATGCCCGTCCCAAGGCTCTAGGCTCGCGCCCAGCGAACAGAAGGATCAAGACCCATGAAGAAAGCCAGCGACATGGTGGCCGAGGCCAACGCAGTGATCGACCACGCCCCCGCCAGCGAAATGCTTGACCTGCACGGGCAGGAGGGCGTGACATTCGTCGATCTGCGCGACCCGCGCGAACTTGAACGCGAAGGCATGATCCCCGGCGCCTTCCACTGCCCGCGCGGCATGCTGGAATTCTGGATCGACCCCGAAAGCCCCTATGCCAAGCCGCAATTCCAAAGCGGCGACCGGTTCGTTTTCTACTGTGCCTCGGGCTGGCGCTCGGCCCTCTCGGCGCGCACCGCCCATGAGATGGGCCTTGCCAATGTCTCGCATGTCTCGGACGGCTTCAGCGGCTGGAAAAAAGCGGGCGGTCCGGTTGGCGCGAAACCCGTGAAGCCGCGCTGACGCGGACGCACGGGCGCTGCGCGTCCCGCCCGCCGGAATGACGCGCCTAAGCGGACTTGCTCCAGACCGGGGTGCCTTCGGAACTCGGGGCGAGATCAGGACCGGAATTGCCGTGAAGTTCGATCGAAGAAACATCCTTCCGCCGCAGATAGCGGCGGGCGGGTGAGCCATATACGGACACCGCTGCCTTTCCCGCGAAAGCGACATTCGCCAGCGACGGAAACAGCGTCAGAAGTTCGGCAAGTGCCGCTTTATCAATCGAACCAAGCGCAACCGGCCCCGGATAGAACGCTTCCGTCAACGCACCTTCCGCATAGATCAACTCGTGCTTGTCGAACATGATATGAACATACGTCACGCGCTCGCAGCGCTTGTCGACCCTTGCGATCTTGCCCCCAAACCTTTCCGCAGCATGTTTGGCCCTTATAAGATGCTCTTTTCCGCCAAGCGATGTCACCATTGCGTGCTGAGGCGAGACAACCATCCTGCGCCGGTTCCCGAACGCATTCTTGCGGATCACGACAGGTCTGAGGTTTTCTCTTTCGGCCAGATCGGTCTGGGTCAATGTCCGCCTCCCGACCCACCGGACGGGCTGCAGGCCATTGTCGGCGGTCCAGACCAGATCGCCGGGGCGGATATCCTCGACCGGTCTTTCGCCATGCTCCGCGGCGATCAGGGTGCCCGGCGTGAAACACGGAACCCCGATGGCATTCAACTCTTCGGCCGTGTCCACCTGATCGGGTGTGACGCCAACGAGGGTGACGCTCTCGCCGTTCGGGAAGGTCAGGATCGCATCGCCCGTGCCATCGCCATTCGTGTCGGTCACGACCACATCCCAGGCATCGACCGGATTGCCATCGGCATCCGTCATCGCCAAGACACTCAGCTGATCGACAGTGGTGCCGTCGCCACTGTCGGTCAGGTCGAAATCCGTCACCACATCGTTGCCCGAACCATCGGCCAGCACGAAGGTATCGGCGCCCGCGCCGCCTTCCAGAACGTCATCCCCAGCGCCACCGATCAGGACGTCGTCATCACTGCCCACAGGATCGACGGGGGTGACCGCGATATTGTCGATGGTCAGGTCGGTGTCAGTGGTCGCGGTCGACGTCGGGTTGGAGAACCGCAGGGTGACATTATCGGTGGTAGAGGTGAAGGGCAGCGTTATGGTCTGGCTGCTTTCATCGGCAATGACTTGGGTCTGGGTCGCGATGACGACGCCGTTGCTGTCGACGACCTCGACGACGAGCGTGTGATCACCGCTGGCGCCAAAAAAATCATGTTCGGCTGCGTCGAAGGTCAGTTCGTAATCCCGGCCCGCCTGCGTTGTGACCGTCTGTTCCACAGTGCCGCCGGTGGTCTCGTCGTTGGCGTTCAGCGCCATGACGTCTTCGCCGTCCGCGTCGTAGACGAATGTCCCGCTTCCGGTGGTCGTCCATCCGGTCGACCCGGAATCAAAGCCGGAATTCACGACCGTGACAGGGTCCGTCGGACTCTGCGCGCCGGACAGCGTGTCATTCCCAGCGCCGCCCAAGACCACGTCATCGCCCACGCCGCCGAAAATCGAGTCGTTTCCCTCGCCGCCATCAAGCACGTTGTCCGCATCGTTGCCGATGATCGTGTCATCGCCGCCGCCGGTGGTGATGTTTTCGATATTCACGAATTCCTGGGTGCCGATGGCGCCGTCCGCAACCTGGCCATTCTCCATGTCGACGGTCAGGTTACGGTCGTCTCCGGGCAGGATTTCAAGCGTGTCGATCCCGTCGCCGCCATCTACCTGGTCGTTGACATTGAGCCCGTCCTCAAGCCGGATCGTGTCATCGCCCGCACCACCTGAAAGCACATTCAGGGTGTCGTTCACATCCGTGCCCGAGCGGATCAGCAGATCGTTGCCATCCCCGCCCAGAAGCGTGTCGCTTCCAAGACCGGCAATAAGCGTGTCATTGCCCGCGCCCGCGTCGATGAAATCATCGCCATCCCCGCCATCGATCGAATCCTTCCCGAGACCGAACGAAGAGACATTCGTGACCGAAATGTTATCGATCATCAGGTCGGTCTCGAACGTCGCCGTCGACTCCGAGTTGGTGAACCGCAGGGTCGAAGACGCCGTCGTGGCGGCGAACTGCAGGGTGAAAACTCCGGAATCGCCATCAGTCAGGACGATTGTGTCGGTCGCGATCACGATGCCGTTTTCGTCCAGCACATCTACGACCAGAGTATGGTCGCCAACACCCGAGCCGAGCTCCATCGCGTCGAACTGAAGCTCGTAGTTATCGCCGATCACGGTGGTGATCGTCTGGGACGCGGTGCCCCCGGCAGAGCTTTCGATGGCATTGAAGCCAAGCGCGCCTGAATAAACGAAGTTGGATCCGGCCCCGCCGATGGTCCAGCCCGTCTCCGCATTGGAGAAATCGCCGTTGATGACCGACACAGGCGCGTCATCGCGCACGTCCCCAGTGATGACATCATCGCCATCGCCGGCACTGATCGTATCGTCACCGAATCCACCGGTAATGGTTTCATTCCCGGCGCTGCCGTTCAGGTTGTCGCTGCCCCCGGATCCGATGACGTTGTCGAAGAACCCCAGATCAGTGGTGCCGCCGAGATTGGCGTCGGTGCCCGCCGCCCCGGCTTCGCCCACGGTGAAGACGGTTGAACCATCCGATATGGTGATGATCCCGGTCGTCTGATCGGTAACGACATCGAAGGCGGCGCCCAGACCCGAGAAATCGAGCGTGTGACCAGTCGATGTCTCGTCAACACTCTGCCAGAAGAGCGGATCGTTCCAGTTTCCTACCGTGACGATATACGCGGTCATCGAACACCCTAACTTCACTCAACCACACAAGACGGCGCCGATTACCGGAGGTGCCTGAACACCTTTATCGTCGCAGTCGTATAATTTTTTACTACTTCGACGTTGCGGCGCCTTTACGGACGGAATGAGGCCAGACGAAGGCGATTGACGCAGTTTGCGCAGCGCAGGACCATGCGGGCGGACCGCGCCGCAAGAAGCCCGACAAGTGAAATGTCGCTTTGGCGGCCCTTCGCCCGGCCATGTTGCTCAAGCTGACCTCGCCAAAGCGCCAGTCAGGGGCCATCCGGCCATAACCCGATCATTCGCTGTGTCCTGACCATGAAATCCGCCAAGCCACGGCCGGGTTCAAACAGCACATTGATGCTGTCATCTGTTAATATGTCGCAGTTCCGCCTTTTGGTTCGGAAACCTGTCTGCACAACGCGCCATGCGCCTCTATTGAGCTTTTTGCCATCGCGCCCCGGTCCGTGGTCAGCAAGTCACGAGGCCGGAGCCGGATCATCGCGCCACTTCCTCCCGGCCCCTGGCATCATCGCCGTTTCGGCGCTGCATCTCCGCTCCGGCCTGCCTTCCTCGCGGCGGCGCGGGCACGGTTTTTCTTGCTGTTGGGTTTGCCCTTCGGGGGCGGCGGGCCCTTGGCGCCATCGCGGCGCGGCTTGGCATCCTCCTTGCGCGGCGCATCGCCCGCGGCCTTTTGCGCACCGGGCTTGGCATGCGCCTTCGACGCAGGTTTGCCGCCACGCGCCCCGCGCCGCGTGCTGTCAAACGGCGCATGCACCGCAGGATCGGGCGCCTCGGCCCTTTGCTTTCGCTTTGGCGGCTTTGCGTCGCTGCGCTCTTCGGGCTTGGGCTTGCGGCGGCGCGGCTCTGGCGCATCGTTCCACTCAACAGGCGACGTGTCCCCCTTGCCCTGCCCCCTATGGCCCTTCGGCGCCCTCTCGGGACGTGCAGACCGGAAGGCCGACACGTCCGGCCCCTGATCAAGACGAACCAGCTGCTTCTTGCCCTCGACCTTCATGTCCGGGCCGATCGCGGCCAGGAAACCGGGCACGCTGGCCTCGCGGATTTCGACATAGGACAGATCGTCGGCGATCCGGATCGCCCCGATATCATCCTTGGTCAGCCCCCCCGCCTTGCAGATCATCGGCAGCAAATGGCGCGGCGAGGCCCCCTGATTGCGCCCTTCCGAGAGCGAAAACCACACGCCGGGGCCAAAGGCCTCTTTCGGCCTCGGCTTGTCGGCACTGATCGGGCTCAGCTCCTCCGGGGCGGCATGGCGCAGCTGGTATTGGCGCAGATAGGCGACGGCGATCTGCTCGGGCGTGAACATCTCGACCAGCTGATCCACCGACGCGCGCTCGCTCTCGCTCACCCCAGCCTGCCAGTCATCGCCTTCCAGCATCCTGACCCGGTCGCGCGCATCGACATCCGCCGCCGACGGTGCCGCACCCCAATCCGCCGTCAGCTTGGCGAATTTCAGGATCCGCTCCGCCTTCTTGCGTGACGCGGGCACCACGACCAGCGCACTGACCCCCTTTCGCCCCGCGCGCCCCGTGCGCCCCGATCGGTGCAACAGGGTCTCGTGACTGCCGGGCAACTCGGCATGAACCACCAGATCGAGGTTGGGCAGGTCGATGCCCCTTGCGGCCACATCCGTCGCCACGCAGACCCTTGCGCGCCCGTCCCGCATGGATTGCAGCGCATTCGAGCGCTCGCTCTGCGTCAGCTCCCCCGACAGGGCCACAACCGAAAACCCCCGGTTCGACAGGCGCGTCGTCAGGCGCGCCACCATCGCGCGCGTATTGCAGAACACGATCGCATTGGGCGCCTCGTAATAGCGCAGCACATTGATGACGGCGTTCTCGCTGTCGCGTGCGGCCACCAGCATGGCGCGGTATTCGATATCCGCGTGCTGTTTCTGCTCACCGACGGTCGAGATCCGCTCCGCATCGCGCTGATAGCTTTGCGCCAGCTTGGCGATGGCATTGGGCACCGTGGCCGAAAACAGCAGCGTCTGGCGCGCCTCGGGGGTTTCATCGAGGATGAACTCCAGATCCTCGCGAAACCCGAGATCTAGCATCTCATCCGCCTCGTCCAGCACCACCGCGCGCACAGACCCAAGGTCGATGGAGCCGCGCATGATATGGTCCCGCAAGCGGCCGGGCGTGGCGACAACGACATGGGCGCCCCTTGCCAGCGCGCGGCGCTCGTCGCGCATGTCCATGCCCCCGACGCATGAGGCCAGCACCGCCCCCGCATCGCCGTAAAGCCAGCCAAGTTCTCGCTTGACCTGCATCGCCAGCTCCCGCGTCGGCGCGATGACCAAGGCCAGCGGCGCGCTTGCCGGGCCGAACGCGTCACCCTCGCCCAGCAATGTCGGCGCGATCGCCAGCCCGAACCCGATGGTCTTGCCCGACCCGGTCTGCGCCGAGACCAGAAGGTCCCGCCCGACCAGCTCCGGCTGGCTGACAGCCATCTGAACAGGCGTCAAAACATCATAGCCCTTGCGGGCCAGCGCATCTGCAATCGTTTTTTTCAAGGGTCCGGTTCTTTTCCTGGGGAGAATGACCCGCCCGGCGCATCACCCTGGGCGGAGGTCTCGCGCAATATCCCTTAACGCGGGGTTTGTATAGGGATGGAAATTGTTTGGGTGGTGGGGCGGTATGGGCGCGGAGCCGACCTTCGCCGCGCCAACCACCAACGGCCGCGATGCGCAGAAAGCATATGGCAGGCCCGAAGACGCCGTCCCGCAGGAAGGCGCATAACTCGCACTTTCGAAGTTCGATACTGTGCGAATGTGGAAGTTCAGGCGTCCGCACATGTCGCAGGAATGTACTGACACGCGCTGATGCCCTTCCTGCCGCGCCTTTAGGGGCTCCGGCCGCCGATCGTTATAACGGCGGCCGGATTTCCTCTCCAGCGGGACGTCAGTCGGGTGCTTCGACCAGAATCTTCACATGAGACTTTTCCGCGACAAGTGCTTCGAAGCCCTCTGCGACAATGTCATCCAAAGCAACCCGCTTGGTGACCAGTTGATCGGCGCTGAAATACCCTTGGGTCATCAGCGCCATGACCGCCGGATAGACATTGCGATAGGCGATGGTGCCTTGTAGCTGGCGCTCCTTGAGCACGACTGTGTTGGGCTGAAACGAGGCCTCCTGTTCCCAGATCGACACGACCAGAACCTGTCCCTCGTGGCGGGTGGCGTCGATGCATTGTGGCAGAACCTGAGGCACGCCGGTCACCTCAAAGGCGACGTGAACCCCAGCCGTGGCCTCGCGGATCGCCGCGACGGCATCCGTTGTTGTCGGATCTATCGCCGACGTCGCGCCGAGGTCGAGTGCCTTTTGCCGCCGCACCTCCGAGGGCTCCACGACGTGAATCTCTGACGCGCCGGCAACGCGCAGCGACTCCACCACCAGAAGCCCGATTGGACCCGCGCCAAAGACAGCCGCCTTGTCGCCGGCCTTGATCTTGGACAGGCGCACAGCGTGCAAGGCGACGGCAGCGGGCTCCACGAGCGCGCCCTGTTCCATCGAAAGCGCTTCGGGCATCTTGTGAACCATGCGCGCCGGGACAACGCTATGGGTGGCAAAGCCGCCGTGCCCGCCGGACAAGCCGACAAAACCGAGGCTGTCACAGAGGTTGTATTTGCCTTCGAGGCAGGCCGGGCACTCCCCGCAAGCAAAGATCGGTTCGATGGCGACGCGGTCGCCCACCGCAAGATCTGTGACGCCGTCGCCCAGTTCCGAGACGGTACCACAATACTCGTGCCCCATGGTGATCGGCGCCTTGTCGTGGCTCAGCGGGTGGTCTTCGTCCACGGGCACAAAGATCGGCCCGGCGAGGTATTCATGCAAGTCGCTGCCACAGATCCCGGTCCACGCGACCTTGACCTTCACCTCGCCCTTACCGGGTTTTGGTTCCGGGATATCTTCGACGCGAATATCCTTCACGCCATGCCAACGTGCTGCTTTCATTTCTTTTCTCCAATGTCAGTAAGGGGTGCGCCCGGCGGGAGGAAGCTGCCGGGCGCTTGGGCGCGCCACCTCGGGCGCTGCCCGGTCATCGCATCACGACAGGTGATGCACGTCTTGCAGGCCGTAGACGGGGGTGTCGATGCCTTCCATCCGCGCCTTCAGTTGCAACGCAAGGTACAAAGAGTAATGGCGAGACTGGTGCAGATTTCCGCCATGGAACCAGAGGTTGTCCTGCTGAGTCGGCTTCCACATGTTGCGCTGCTCGCCTTCCCAGGGGCCGGGGTCCTTGGTGGTGTCGGAGCCGAGCCCCCAAACCTTGCCAACCTTGTCTGCAACCTCCTGGCTGATCAGGTCTGCGGCCCAGCCGTTCATCGAGCCATATCCTGTCGCCATGACCACCAGGTCGGCGTCCAGATGCGTGCCATCCGACAGCACGACGCCGGTCTCGTCAAAGCGCTCTACCTGGCCTTTGACCAGCCTCACCTCGCCATCAATGATCAACTGGCTGGCGCCGACGTCGATATAGTATCCCGAACCCCGCCGCAGATATTTCATGAACAGGCCAGACCCGTCATCGCCCCAGTCGAGGTCAAACCCGGCTTTCTCAAGTCCGGCATAGAACTCGGCATCTCGCTCGCGCATCTGGTCATAGAGTGGGATTTGGAATTCATGCATGATCCGATAGGGCAGGGAGGCAAAGATCATGTCGGCCTTCTCGGTTGTCACTCCGTTGGCCACCGCCTCCTCTGAGTAGAGCGCGCCGAGTCCGATATCCATCAACGTATCGGACCGCACGATATGGGTAGACGAGCGCTGGACCATCGTCACATCGGCATCCGCCTCCCAGAGCGCGGCGCAGATGTCATGGGCCGAGTTGTTCGACCCGACGACCACTACTTTCTTGCCAGTCCAGGCATCCGGGCCGTCGTGCTGCGAGCTATGCTGGATCGTGCCCTTGAAACTGTCCATGCCGGGGAACGCCGGCATGTTGGGCTTGCCGGACATGCCCGTGGCCAGCACCAGATGCGTGGGACGCAAGGTGACCTCTTCGCCGTCGCGGTTGACGGTGACGGTCCAGGTGCCGGCGGCCTCGTCGAACTCGGCGCTGGTGACTTCGGAGCGGCTCCAGTAGTTCAGCTCCATGACCTTGGTGTACATCTCCAGCCAGTCGCCCACCTTGTCCTTCGGCGTAAAGACTGGCCAGTTTTCGGGGAACTTGATGTAGGGCAGGTGATCGTACCAGATCGGGTCATGCAGGCAGAGCGACTTGTAGCGTGACCGCCACTGGTCGCCGGGCCGGTCATGCTTGTCGAGAACTATGGTCGGCACGCCAAGCTGGCGCAGGCGCGCACCAAGGGCGATGCCGCCCTGCCCACCACCGACGATCACCGTGTATGGCTGCTCGGTATAGCCAAGCTCGGCGGCTTCGGCTTCGCGTTTTTCCTTCCACGACTTCCTGTTCTTGGCGGCGCCGTGTTCTGCGCCCATAGGGCGACGCTTGCCGCTGTTCTCCTCGAAGCCCTTCAATTCCTGTAGCGCCGTCAGCAGGGTCCAGATCCGCCCATCCTTCAGGCGCATCAAGCCCCACCCCCGGCCGACGGCGGTTTCGAACGTGATCCAAGCGGTGACGACACCGCCATCCTCGTCGGGCGTTTCGCCGTCCTGAATGGCGAACGCGTGCGGCTTTGTGTGTTTCAGTTGCGCCGCCAACAGGTTCTGAACACCGGACGGCCCCTCTACCGTCTTGAGGTTCCATGTCACGGCGACCAGATCGCGCCAGTAACTGTCAGTGGCAAAGAGCGCGCTTGCTGCCTGCGCGTCGCCTGCCTCCAAGGCGACGTTCAGGCTGTCGAGCACCTCTTGCACCTGCGTTGTGACCGTTGAGTCGAGCATTGCGTTTCCTCCTCATCAGCAATGTGATGAGGACAGAGTGGCGAAAGGACGTGCGGGCGTTCCACGGGAATCAGGGGAATATCGCCCTCGATGTGGTTGCGGCGCCGCAGCATGTTGCATGCGCAACATTGCGCAACACCTCAGTCGGGCGCGCGCAACCCCTCTTTGCGGATACGGCGCAGAACCGTCGACCGGTTGACCCCCAACCGGCGCGCAGCGCGGGCCATGTTCCAGTTGCAGGCGTCCAGAACCGCCTCCAGACCCTGCTCCTGCGCGCGCGACCGCGGGGCGGCAGGCAGATCCGGCAGATCGATCACGGTGGTTTGCGCCATCGCGCAGGCCACATCCAGCGCATTGCCAAGCTCACGCAGGTTGCCCGGCCAGTCGCGCGCAGTCAGTTCGGCCCGCGCCGAAGGTGTCAGGCGCATCTCGCCCCCACGGCGGCGCCGGAGCAGACGATCAATCAACCAGCCGAGGTCCTGCCTTTCGCGCAGAGGCGGCAATTCCAGTGTCGAGCCCGACAGCCGGAAATAGAGCGCAGAGGGCATGATCTTCAGCTCCATCAGATCAGAGGGCGTGTATCCGGTGGTCGAAATCGGGCGCATATTCGGATGCGCATCCAGAAGCCCCGCCAGCACCCGTGCGGTGTCCGGCTGCAGATCCTCGATCCGTCGCAGCAGCAACGTTTCCGGCCCCGATTGTCCGGCGAGCGCTTCACGCATCTCTTCGGGACGCATTCCCGCGCATTCCAGCGCAATGAAACCACCGCGTCGAGAGGCCATGTGAATGGCGCGGGCCAGCTTGGTCTTGCCGCTGCCGCTTTCGCCACAGATGAGCAGCGGCACTTCGGTCGGCGCGAGCCGTTCGGCCTGCGTCAGGAGCCGGGTCATCGTCGGATCGCGTCCGGCCAGAGTTGCCTGAAAACCGCCACGCGCATGTCTTTCGGGAGAGTCCGATTCCGGGCGGATCCTGCGTGGGGCCTGCGGCGCGATCGCGTGGCCGAAGACCGCGCCCCCATCGGCCAAAGCGACGACCCTTTCTTCTGTGGGGCGGTCGCGCATCAGGTCAGGCAGGTCATCGACGCTCAACCCCAGAAGGCAATCGATCCGCTCGCCTATCAGGCTCTTGCCGCGTGACAGCATCCGCGTTGCGGCATGCGTGGCCCCGATCACCCGACCTGTTCCGTCGAGTGACACGGCCGCTTCCGGATCCACGTCGAGGAATTCTGGGCTGGACGAAAACCGCAGCACCCACTCGCGACGGCTCGCCGCCATGAGATTCGCCATCTCGACCCGCCGGGCCGCCGCCGTCACAAGGGACATGGCGAGGTTCTGGCTGCTTTTCGGCGCCGGAGAGCGCAGCAGAGAGATATCCAGAACGGCCGCAAGTTGCCCGACGCTGTCGTAGATCGGCGCTGCAGTACATGACAGCCCCGTATGTGCGTTTCCGAAGTGATCGTCCTGATGCACGGTCACCGGCTCGCCCGTGAAGATGCAGGCCCCCACACCGCAGGTGCCGGCAATGTCTTCGGACCAGTTCGAGCCGAGGTAAAGACCTGCGTTTCGCAACTCTTCGACAAACAGATCGTCCCCGAAAAAATCGACGCAGACGCCTTTTGCATCCGTCAGCAACAGAACATAGTTCTGTCCGGTCACCTGCCGAAACAGGCTTTGCAGGCTGGATCGCGCCGCGCCTATCATCCAATCGGCCTGATCGCGGTGTATGCGAAACTCTGTGTCCGTCACGATATGGGCCGGATCACTGCGCGTTGGGTCCATCCCATAGAGCTCGACGCATCGACGCCAGGAGGCATCTACGTAAACGTCTCGACCAGACGCATGACCGTCCAGAACCTGCGCGATTTCCTCGACATGATGACTCTCAACCATGAAATCCTCCCGTGTAGAAGATAGCACAAACAACAGGTGTGCGCACAAAGGAAGACTATGGTCTGGGGCTTTGCTGCTTTCAAACCGAGCCAGCTTGCGTGGCAAGGCCCTCGGGGGATGGGCTCAAAGCGGCCGGATTTCGGCGGCATGCCACACGCCAGCAATGGGCCGTTCGCGTCCCACAGGCGCTGTCGCGCCGTTCCCCTTGCGCCGCAACGCAGTGAAGGTCTGCTGTAAAATCAAACCGCGCGCTTGAACTACCAAACCGCCCTTACCGCTCTGGCGCGGGCAATCGATCAGACGGATTTGAATAGGCGTCTCGGCACTGGTCGTGATCCTATGCAGGTTCCGAGCACATGTAAGGGAAAAACTGATGCAATTTCAAATGTCAGACAATTGATTGTCAGACTCATTTTTTGCGCATAATGTTCTGAGGGACGTTGATTTTCTGGCGTTTGTTTTCGAGTTGGAGGAGCAGGCTTAGTCTGCGACGGCACGCAAAGTGGCGTTGGGCGACAGCTAGGCAACTACGAAAACCGGGGGGGAGGGAACCCCGCAATTTTGGCCCTGTGGCCCAAAAAACCTAGCCCGCCAAAGCGGGTCTTTTCGCAAACGGGAGGACCACCATGAACCTGAGACCTGATCCAACATTCCACGCATCTCCAAAGCTTGCCATGCAAGCCCCGGTGGAGAACTACGCCTTCACCGTCATGCTCAGCCCCGATGGCTCGCAATCTGATGGCATTGCCGTGATTGATCTCAATCCGAAATCCGACACCTACGGCGAAATCGTCCATCAGGTGATCGTGCCAAACAAGGGCGATGAATTTCACCACTTCGGCTGGAACGCCTGTTCGTCGTCTTTGTCGCCACTGACCGGCCACGCCTTTCTGGAACGCCGCTACCTGATCGTGCCGGGCATCCGATCCTCACGCATCTACATCATTGACGTGAAAGACCCTTTGAAGGCTCATATCCACAAGACGATCGAGCCGGAGGAGCTGTTTGAGAAAACAGGATACTCGCGCCCCCACACGATCCACTGCGGGCCCGAGGGTATCTACGTCTCGACCCTTGGGGGCGGCGGCGAGGACGGCACCGATGGTCCCCCTGGTATCTTCATCATGGATTGTGAGACCTTTGAGATCATCGGCCGCTACGAGATGGACCGCGGCAAGCAGGACAAGCACTACGACTTCTGGTGGAACCTGCCGCAAGACTACATGGTGTCCTCCGAATGGGGCTTGCCGCCGCAGTTTGAAAACGGCGTCGTGGCCGAGGATTTGCTGTCCAACAAATACGGCCACTCGATCCACTTCTGGGATCTGCGCGCGCGCAAGAATATCCAGACCATTGATCTAGGTGAGAATTACCAGATGGCGCTGGAAATCCGGCCCGCGCATGATCCTACCAAGTCCTACGGCTTCTGCGGTGTGGTCGTGGACACCACCAACCTGCAAGGCGCGATCTTCACATGGTGGCGCGATGACGACGGGGTGTGGCAGGCCAAGAAGGTCATCACCATTGATCCACGCCCAGAAGACGCTGAAAATCTGCCACCGCTCTTGAAGGGCTTCGGCGCGGTGCCACCACTGGTCACCGACATCGACCTCAGCCTCGATGACAAATACCTCTACGTCGCATGCTGGGGATTGGGAGAGATGCATCAATACGACGTGTCAGACCCGTTCAACCCAAAGCTGGTGGGCAAGGTCGAGGTCGGTGGCATTGCCAAAGGCGCGGCCCACCCCAATGGCAAGCCCTTCGCCTTCGGTCCGCAAATGGTCGAGATCAGCCGCGATGGCAAACGCGTCTATTGGACCAACTCGCTTTACTCGACTTGGGACGAGCAGTTCTATCCCGATGATGAAGGCGGACAGATGGTTATGGCGGACGTGGGCGAGAACGGGGGGCTGACGTTGAACAAGGACTTCTATATTGATTTCCCCACAGGCTTGCGATCCCACCAAATCCGCTTGGAGGGCGGTGATTGTTCGACCGACAGCTTCTGCTACCCCTCTGTCTAGGTGTTTGGCGAACTGAACACGGTGGCGGCTCTTTGGGGGGCCGTCACTTTTTCAGGCATTTACCATGGTCTGAACCCCGGTATGGGCTGGCCGCTCGCGGTGTCGGCAGCCTTGATGGAGCGAAAACCAAGCGCAATGCCGAAGGCGCTAGCCATGCTGGCATTCGGGCATTTTCTCGCCATGATCGGTATTCTGCTGCCGTTCTCCCTGATGATCTTCTTGGTGCAGTGGCAGGCTCAAATTCGCTTCGGAGCAGGCGTTTTGGTAATCGCCATGGGCCTGTATCTGCTGATCAACCGCCGCCATCCGAAGGCCCTCGCCCGCGTCCACCCGGCCCGTCTGGTGCTCTGGTCCTTCCTCGCGGCGACGGCCCATGGTGCAGGCTTGATGCTGGTGCCGATCTACCTCGGTATTTGCGCCATCGGAGCGGAGGAGACAGGGCACTTGGCGGCTCAAGCGTTGATGTCCAATAATGTCCTGACTGCCTTCGCCGTCGCGCTTGTCCATACGTTTTCGATGACCCTGGCAGGTGGTGTTTTCGCCGTGATTATCTACCGCTGGCTGGGCCTGAAATTCCTGTCCCGTACGTGGTTCAACCTCGACATCGTCTGGGCGCTAAGCCTGATCGCAGTCGGCGCATTCGGAATTGCGTCGGCTTATTGGGGGCACTGAGAAGAACCGTTTCTCGAACCATCGCACCTCAAGCATGGCAAATATCCTTGCCGCACCTGTGTCGCCCAGTGATTCCAAATGCTGCGCAGGCAATCACGGTCCGCTTCGTGGAGGTTGCAGTGCCGCGTCGATGACCCGGACCCCGGTCCGCAATGGGTCGGAAACCACACCCACCGGGATCGGCCCAGGGGAGTCCTGCCCCGCCGGGGACAGGGGGTGAGGGGCAGCTTGGGCGCGTCGTGAGGGGCGGCATGACAGATTCCTTTCGCGGGATGCCTGGCAGCATCGCGCAAAAGGGTTAAGGCCGGGTGAATGCGGCGTTGCGCGGCGGTCGCGATGGGATTTTGTACAAAAGCTGCGCCAGCAGGGCCGGATTACGTACGAAAGCGCCGTACAAACCGGACGTTTTGTACGCGGCGCGGCGGCTCAGGTGATCGTCTCCAGACGCTCCTTGCTCAGGTCGCCGGGCACGATCGTGACCGGTATCGGCAGGGTGCCGGAATTCTTGGTAAGCTGCGTCACCAGCGGCCCCGGCCCGCCTTTTCCCGTCCCCGCGCCCAGAACCAGAATGCCGATCTCCGGGTCGTCCTGAACCTGCGCGATGATCTCCGACACCGGCTCGCCTTCGCGAATTACCAGTTCAGGATCAACACCTTGCTTGTCGCGCATCCATTTGGCGAAGACCTCGAAATGGGCGTGAATCCTTTCACGCGCCTCCTCGCGCATGATGTCGCCCACCCCGATCCAGTGGTTGAACTCCTCGGGCGGGATCACCGCCAGCACCTCGACCCCGGCTTTGGTATTCGCCGCCCGCATCGCCGCAAAGCGCATCGCATTGAGGCATTCACGGCTATCGTCCAGAACGACCAGAAACTTGCGCATATGTCATTTCTCCCTTGGGCGGCATCATGAGCGCGATTTGCGCGCGGGGCAATAGATTGAATACAGGCAATTGTAAAATAAAGGTTTTTTCAGTGGAACGTGCCCGCGACTCGGCCCAGCAGCATGAAGGCGCGGGCGGTGCGCGTGTCCGAGAGCTCCGAGATTTCCGAGTCCGTGGCGGTCTCGGCGAACTGGGTGAACATCCGGTCGAACAGGCGCAGGAAATGATGTGCCGCGTCGCGGAAAATCGAGTCCTGCTTCATCCGCGCCGCCGTCAGCGCCAGCGACGAGCGGTCCCGTACCCCGCCCAGCGCCGCCACCGCGCGCCCCCTCTCGCCCGCGCCAAAACGGCGCCACAGTTCCGGGCGGGCCATGTCGGGCTTGAGGTCGTCCATGTAGATGCCGTCATGCGACAGCAGCGTCAGCACATCCTGCGCCGCCTGGATCAGCTGCGCGGTCTGGCGGTCCTTGAGGGCCTTGCGCAAGGCAGCAAAGCCCTCGCGGTCGTCGGGGGTCTCGGGAAAGTTCAGCGCCCGGATGAAATCCGCGCGCCCCAGCGGCGGCTGCATGTCCTCGGCGGTGGTGCCCAGAGGCAGAGCCACCTGATCGTCCTCGCCCGCCTCAGCCGGCTCCGGTGCGGGCGGAGGCGGGGCCGCCTCGGCCTGCCGCGTCGAGGTGAACATCGCCAGTGCGGTCTCGGCCTTGCGCTGCGCGGCGGCGATCTCGTCCAGCTTGCGGGTAACCGACGGTTCGCTGACAGCGTGGCGCTCCTGGTTCTGCGCCACATAGGTCTGGCGGATCGCGTCTATCGCAGCCTGAAGGCGCTGGCTTTCCTCGCGCATCACCCTTGACGCGCGCGCCGCCGTGGCCGCCACCCAGATCATCGCCACCGGCATGAAGATCGCCAGCATGATCATGATGAACCGCAGAATGCCGCCGGGCGAGGCGGCGTCCGGGCCGGTGTCCAGCACGATGAAAAAGACCGCAGCCGCCGTCAGCCAGACGAACGACAACGTGAGAGCGATCACCTCGATTCCGGTGATTCGCTCCTTGATGCTTCGGTCATAGACCCCCAGCGGGGGTGCGGGCGAATCCTTGCGCTCGGCCATGATGTGCGCTGCCTGTCAGATGTAATCGACTTTTAGCACTTCGTAAGATCGCTCGCCACCGGGCGTGCGCACTTCGACGCTGTCGCCTTCTTCCTTGCCGATCAGGGCACGCGCAATGGGCGATTTCATGTTCAGCAGCCCCTGTTCGATATCGGCCTCGTATTCGCCGACGATCTGCCAGGTCTTTTCTTCATCGGTGTCCTCGTCCACCAGCGTCACCGTGGCGCCGAATTTGATCGGCCCCTTCAGCTTGGTGGGGTCGATCACTTCGGCGAGGCTGATCACGCCTTCGAGTTCCTTGATCCGGCCCTCGATGAAGGACTGCTTTTCCTTGGCCGAGTGGTATTCGGCATTCTCGGACAGATCGCCATGCTCACGCGCCTCGGAAATCGCGCGGATGATGGCCGGGCGCTCCTCGGATTTGAGATGCTTGAGCTCTGCCTCAAGGGCGGAGTGGCCCCTGCGGGTCATCGGGATCTTTTCCATTCAAACCGTCCACAATCGTTGCGGGGCCGCACATGTGGCCCCGTCAGGTATCTTTTCGAGTTCGAGGCAGATTGCCCCGAGCGGACAGGACTTTGCAATAGGCGATGCCCCGCCGGTGCCGGTCGGATCATCTAATTGGGTCTTTTGCCGCTTTCACCACCTGATTACGTCGTGTTTCAATTGACCTTCGCCGCGGCGGCGCGCTAACCACATGCGCAACTTTGTTACCTGCCAGCTACGCCTTGGGAAAGGATGCACCTCATGTCCGAAGTGACACGCGAAGCCATGGAATACGATGTCGTGATCGTCGGCGCGGGCCCCGCGGGCCTGAGCGCCGCGATCCGCCTCAAGCAGCTTGACCCCTCGCGCGAGGTCGTCGTGCTGGAAAAGGGGTCCGAAGTGGGCGCGCATATCCTGTCGGGCGCAGTGCTGGACCCCTGCGGCCTCGATGCGCTTATCCCCGACTGGAAAGACAAGGGCGCGCCGCTGAACACGCCGGTCAGGCAGGACAATTTCTACATGCTGGGCGAAGCCGGAAAGATCCGCGTGCCAAACTTTCCGATGCCACCGCTGATGAACAACCACGGCAATTACATCGTCTCGATGGGTAATGTCTGCCGCTGGATGGCCGAGCAGGCCGAGGAGCTGGGCGTTGAGATATTCCCCGGCATGGCCTGCTCCGAAGTGGTCTACGGCGACAACGGCGAAGTGAAGGGCGTGGTCGCGGGCGAATTCGGCCGCAACCCCGATGGTACGCCCGGCCCGTCCTATGAGCCGGGCATGGAACTGCATGGCAAATATGTCTTCCTCTCCGAGGGCGTGCGCGGCAGCCTCGCCAAGGAAGTGATCGCCAAATACGATCTGAGCGCCGGGAAGGAGCCCCAGAAATTCGGCCTCGGGATGAAGGAAATCTGGGAAATCGACCCCGACAAGCACAACGAGGGCGAGGTCACGCATACGATGGGCTGGCCGCTTGGCAAGAACGCGGGCGGCGGGTCGTTCATCTATCACCTCGAGAACAACCAGGTCTATGTCGGCTTCGTGGTTCACCTGAACTACAAGAACCCGCATCTTTACCCCTATATGGAGTTCCAGCGCTTCAAGCATCACCCGATGGTCGCCGAACTGCTGAAAGGCGGCAAGCGCGTGGCGTACGGTGCGCGCGCCATTTCAGAGGGCGGCTATCAGTCGATGCCCAAGATGGTCGCGCCGGGCGTGGCGTTGCTGGGCTGTTCGGTGGGCATGGTCAACGTGCCGCGCATCAAGGGCAACCATAACGCCATGCTCTCGGGCAAGGCCGCCGCCGAGGC
>Ga0102925_1000177_pt1 | contig 32305 bp, 29 predicted proteins | sample SalPonR1_A_D1_MG_FD_78216 | JGI IMG/M metagenome (GOLD analysis project Ga0102925, IMG submission 78216) | Salt pond soil microbial communities from South San Francisco under conditions of wetland restoration - Salt Pond MetaG R1_A_D1_MG | ecosystem: Environmental > Aquatic > Marine > Intertidal...
ACTACGCCAATTTTATTTCAAAAACCAAAGAGTGGAATGATCGCCGTGTTAAAGCACTCAGAGACCTGCTTGATGCCGAATCACTGGGCGATAAAAAATGGCTCATTGCCCGGGTAGACGGCCATCTTACTGAGACCGATTCGGTGGTGGTTTCGACAGTTCCGCTTTTCTTGTTAACCGCAGACAGCACACATAAAAATCCAAAATTGTTCTGACAAAGCTGATGGAATCACTCTTAAAAAATCTATTCCGATTTGAGCATGAGGATTCGCTTGGCGTGCAGCTTTTTCTCAGGTTTTTTGAACTCTTTACAGTCACCTATTCCATTGTCTACGCATGGTCGTGGGGTCTGTTTATTTTGAGGATCAGTGATGTAGTTCTGCCTTTGGGCATGGCAAATTACCTGCCGATGGAGTTGATTTTTGATTACAATCTTTCCCTGGTTAACGCGGTTCTGATTACACTTCTTGGCGGAATTGCCCTTTTTTACAGGAAATATTCATGGCTCTATCTCATCGCTTTTCTCTTGCTTCACATTCAGTATGTAAGCCGCTTTTCGTTAGGTGAAATTCCTCACAGTTCCAATCTGCTTGGGTTCAGCCTGCTTGGACTTGGGCTCGGGTTCACATTTTTTAAAGAGAAGACAAGGGCACTATCTTTCGCCTACGGTTTTTTAATCTTCTTTTTGGGCCTTGCATATACATCAGCAGGGATCAGTAAAATGATTGGTACCGGGATTACCTGGGTGGATGGAAATCATTTGTGGCTTTGGATCTCGGAAAAATCAGTGGATGTGCTGGCCGGGTACGGCGAGTTTAACTACAGTTTTGTCCAGGAACTTGCACTCAGCAGCCGGTTTATTGCAACCGTGATATTAGTGATAGGGCTTCTCACTGAGCTTACAGCATTCCTGGTCTGGTGGAAAAAACTGCGTCCGTATATCATCACCCTTCTCATCGGCATGCATATCGGAATTTATTACTCTATGAATATATGGTTTCTCTCCTATATGATTGAATTGGTGATTATCGGGTACCCGTGGTATCACCTGATCAACAAATATGGGCTACAAATCAGCGAAAGAAGAAAGCAATTATTGCTAAAGTTTGTTTGATTTCTCTTCGGGACACTTTTATTGATCGATAAAAAGAGGAAGCCAGATCATTTGTAAGTTTTGATTTTGATTATCCTGATGTTGACCCCGGATACCAATGGGAAACAGGCTGAAAGCCTGTAGAAACTCAGCGTGGCCAAAGCCCGGGGTAAAATTCGTGAACCTTTGAGTCCTCGTAGCAATAAACGTCCGGGTTTTACCACGAGGACACGAGGACACCAAGCAACACGAAGAAACAGCATTTTCATTTTACATAATGATCTTTACGGATGAGACTGCTTTGTAATCAGGGGAGTTTGTATGATTCTTTGATTGCACCCGAGCGGTAGGCTTTCAGAAGATTTTTCAGATCTTTTATCTTCTCACCGATTTCAAGACCCTTGTCTGTATCTCGGACCCGGATTCTCTTCCTGTTCTGTTCCAGGATTTGCGTTTCCGAATGGATATCCTGTGCTTCTTCGATTGCAACCTGAGTTGAATCAAATGATTCGTGTGCGGCCAGAAGAAGTCCGTAGGAGTTAAAAATGAGCGTATAACCGGCAATCCCGGTTTTGGACTGGTAGGCTTTGGCAAAGCCGCCGTCAATCACCAGCAATTTTCCGCCGGCCTTTACGGGATCTTCTCCTTTTTTAACTTTTACGGGTACATGGCCGTTTATGATGTGTCCGGTTGCGGGATCAAGCCCGAACTCGGTTAAAATCTCTTCCGCCACTTGCTCATTGGTCCGGTAGTCGTAATAGGGATTCATCTCCTCGTTATGGGTATCAGAATCGCTGATAAAATAGCGTTCAAACGTGGCCATTTTGGATTTACCAAAGAGGGGAGACTGGTCTCCACTCCACAAATACCACATGGTATCCTCACCGTATTGTTTCTTTTTTGGATTCCCGGTGGTAAAATAGCCCTGGCGCGCCAGTCGCTCGAGCCTGTCCATAAACTCTTTGGGGCTGTGGTCGATATCATCAAAGGTAAAGTGGCGCAGTTTCCCGCTTTTGGTCATAGGGATACAGCCGTGGTAGAGCAGGTTGCCGTTGTACGTCAGGTACATACTGCCCTTGGAAAAGAGAAACCGGGCGTGAGCCTGCAGCCGCTCACTGTTGGCAAAAGAGAGGCAGAGTTTTTCCATAACTCCCTTTTCCTGTTCCGAAAGTGTGAAAGGATCTGACGGATCAATCGTTGGAAAATGAGTATCCAGCAGGGGATATGAGTTCTCACCAATATGGACTGTGCCTGCGTCAAAGTTGATTTTATCGAGCAGCAGACGGTCCTCCATTCCGTATTGCGGCCGCCGCTGAATGATCTGTCCCTCCAGCTTCAGCTGGATCACGGTGATAGCCTTGTGCATTCGCGCCATCAGCAGCTGCTCATTTTCGGTAAAGCCGTTCTCCTGGTCTTTGGACCTGAACTGCTTGCAGGGATCACTGCCATACACATCCATCGCAAGCGATACCAGCGGCAGCATACTGATAGCATAGCCATTTTCGAGTGTCTCCATATTGGAGTAGCGAAGAGAGACACGAATCACATTTGCAATGCAGGCTTCGCTGCCGGATGCGGCGCCCATCCAGACGATATCGTGGTTTCCCCACTGGAAATCGACCGAGTGATAGTCGTGCAGCGTGTCCATAATGATATGTGCACCGGGTCCCCGGTCGTACACATCACCGATCACATGCAGGCGTGCAATGGCCAGTCTCTGAATCAGCTCGGCCAGTGCAATGATGAACGCCTCTGCCCGGCCGGTATCGATAATGGATTTGATAATGCTGTTGTAATACTCCTGGCGGTTTGCAGCGCTCTCCTGCTCATGCAGAAGCTCTTCAATGATGTAGGCAAAATCCTTCGGCAGGGCTTTACGAACCTTGCTGCGGGTATATTTGGATGAAGAGATCCGGCACATTTTAATCAGTCTGAAAAGAGTAATCCGGTACCATTCATCCTTTGATTCCACATCCTTCAGAATGAGCGGCAGTTTCTTCTGCGGATAGTAGATCAGTGTTGCCAGGTTCTGTTTCTCCTGCTTCAGCAGTGTATCCTGGAAAACCTCCTCGATACGTCTCTTGATTGATCCCGAACCGTTGCGCAGCACATGCAGGAAAGACTCATACTCCCCGTGGATATCCGAGATAAAATGTTCCGTTCCTTTCGGCAGCTCCATAATGGCACTCAGGTTAATAATTTCCGTTGAAGCAGACGGGATGGTCGGGTACTGCCGGGCAAGCAGGTTCAGGTAGCGCATTTCCTTTTCTGGCAGATCCATAGTGGTCAATTTTTATTAAAATGCTTTAAGTGATGAATTCTCTTAGAAACCGGTATCTGTTTCAAGATAGTGTAACGGTGGGTTTTATGAAATGTAAACGTCGCAGGGAAATTTAAGCAGTCAGGAGTTTGATACGTATGGTAACCTGTAAGCAGCGGGCCAGTAGGCAGTACACAGTGTGTTGATTATTGATGCCTGAATATGGTTGACTGGCAGCCAAGCCAATGGAGATCAGCCAGTGGTCGGAGACGCTTCTTTCAGTCTCCTGACTGATGACACGGGCGTGGGTTAGGAGTGCACGGCGTATTTGAATCTAAGCTGAACCAAACCACTCCAACGCCGTGAGAACAAAAACAGGGAATAAATATGTATTTTTTTTACCTGGCAAATCTATGATTAGGAAAAATCCCGGAGGGATTCCACGTGGGTAACGCCGGGTGAAACCCGGTGGAAGAAGAGGCCCCAACCCAAAAATCCCCGAGGCAGCCGGCTTTCAAAAGGCGAAAGATTACATCGAGGGGATGTGTGATGATTTTTGGAAAGGGAAAAGACGATCTGGATATTGAATGAGTTTATCGAATGATATCGAATGATCATGACAGGCCGGGTTGGCGGCCATGCCGGGGAGATGTCTCGATTCGCTCACCGCCACTCGGCGGATCGCTCACTCGACATGACAGCTTTCATTTTGTTATGAGCGGCGGGTATAAAGACCGTGCTATGAACATGATCCCCGGTACCCGCCGAACATGAATCTGCTTTAACTCCCCTCTGATTCACGATTGCGGCCGGATTGACAGCCATTCAATTGGATGTCGGTATGTTGTCTTAATCAGACCCGCCTCACGCCGTAAAGCAAAAAGTTGTGAATGAGCTTGTAACTTTACGCCAAGTACACAGGTATTCAGCAAAAATCCCGGAGGGATTTAACGTGATTAGCGCCGGGTTGCAACCCGGTGGAAGAAAAGGTCCCAACCCAAAATCCCCGAGACGGCCGGCTTTCAAAAAGCGAAAGATTTCATCGAGGGGATGCGCGATGATTTTTGGAAAGAAATCAGTCAGTGAGCCAAAAAACAAGTAGACAGTAAAAAAGTAGACAGTATGCAGGGCTTGTTAGTTGGCAGCCGTGCCAGTGAGATCAGCCAGTGGGCGGAGACGCTTTTTTCAATCAGCCCAAAAAGCGGGCTTCCTTCAGGACCTGTTCGTCTCCTGACTGATGACAAGGAGCTCAGTCCGGTTATTTATATTTTTTATGAAACCGCTATTAAAACTCATTAACTAAAAGAATAGTGAGGACTTCTTTATTTAAGTATGAACAAAAAACATTATCTTAAATACATATTCTGAATAAAAATAAAAAATCATGGATACAGAACTTCTTAAACGAATTACATTAAACCCTGAAATTTGTCATGGGAAGCCGACCATTCGTAATAAACGTTATACGGTGGACTTGATTTTAGATCTTCTTTCATCAGGTATGACACAAAAAGAGATTTTGAATGATTATCCAGCTTTGGAGAAGGAAGATATACGGGCCTGTCTTGCATACGCTTCTAAAATTACCAAAACGAAAACCTATGTAAAGTCAGCGTGAAATTTTTGGTTGATGCCCAGTTACCTCCAAAAATGTGTGAAATACTTGAAAAAACCGGATTTCATGCAAAACATGTAGAGACTTTGCCTGAAGGAGATGAAACAAAGGATCGCGAAATATCTGGATATGCTGACAACAACGGGTTCATAGTTATTACGAAGGATATTGATTTTTATCACTCTCACATGATATTAGGAAAACCTGGAAAATTATTCCTGATTACAACAGGTAATATCAAAAATAAAAAGCTCTTCAACCTGATAAGGAAACATTCTCAAACAATTAAAAACTTGCTTATGGATTGTCACTATATAGAATTAAGTGATGATGGTATTTATGGAAGCTAAACTGTTGTTAGTTTCCTGATTGAAGACAGGCCGGGTTGGCAGCCATTAAATTGGAGAACGGTCCGTTGTCTTAATCAGACCCATCTCACGCCATAAAGCAAAAAGTTGTGAATGAGCTTGTAACTTTACGCCAAGTACACAGGTATTCAAACAAAATCCCGGAGGGATTCCACGTGGGTAACGCCGGGTTGCAACCCGGTGAAAAGGGAAGCCCAACCCCACAATCCCCGAGACGGCCGGCTTTGAAAAGGCGAAAGATTACATCGAGGGGATGCGCGATGAATTTTGGAAAGAAATTTTGGAAAAGAAATCAGGCAGTGAACAAAAAAACAAGCAGGCAGTAAAACAGTAGACAGTGTGCAGTCATTTGATAAGAATTTTGCTGTGAAGCAGAAAGTTGATTTTTCAATTTTTGTATATTACCGAAACTGATCTTTAAAAGTATTATTTAAAATGTACGTAACCATTCATAAATCATAAATTATATAAAAACAAAGGTAAGAGATTTGAATAAAAAAAATGATCTTTTAAAAGAGGCATTATTGCTTGAGCCCAAAGAAAAAGCAAACCTTATCGAGGCACTTATGATTAGCCTGGATACCCCTGACGAGGCCATTGACGCATTATGGAAGCAGGAGTGTGAAAGAAGAATAGATGCTTACGGTCAAGGTGATCTCAAGGCTGTTACCTTACAAGAGGCCTTTGCCAAGTACAAAACAGAAAACCAAACTATTGGGAAAACAGGTTAAAAAAATGAAAACAGTAGAAAGCTTTCACAGCCATGCATATATTCTGGAAAAATCCCGGAGGGATTCCACGTGGGTAACGCCGGGTGAAACCCGGTGGAAGAGAAGACCCCAACCCATAAATCCCCGAGACGGCCGGCTTTCAAAAGGCGAAAGATTTCATCGAGGGGATGTGTGATGATTTTTGGAAAGAAATCAGGCAGAGAACCAAAAAAAGTAGACAGTAATACAGTATACAGTATGCAGTCAGCTGTATATTGAATGTGGATGCCTGAATATGGTTGTCTGGCAGCCATGCAAATGGAGATCCTTCCACTCAGCCCCGGCTGGAACTCAAAAACCTTGGCATGAATACAGCCCGGGACTTCGGTCAGGATGACATGGGCGTGGGTTAGGAGTGCACGGCGTATTTGAATCTAAGCTGAACCAAACCACTCCAGCGCCGTGAGAACAAAAACCGGGAATAAATATGTATTTTTTTTACCTGGCAAATCTATGATTAGGCAAAATCCCGGAGGGATTAAACGTCAATAGCACCGGGTTGCAACCCGGTGAAATAGGAGGCCCCAACCCAAAAATCCCCGAGGCAGCAGGCTTTGAAAAGGCGAAAGATTACATCGAGGGGATGTGCGATGATTTTGTAAAGAAATCAGGCAGTGAACCAAAAAAGTAGACAGTAAAACAGTAGACAGTATACAGGGCTTCTTAGTTGGCAAGCCGTGCCAGTGAGATCAGCCATTGGGCGGAGTGGCTCCTTCCACTCCGTCCCGGTTAAAACTAAATGTCCTTGGCATTAATCAAGCCCGGGACTCCGGTCAGGACCTGTTCGTCTCCTGACTGATGACAATCCGGTTTGTTGGAAAGGCACGGCGTATTAATATCTGAACTGAACCAAACGCACCTCACGCCGTGAGGGTAAATCCGAAAGTGAGCTTTTGTTTTACATAGGTATTCTGGAAAAATCCCGGAGGGATTCCACGTGGGTAACGCCGGGTTGCAACCCGGTGGAAGAGAAGACTCCAACCCAAAAATCCCCGAGGCGGCCGGCTTTGATAAGGCGAAAGATTTCATCGAGGGGATGTGTGATGATTTTTGGAAAGGGGTCAGGCATTAAACCAAAAAACAAGCAGACAGTAAAACAGTATACAGTCATTTGATAAGAATTTTGCTGTGAAGCAAAAAATTAATTTTTTAAATTTTTGTATATTATCGAAAATAATCAATAAATATTTTATAAAAGATAACCTTAACCATTCATAAAAAAGATTCAGAAAAAACAATCCGTGAGAAAATACGCCAGGCGACGGAACGTAAGAAGAAAAAGAAGATTAATATTGATCGCTATTTCGGAAAAGTAAATTTTGGCGTTGATGGCCTCGAGTATCAAAAAAAGATAAGAGATGAATGGAAGGATTAGCAGATAATACCCAACCCAATTATTGTTCATCTATCATAGATGAAACATCAAAGTAGACGATAAAATATGAGTAAGAAAAAAGACATTTTAACTTATGAAGATTATGTGCAGGGAATAGACAATCTTGAACCCGAGCAACAGCTAAGTTTGGTAGAATTGCTAACCGCCAAAATAAAAAAACAGATCAGACCTGAATCTGAGAATCACAAAGTAACCGAACTCGAAGGATTAGGTGAAAAAATATGGAATGATGTTGAAACCGAACAATACATTCAAAAGGAGAGAAACTGCTGGGATTAGAAGAGAAACTACTATACAAAAAAGTGTGCATCGATACCGCCCCTTTCATCTACTATATGGAACGGCATAAAACCTATGGGGCTATTGTAAAACCTATATTTAAAGAGATTGAGAAAGGTAATATACAAGCCATAACAACAAACATTACTTTACTGGAGGTACTGGTTCAGCCATATAGATTTGGAGATGAAAAATTAGCTCAGAGATACCGAGATATACTGTTAAACTCTGAAGGTTTAACTACGTTAACAATAACCCATGAAATCACAGAAAACGCGGCAAAATTAAGAGCCAAATACTTAATACGAACACCGGATGCCATACAAATCGCAACCGCCGTTATAACTAACGCCGATGCTTTCTTAACCAATGATGAAGCTTTAAAAAAATAACGGAAGTAAACGTATTTTGTCATCAATGATGGTTGACGTTTTTAGTGAACTTGTAACATCCAGCATAAAAGCAGCTCTTGAACAGACAACGAAACTGGCCGAATAGGCGGACAGCGTAAGTTGAGCAAAGCGAAATCCCGACAGCCGGAATCTCAACTTTTGGCAAGAACATGAATTTGGCGGGAGAAGTAAGGAGTAGTTAGAAGTTAGTAAGGAGTCTGTCAATCCTCTCGGATATAAACCGGTTTTGGCAACGATATTTTGACAGATGGCTAAAAAAACAAAAATCTCAATTTTAACATGATGATTTCCCCGAAAAGCTGTATTTTCATGGCTGACATAGAGAAGAGTGCAATGAATCATCCGACGGAGCAAGTACAAAAATGCAAAAGGAGATACGACTGAAATAAATCGTGCAGAAGTTTTTCACTTTTCACTTTTGCGTTTTCACTCCTTATATTCAGCACATAAAAAACCCCCAACAAGTAACCAACAATCTGCAACCACCTTTTTGCCCGACAATAAAGAACATACCCCCCAAACCCCGGAAAGAAACACACCCGGCAAGAAAAAGAAGAACTCCGGACAGGAGGAATTCCCCCTGCAGGAGTACCGCCTTGTGCCTGCTGAAGAGTGGAGTGGCAGCGAAAGCGATGAGAACGAAATTGACCTGGTGGAACTGGCCAGGCATATTTGGGAGAACCGCTCCACCATTTACAAATTTGTGGCCGTTGGGATTGTGCTCGGACTGGCAGTGGCGCTTCTGAGCCCGAAGGAGTACCAGAGCGGCGCTACCCTGATGCCGGAAGTGCAGTCATCCCAGGGCAGTGCCGGCCAACTTTTGCAGCAGTATGGCGGACTGCTGGGCATTGGCGGAAACCTGGAAACCGGCCCAGAAGGGATGATTCCGCCGCAGCTCTACCCGCAAATTGTACAGAGCATGCCGTTCCAGCTTGCACTGCTGAATACCGAAGTGGAATTCAGAGAGTTTGATACCACGACAACAGTCTACCGCTTCTTTGATGAGCTATACACGCCTTCCGTTTTTTCATATGTTATGGATTACACGGTTGGCCTGCCCGGTAAACTAATCGGAATCTTTAAAGAGGAGGAACCGGAAGCCGCTCTGCCCCGCGGATTTGAAGTTGACTCGATCATCTCGGTGACTAAAGGCCAGATGGAAATTATTGAGAATATGCGGGAACGGGTGTCGGTCTCTCTGAATGACGAGAGCGGGGTGATTAACCTGGCAGTGGAGATGCCAGACCCCAATGCATCTGCACAGGTGGCCAAGACCAGTATTTCACTCATAAAAGAGTACATTACCCAGTACCGGACCCGGAAAGCCCAGGTAGATTTGCAATTTGCGGAAGAACAGCTGCAAACGGCTCAGCAGCGGTTTGAGGCAGCCCAAAACAGGCTGGCCGAATTTCGTGACGGCAACGTAAACCTCTCCAGTGCCCGCGCCCAGACCCAGCAGGAGCGTTTGCAGTCGGAGTACGATCTTACATTTAATGTCTATAACTCCCTGGCCCAGCAGGTGGAGCAGGCCAAATTGAAAGTACAGGAGCAGACGCCTGTTGTGAGTGTGTTGCAGCCGGTTCAGGTGCCGGTAGATGATACTTCAAGCGGTTTGACAGTATTAACTGGAATTACAGTTTTGTTCTTATTAGTCGCAATTACCTATTTAACAATTCATTTTTTATATCAGTTTAATGTTAAGAAATAAATCTATTTTAATTACCGGCGGAACGGGTTCTTTAGGCAAGGCCTTGACCAAACACATTTTTGAAAATTATCGAGACATAAAAAGACTGGTAATTTTTTCAAGGGATGAGCAAAAGCAATTTCAAATGGGGCAGGAATATCCTCATGATAAGTATCCCCAAATAAGATTTTTTATCGGGGATATTCGGGATGAAGATAGAATTAAGCGTGCTCTTAAGGGTATAGATTATGTAATTCACGCAGCGGCAATGAAACACGTACCTATTGCTGAATACAATCCAATGGAATGTATTAAGACGAACGTGTTGGGAGCTGAGAATTTGATTAATGCTTGCCTGGAAACTGAAGTAGAAAGGGTGGTGGCGCTTTCTACTGATAAAGCAGCGGCTCCAATTAACCTTTACGGAGCAACGAAGCTTACTTCCGATAAGCTTTTTATTGCAGCAAATAATATCAGAGGCTGGAACCCCATCAAATTTTCTGTAGTTCGTTATGGAAATGTGATGGGCTCCAACGGATCAGTCATTCCTTTTTTCCTGAATAAGAGAAAAGATGGAGTTTTACCAATTACAGATCCAAATATGACCAGATTCAATATTTCTCTCCAGGGTGGAGTGAATATGGTAATGCATGCTTTGGAACATGCGTGGGGAGGAGAACTGTTTGTTCCAAAAATACCATCTTACCGTATTTTGGATGTCGCTGAAGCGATTGGACCAAAGTGCGAAAAACCAATAGTAGGTATAAGGCCAGGTGAAAAAGTGCATGAGGAAATGATCACGGCTTCTGATTCATTTAACACATATGATTTGGGGGAATATTATTCGATTCTTCCACAGGTTCCGCGGTTTAACCTGGAGGACTTTATTGATCATCATAAGGCGAAACCAGTTGAGCAAGGTTTCCGATATAACTCAGGAGAAAATGACGAGTGGGAAACCGTAGAAAGCTTAAGAAAGCTCATCAAAGAACATGTTGATTCGACATTTGAAGTATGAAAGTACTTATTACCGGTATCAATGGTATGCTTGGGAGTGCAATTTTTAAAGCCCTTTCTAAGGATGAAGAAGTCGAGATTTATGGTGTTGGCAGACGTGTTCAAACCCACAAAAATCTAAATCATTATTTTAGAGGTGATTTAACCAATTCAAATTTTATTGAAAAGATTAGTTCTGGAATAAATTTTGATTGGATAATTCATTGTGCGGCAATTGTAGATCTTAAATACTGTGAAGATAATCCTCATATTGCACGTTCAACTCACGTAACCTCAACTGAACTACTGAGCCGAAATAATCCAAAATCAAAGTTTATATATATATCTACGGACTCAATTTTTGATGGTCGTAAAGGAAATTATTCAGAAAAAGATGAACCCAGTCCGCTTAACATTTATGCTAAAACGAAATTACAAGGAGAGAGAGTAATTCGTGAAAGTCATTTATCCTACTATATCTTAAGGCTGAATATTATTGGCCAAAATAGTTCAAGGGGTAATTCATTATTCGAATGGGCATATAAATCTCTAGATGAAGGTAGAGATATTGATGGGTATGATAACGTGATATTTAATCCACTGCATGTTGACCAGGTTAGTAGTATTTTACTTAAAATGATAGAAGTTGAGCCACCTTTTGGAATATATAATTTAGGGTCACTGCTGCCAATATCTAAATTTGAATTTATAAAAAGAGTTGCAGAAGAAAATAATTTAGATACTAAACTGATTAGCAGTAAAACTGTGGATTTTAGTTCATCCAATATTAGTAGACCATTAAATACTAGTTTAAATATTGAAAAGCTAAAATCTTTAAGTTTAGGAATAGATTTAACACTTAATAAGCACTTAAAAAAAACTAATAGTCTAATGAATACCATTAATATAGGGAATAAGACAATAGGTGATAATCAACCGTTGTACTTTATAGCTGATATTGGAGCAAATCATGATGGAGATTTAAATAGGGCATATAAGCTAATAGAATTGGCAAAAGAGTCTGGAGCCGATGCTGCAAAGTTTCAGAATTTTAAAGCAAATAAAATTGTGAGCAAGGCTGGATTTGAAAGGTTGGGGGGGCAACTATCTCATCAACAAAAATGGAAGAAAAGTGTTTATGAGACGTATGAAGATGCGAGTTTGTCAGATGATTGGACACAATTGTTGAAGGAAAAATGCGATGAAGTTGGTATAGATTATTTTACTAGTGCATATGATTTTGATTCAGTTGATCATGCCGATAAATTTGTTGACGTCTACAAAATTGGTTCAGGTGATATAACTTGGCATAAAATTATTGAATACACTGCAAAAAAGGGTAAACCAGTGATGATGGCAACCGGAGCTTCTGACTTTGAAGAAGTAAAAAAGGCAATGGAAGTATTGGAAGAATACACGGATCAAATAGTTTTAATGCAATGCAATACAAACTATACTATTGATGATGATAAATATCAGTATGTAAATTTGAACGTCCTAAAAGCATATAAAAAACACTTTCCAGATGTGGTTCTTGGATTATCAGATCATACGTTTGGTCATGCTACAGTATTGGGTTCGATAGCTTTAGGAGCGCGTGTGTTTGAAAAGCATTTTACAGATGACAATGATAGAGAAGGACCAGATCATAAATTTGCAATGAATCCTAAGACATGGAAGGAAATGGTTATTAATTCTAATCAACTTTATTCGGCATTGGGTGATGGTGAAAAAAGAGTTGAGTCCAATGAAGAGAAATCCAAGATTGTGCAAAGAAGGTCATTACGGGTTACTAAGGATTTGAAAAAAGGGCAGGTTATTCAAAAATCTGATTTAGAAGCGTTAAGACCGTTACCAACAGACGGTATTGATCCCTATAAGATTGGGGATATACTTGGAACTACACTTTCCAAAGATATAAAAGCAGGAGACCATTTAACTGAAGGGCATATAACAGATGATAAAAGGTGAAAAAACAGGAATCAGAGCGGTTGAAAGAGATGATCTCCAACTACTTAGAGATTGGAGGAACATAGCTTCTTTTAGAAGAAACTTTAGAGAAGTCAATGAGCTGAATATGTTAAATCAAGAAATATGGTTTGAAAACGTCACAAAAAGTGCAAACGATTTCATGTTCGTGATTTGTGATTTAAAGACTTCACAACCAATTGGTGCTTGTGGCTTATTATATATTAATTGGATAATTAGATCAGCTGACTTTTCATTCTATATAGGAGAAAATGAGAGCTATATTGACAATAATGGGTATGCACAAGATTCCGCTAAATTATTAATTGAATACGGGTTTAAAAATTTAAATTTGAATAAAATTTGGATGGAGCTTTATGAATTTGATACTGAGAAGATTAATTTTTTTACTAAAGAATTTAATTTTAAAAAAGAAGCGGAATTACGAGATAACTGTTACGAAGAAGGCAGATACTGGAATTCATTTATAATATCATTACTAAGAAATGAATACAAATAAAACACTTGCTATAATACCGGCTAGGGGAGGAAGCAAAAGAATTCCAAACAAAAATATCAAAGACTTTTCTGGTAAACCAATTATTGCATATTCCATAGAACTTGCTTTGAATTCTGGGTTATTTGATGAGATTATGATATCAACAGATAGCAAGCAAATTGCTCAGATAGCAAAAAATTACGGAGCTAAAGTTCCTTTCTTGCGTAGTAAACAAAATTCAGACGATTTTGCAGGCACAGTTGATGTATTGGTCGAAGTCTTGGAAAACTATAAGAATAAGACTGGGCAAATTTTTAAAGTTGGATGTTGTATATACCCAACATCTCCTTTATTGACAATTAAGAACTTAAAAAAAGGGTTAGATTTATTACTTGAATACAATCTATTCACCACTTTCCCAGTAACTGAGTTTAGTTATCCAGTCTTAAGATCATTAAAGGTAAAAGAATTTAAGAACAAGCCTGATATAGGCAAAGTAGAAATGTATTGGCCAGAGTATTACGATTCAAGATCACAGGATCTGCCAAGTTTCTATCATGATGCAGGTCAATTTTACTGGTTTAACAGTGAAAATTTGTTGAAAGAAAAACAATTATTTACAGATAATAGTGGGGCTATAAAACTAAGTGAATTAGAAGTTCAGGATATAGATAGTCTGGATGACTGGAAATTAGCAGAACTGAAATATAAAATGATTAAATAAATATTAGGTTACAAGGGCATTTAAAGGTATACAAAAAGAACTCCAATCAATGAAAGTTTAATAGAGAAATGAAGATACTGGATTGCACATTAAGAGATGGTGGTTACTATACGAATTGGGATTTTGATTCAGATTCTGTAGAAACATACATAGAGTCATTCAACCATTTACCTGTTGACTATTTAGAAATCGGATACCGATCCAATCCTATGAAAGAATACTTAGGAGAATTTTTCTATCTACCAGAATATGTATTAAAAGGGATAAGAGAGAAGAGCAATAAAAAATTAGCAGTTATTTTAAATGAGAAAGATATTAGAGCTGTTGATGCTGAGCCTTTACTATCTCCGTGTATGACATATTTAGATATGGTTAGAATAGCAGTAGCTCCTGATAATTTTGAACGGGCTTTAAAACTAGGTGAAGCGGTTAAAGAATTAGGTTTTGAGGTAAGCTTCAATGTAATGTATATGTCTGAATGGGAAAGTAATCCGGGATTAATGTCCTTAATTTCAAATGTAGATGGGATTGTAGATTACTTTTATATGGTAGATTCTTTTGGTGGTGTTTTTCCTGAAGATGTCAAAAAGTCCATGAACTTAATAAGGTCAAAGACGGATGTTAAATTAGGTTTTCATGGTCACAACAATTTGGAGATGGGATTATCCAATACGTTGACCGCAATTGAAAATGGTGTGGATATTGTTGATGCAACGATTACTGGAATGGGGAGAGGGGCCGGTAACTTAAAAATGGAATTGCTACTCACTGTACTTAATTCTCAAGGTAAAGTTGATCTTGAATACAATTGGTTGAGCAAGGTTACTGATGTATTTTCAGAACTACAGAAGCAGTATGAGTGGGGAACAAATTTGCCCTATATGGTTTCGGGTGCAAATTCTATTCCACAGAAGCAGGTAATGGAGTGGGTTAGCAAAAGGTTTTATTCTTTTAATAGTATTATTCGTGCATTAGCTAATCAATCAAAAGGAATTAAAGATAATAAACAGCTCCCAACGCTTAATTTTGATGAACAAAAATATAATACGGCGTTGGTCATAGGTGGAGGCCCTACCGCAGTAAGGCATGCACAAGCCATCAATGAACTTTTAAAGAATCACCCTGATATGGCTGTAATCCATGCCAGTTCAAAGAATGCTTTGAATTTTCAAAACATCAAAAACGATCAATACTTTTGTTTAGTAGGAAATGAAGGCTATCGGTTAGAGTCAGTTTTTAATAAAAGTGAAGTTAAAGGGCGTTGTATTTTACCGCCTTTCCCGAGAAAAATGGGAACATATATACCCGAAGCATTGTCAGAAAAGGCATATGAGTTATCGGAAGTTAACTTCACCGATAGCTTCGAAGATTCCCATACTGCTTTGGCATTACAAACGGCCTTAGAACTGAAAGTAGATAATATATATGTTGTTGGCTATGATGGTTACAACGAAAGTAAAATGGGAGATAAAGAAAGAGAACTATTCAATGAAAATGAATATTTATTTGAGAAAGGGAACTTAGAAGTGGGTATTGAAAGTCTAACACCCACCAAATACTCTAAATTACCCCAATCAAATATATATTCTCTGTTATCATGAACTATATAGTTGTAATCCCAGCAAGATTAAAGTCCACACGATTACCGGAAAAACCTTTAATTAATATTAAAGGTAAAACTGTTATACAAAGGACATTTGAACAATGTCTTAAAGCTGTACCTGAAAAAAATGTTTATATTGCTACCGATAGTCAGAAGATCAAAGAGCATGTAGAATCATTTACAAGTAATGTCTTACTTACATCATCAGATTGTTTAACCGGTACAGACAGAATTGCTGAAGTAGCAAAAAAAATTAAGGTAGATTATTATATAAATGTACAAGGTGATGAGCCATTAATTAACCCAGATGACATAAAAAAAGTCATAAAATGTATTGAGTCCGATCCAAAAGCGAGCTCAGTATATAATGGATACTCGGAAATAAAAGATGAAAGTGAATATCGTAGTTCTACAATACCAAAAGTAGTTACCAGGGAGGACGGTAGACTGCTATACATGTCAAGATCCCCGATCCCAGGTAATAAAATTGACAAGTTTCAAAAGTCATGGAAACAAATATGTATTTATGGGTTTTCCAGAAAATCTCTACTTGAGTTTTCAAAGAGATCAAGTAAAACAAAACTTGAAGAACAAGAGGATATTGAAATTTTAAGATTTTTAGAGTTGGGGTATGAGGTACAAATGATTAAGCTGAAAGGGAATTCAATTGCAGTAGATACACCAGAAGATGTTGAACGTGTTAAATTAGTGTTAGAAAATGATTGATAGGAAGTACAAAGTTATATTTTGGGATTTTGATGGGGTTCTAATGAATTCTAATGAGATTAGGGATTTAGGATTTGTTCGTGTGCTCTCAGAGTTTCCTAAGCAAAAGGTTGATCAGTTGCTAAAATTTCATCAAAAAAATGGAGGGCTTTCGAGATATGTTAAATTTAGATACTTTTTTGAAGAGGTCTTGGGTGAAGAAATATTAGAAGAGGAAATAAATGGTTGGGCGGAAAAATTTTCAGAGATAATGAGAGAGCTTTTAATTGATGAGTCACTTTTAATTGAGGAAACGATACAGTTTGTGAAAAAAGAATATGAGAAAAGAGAGATGCATATTGTATCTGGATCTGATCAATCAGAGTTAAGATATATATGTGAGCAATTAGAAATTGCTAAATATTTTAATTCTATCAATGGGTCCCCGACACCAAAAAATGATCTAGTTGTAAACATTTTAGATAGAAATGAATTGAACAAAAAAGAATGTGTACTTATTGGAGATTCAATCAATGATTATGAAGCGGCAAAAATCAACCAAATAGATTTTTTACCTTATAATAACCCAAGATTGAATAAGTACATTGTTTAGTGAAGTCACTATTGAAAAAATTATGGTACTCCCCTGTAGTTGCTTCCTGGGGTAGTATTGGTGTTAGAGGCCTTAATACAGTTTTAGTATTGCCATTAGCATTATCAATATTTAGTCAGGAAGAGATTAATCTTTACCTACTGTTTATTGTTTATTTTTCTATAAAAGACATTTTTGATTTGGGCTTTTTAAACAACACAGCAAGATTCTATACTTATACTTTAAGTGGAGTAACAAATCTTAGAAGATTAAACAGTGAAGGGGGGAAGTTAAATGAAAGTCTTTTTAACTCTTTACATAAAGTTTCCGGTAAAATTTATTTTCTTGTTTCAATAATTTTTTTAGTAATAATGTCTTCGGTTGGTACACTAACAATTAATGAAACACTCAGTTCCATTGATTCATATAGTATTTATTTTGTTTGGTGGGGACAAGTTCTTTTAACTGCTTATGTTTTATACGGTAACAAATATATATCCGTAATAATAGGCTTTGACAAAATTGACTTACTTAAAAAATGGGATGCTTTCATTGTACTGTGGCAAGTACTTACATCCATTTTGATTTTATTAATTACCAAAGACATAAACCTTTTTATTATCAATCATAGTTTATGGTACTTTATTATTACTTTAAGAAATAAAAGTATAGCTCAAGACTTGTTTGAAAGCTTAAGAATTGACGCCAGTAATGTTAATAGGCTTTACGAAAAGTATGTTTTAAAAATATTGTTTAAAAAATCAGCTCAAAGTTTTACGGCAGGTTTATTTGGTTATGGAATTGATCAGTTTACTAGAATTTTTTATGGCAACGTAGGTGATCCTAAAAGTTCTTCTTCTTATTTATTAACAATGAAAATACTAGATCAAGTTAAACAAATTTCAAGACCACCCTTCTATGCAAAAATTCCGTATTTATCAAAATTAGCGAGTGTAAGCGACAAGCATAAGTTTTACTATAAAAAAATAATCACTTATTTAGGATTTTCGGTGATGATATTTTTGACTGGTAGCGGTGTTATTTATGTATTTAGTGATTATATAATCGATATACTTGGCTCAGAAACTCAATTTGTATCAAACCAAGTTTGGATTGCTCTGATAATTGCTTTAACTATCGAAAGACTTACCGCTATGTTATCTCAGGCAGTTATGATAAAAAGAAATAAAGTAATTGCTCATGAAGGTTTATTTACTTCAGGTATAATTTATATCGCAATGATGTTCTGGCTGTTTCCAAATTATGGTTTGATTGCAATACCTTTCTCATTGGGTTCTAGTTATCTATTGTTTTATACAATGTATTCTATTTACCTGAACATAAAAGATTATAAAAGTACTGTATGAAACATATTTTTCACGTACATAGTAATATAAATTTGGTTTCTGCTTTAGGAGTTATAGAGTTGAAATCTCTAAAAAAAGAAGATGTAATATTATCCGTATGCAGGAATATTGATGTGAGTTACCTTCCATATAAAATTTGCAAGATTCCCGATACTATTTATTACCATTCTTACAATAAATTGAGCACTTTGAAAAAGTTTAAATGGTTATGTAATAGCACAATTATTTCAATAATAGATGACATTATTGAAGACGTAAGCGATTTTAGCAACTTCATCTATTATTGTCCAAATTCAAGAAATTTTCATCAACGCGTTTTTATAACTAATAAAAAATGTAAGGGTGTTGAGTATTTAGAAGATGGGATGGATGCTTACCTAGAAAAGAATCTTTATTATGAAAAATATCCACTAGTATTAAGAAAGATAAACTATTTAGCTCAAGAGTTATTATTCAAATGGATTGATCTATTTTGCTATGATAGGTTATACCAGGAAGATGACCCATTCAAAACTTTTTATAGTCATAAAGCAAAAATTCATTGCATTAGTGATAATGCTTACAATTTTAGGAATGAAGTAAATGTGTTGCCATTAGATAAAATAACTATAAACACCAATTTTGAAGTTGGAAATATTGATGATGGTGACCATATTTTAATTTTAGATGCAGTTGTCGAGCAAAAAGTAGTACCAATAGAAATTTATAAGAAATTCATTAAATATTTTATCACTAGTTTTGATATTAATTCCCTCAAGGTAAAGTTTCATCCGTATCAAGATGAGGGTTTAAAAGAGTGGACGCTTAATGAGTTTAAACAAACTTCAATTGACGTATCTGAAGTAGAAGAAAAGATGCCCTTTGAACTCATACTACTCACCAAAAAAAAATTAACGATATATGGAATCGGAAGTTCCCTTCTTTTATATAGTAAAATATTATCTAATCATAAAGTTCATGTACTATATAAAACATTTAAGGAGCAATTTAAATACATATCTCCTCGATTAAAATTTTGGGATTCAGCTTTCAAAGAAATTTAAACTACAACCTATCCATTAATATTTTGATAGATGAAATATATTGCAACCGGAATAATATCTCCTTTCCACTTGTATTCCTCATTGAGTGCTCTTTTTAAATTATCGGATAAACTTAATGAAAGTAGTTATAGTGCCGAAATTCACATCATGAAAAATTTTAACAATGAGTATTTAATTAAAAAAATTAATAAAAATAATTTAGCCATAGTAGATAATAATTATAGTTTTAGCGTAATTGATTTAGTGAGTTTATTACTAAAGCTTAGTATTGTTTTAGTTTTTTTTAAGAGTAAAAAAAATAATTTCATTGCTCATCATACCTATTTTAATATAAGAGATTTAAGTTTTTTTACTGTAAAGGAATGTTTTAATCTGGGTATAGTAATTTTTGAAGAGGGTACTGGAAGTTATAATACTATTAGAAAAGCAGTTAAGATTGCAAGAAGGGAAAATTTAAAATTACCTTTTCTTCGCACAATATTAAAAAGGATATTTTCACACATTTATCATTGTAAGTTCACTGTTTTAATAAAAAATGATAATCTAAACTATTTTAAAAAAGCTATTGAATTTGATATAGAAAATAAATTAACCAAAGAATATAAAAAAAAGGGTTTACAGGAATTACTATTTGATGATTATAGATATGAAGAAATGTCTACTGAAGAATATAGGTTTATGATAAAAAAAAATATTGCAGTTAAACCGCATCCGGCTACGGATTTAAAATTTTATAGTGAAAAAATACAGATTATAGACAGTAAAGTAAGTGCCGAGAAAATTTTGTTTATAGAAAATATTAAAAATATTTATGTAAAAAACTCTACAGTTGGGGTATTTGTAAAAAACAATTTAAATGACATTAATGTTATTAATGTTGAATTTTAATAAATCTTTTAAAACTTACTTTTATTTCTTTGTTTGCTTTTCAGGCTTAACATATTATAGCGTTTTCAATGGAAATTTCATTAAATATCCTGAAATAAGGGTAGCATATATGATAATTGCATTTGCATTATCATTTATGTTTTTAGTTTATTTAAAAAAATATAAAGTAACCTCAGCATATATATTATTTATTTTTTTAATCATGTATGGCATTATAATTGGGGCTGTTCATGGATATTTTCAGTCTGATGCTGAGGTTATAAGGTTTATAATATATTTAAATATATACTTAATCTTATTTAATACTAATATTAAACTTAATTTTGTTAAAATTTGCCAAATAATATCTGTTATAGGGGTAGTAATGTATGTTGTTGGCTATGGGAGAGTGTTGAATGCTTCATTTAGAGTAACGGGAAATACAGCGTCCGTGATGGGATATGCGTCCTTGGTCTATACTTCTTATTTAATAATGTTAATATTGATAAGAAAGAAATCAGATTATAAAAAATTAAAATTATCAATTTTACCATTATTGGCAGTAGTGGCTTCAGGATCAAGATCTATTCTTTTTATTCAAATCCTGACATTTGTTGTTGCCTATTTTCATAGTAATAATATTAATATTAGTAAATACATATTTAAAATAATAAAAAGTGTATTAATACTTATAATATTATTAACTGTAACCTATTTTACAACAAATATTCTTTATAGGTTTGAAATACTACTAAGTGGTTCGATGGGTGTTGATACATCCACATCATTTAGGATCATGTTGGTTACTACTGTTTTTGATCATATAGATGAAATTTTTATAACAGGTATAGGGTTGGGTAGTTTTCCAATGTGGTTTGAAGCAAAAACGGGTATGGCTGATGTAGCGCCTCATTCAGAGTTTATTTGGTTATTAGTTGAGTATGGCATAGTTGGTACCACTATTTACTTAGCTTTTCTTTATTTTGCATACAAAAATTGTTCCCAGAAAAATATCTTAGTTATTATATTTATACTACTTCAGTTAATACCTCTTCATTTTGCCAATTCATTCTATTTTTATCAGGTAGGAATGTTGCAGTTCGCGTTTTTAGGATACTTACATAGAAAAAAATATACTATGGTTGTAAAATGAAAAAGCATGTTGATAATGAAATAGAAATATTAGGTGTCAAAGTAAATCAATTGACAATTGACACTTTGAACTGTATGGTTTTGGATATAGTTGGCAGTGATAAAAAAAAGATTATTGCCCATCATAATTTACACAGTGTATATTTTGTAGAAAAACTTCCTGAGATAAAAAAATTTTGGGAAATGGCTCATGCAACTCACATTGATGGGATGCCATTAATATGGTGGGCTAAAGTATTAGGTTATGATTTAAATAAGGAAAATAGAATTACTTATTTGGATTGGATATACCCACTTATGAAGTTAGCGAATGAAAATCATTGGAAGATATTTTATTTAGGCGGAAAGCCTGGGGTTGCAACAATAGCTTCAACGATACTAAATAAATCATTTCCTAATATTACTTTTCAAAATCATTCTGGCTATTTTAATATGGAAGCTAACTCAGAAGAAAACTTACGAATCATAAAAAAAATAAATCAATTTAGTCCAAATATCTTAATGGTCGGGATGGGAATGCCTCGTCAAGAAAGATGGATTTTAAATAATTTTAAACAAGTTTCTGCGAATGCGGTATTAAGTAGCGGTGCTTGTTTTGATTATATAGCAGGTGAACAAAAAACACCCCCAAGATTTTTGGGAAAAATAGGGTTAGAATGGTTTTATCGATTAATAAATGATCCGAAAAGGTTATCCAGAAGATATTTTGTTGAACCGATACTTTTAATACCAGTTGTGTTTAAAGATATTAGATCGCGGTATTTTCTTTAGAAGTTTTATGATATAACACAAATTGTATAGGATTAGAAAATTTCTTAAAAAATCCCATCCAACCGGACTCCTGCCATCACACCACTTCGATTGTTATAAAATTCTCCGATATCAAAAGCTACAGATAAATTAAGGGTCAGGTTTGGGACGGATGGCAAACGGTAATCGCCGGTTAGCATAACGGAATACTGGTCCTCCCGCAGTTCGCCAAGTGGTACAATCGTAATTTCATCCAGGTTGGCATCCTGATCAATGGGGCACTCTCTTAAATCTGAAAAATCCGGAAGAATATCCAGGCATGTCCCGTAATTCCGGCTGTAGGTGGCCATCATCTTGTAATTCAGATTGGTGCTAAGAGCTCCTTCGAAACCCAGGTGGTGTGCGATGAATATGTTGTTTTCAAGGTTTCCGTTTTCATCAAACGTCACCAGCGGCAGGCCGAGCACGTTGTTGTTAAACGTCCACCCGTCCGTGTAGAAAAAATGCCAGTAGTAGCGGGCCCGCCCCGGAGGCTGAATGCCCCTGGCATCCTGTTGTTTGGTATTTACGTGTTCATACAGCAGGCTGTGCAGGAGTTTGGACCTGTCATTCAGCTTAAAACTAAGTCCCCACATGCCGTCCCAGGGGCTGCGAAAGCGGGTGGAGACAAGGTCTTCCAGGTAAAATAGCCTGTAGGCTTTCAGGCTGAAATCGTTGAAGCGGTACTCAGTGGCAAAATCATACGCGGCCACGGTATTCCCCGGCGGTGTGGGGCCGCCTTCTCTTTTGGAGCCAAAAATTGCACGCAGGTAATCATTAAAACTGTTCACGGAACTTCTTCCGTCAGACCGCTCGCCTCCCCACATCACATTGTGAACAATTCCACCGAAAAGCGAGAGTTCCTCTGTCGGGTTTATTTTCAGGTAGAGATGCTTTTGGTGCAGCTTGGCATTACTGATGGCTCTGTTCTCTTCCAGCAACCCTTCCGAAAACCGGGCTTTGAATTCCACATATCCTTTTGCTCCGGGTACTTCCACAAAGTCGGGAGTAGAAAAACGAATCCTGGGAATGGGTGTTGTATTCCGGCTGACCATCATCGAACCCACTGAAAGATCATGTTCATTTAAACCCACAGCATCATAAAATTTCCCGGTCTTCAGCTGAAATACGCCAAGGTTTACTTCCAAAAACAGTTGCTGAAAATGGAGGGTATTTGTTTCATCCGAAAGTCGGGCGGCCAGATCTGAGCCGAGGTTTATTTTCCATGTATCGTCATCCAGCAACCGGTGTTGAAGGCCAAACTCCGCCAGCCCGTTGTTCGAGGATCCTCTTTGAAATTTAGCATCCCGGTTGGCATAGAGCCAAAAGGGAAGGTCGGAACTTCCGCCCGAATACGAAAGTCCGAATGAGTAGGAGGTTGGCGCCTCCTGACTTCTGCCATCAGGGATCATCATCAGAAAAAAAACAGTCAGTAAAATGGCAAACTTGAAGGTGGTAGCGGTGCTGAATTTCATCGGGAATCTCATTTTTATTTTCTGAAATTGAGGTAAGGTACGGGAGAAAATGATAAAATTAAAAATTGAGAATTGAGAATTGAGAATGGGGGTGGGTGGATCAGAAACAATGGCGGGTGGCGGGGAATGTTGGTTTCGTTGGCGGGTTTGATACCCGCCGCTCAACCAGCCAGAGTCATTGTCATCCTGACGATCCCGATGGCGTTTTTCCATCGGGTGAGGAAGGAACTCCTTATCATGGCTGCTTTCTTTAAAATCACTAATTCAATATCAAGCTGTGAACCGAGAGGTCCTTCACCACGACGCAAAAAGCGCGTCGGGTTCAGGACCGTGTCTGTCTCCTGACTGATGACAGTTGTGGCTTTATTAAAGATGTCGGCGTGTGGGGTTTGACAATAGATCGGGGGTTTTCCATACGCCGCAAGTGTTTTTTCCCAAGGCGGGTGGCGGGAAATGCTGGTAACGTTAGTGGGTTTGATACCCGCCGCTCAACCAACCAATGGCGTTGTCATCCTGACGATCCCGATGGTGCTTTTCCATCGGGTGAGGAAGGAACTCCTTATCATGGCTGCTTTCTTTAAATCACTATTTCAAAATCAAGCTGTGAACCGGGAGGTCCTTCACCGCGACGCACAAAGCGCGTCGGGTTCAGGACCGTGTCTGTCTCCTGACTGATGACAGTTGTGGCTTTATTAAAGATGTCGGCGTATCGGGATGGCCGTTGGAACGGAAACTTTCCTGACGCCGCAAGGAAGGGTTTTGTGCTTATTTGCCAACAAATTTATTAGCTGTTAATCTGTAAGGATTGTCCTCTTTTTGGTTCATACTGGTATGAGACTTTATTATACCTATATCACAACCAACCGAAAGAGGGGATTGTTGTACACCGGAATGACCAACCACCTGAGGTTTCGTATCTGGCAGCATAAGACAAAACAGGTTAAAGGTTTTACCAGCCGCTACAACTTGGATAAGCTGGTTTGGTATGAAAGCTTTGAACAGGTGCAAGACCGTGTCCGTCTCCTGACAGATGCCATTGCCCGCGAAAAAGAGATCAAGGGCTGGCGCCGGGAGAAAAAAATAGCCTTGATCGAATCAATGAATCCCGAATGGAAGGATTTGTATGATATGTTGTAATTAAAAATTAAAAATTGAGAATTAAGAATGGGTGAGGCTAAATCAAATACAACGGCGGGTGGCGGGGAATGCTGGTTTCGTTGGCTGGTTTGATACCCGCCGCTCAACCAACCAACCAATGGCGTTGTCATCAGTCGGGGGACAGAAGCCCGTTTTTTGGGCTGAGTGAAGGATCTCCGTTATCATGGATGGTGCTCTGAAGTGAATTCGGCCTCAAAGTTGTAATCGGGAAAGTATGATTTTTTGTGCTCTTTTTGTATTATACTATGAATTATGAGGCTGCCATCAGATGCTATTATTTCAGAAAGAAAAGTAAAAGAATACTTACTGAGTTATAGGAAAAGAAGTGATAAATCGAAGTGGCTTGCAAAAGCAGGATATGATTCTGATAGTTGGAAAAAACTTGAGCAAGATATAAGAACACAATTATTAACTCATAAAGCTGTTCTTGTTCAAGTAAACGAGTTTGGTGACGTATACGAAATAACAGGTAAATTATTGAATGGCCCAAATGGCAATTCGCTGCATGTACGATCAATCTGGATGAATGAGTACGGCACGAAGTTAACTAAATTTATTACGATGTATCCGCTCAAAGACAGAGGTTGATATGAAATTCGAATTATTTAAAGAAGTCGTATTACTAAAAGATTTACCTGATCAAAGATTGAAAAAAGGGGATGTTGCTACAGTAGTCGAGTATCATCCGTCAGACTCCTCAAAGGATGGATATACGCTTGAAGTCTTCAACGCGATTGGGGATACAATTGCTGTAGTTACGGTTTCTGAATCTGACATTGAACCACTTAAAGAGAGTGAAGTTCTAAGTGTCAGAACGATGGGAGCTGCTTAAATCAAAGTCTCCATTTTACCCTAAACCAATAATCCATCCTGAACTCTGCGGCCTGTCCCGTACACAAGTGTCGGGGTGCTTTTCCGCAGAGGTGAAGGAACTCCCGCATTATGGCTACATTTCTCAAATGAAATTTTCGTTGAGGCAGATTCTGTGCCAGGAAGTATTTTTCATGGGATTGTTTTGAAAAACTGGCAGAAGCTGCGAACCGGGAGGTCCTTCACCGCGACACAAAAGGCGCGTCGGGTTCAGGACCGTGTCTGTCTCCTGATTAATGACGGTTATGGTTCGATAATAGATCGAGGATATTCCCGACCCCGCATGTGTTTTTTCCAAGGCAGATTGTGGTCATGAATTTCATCGGTGAATCTTTTTGCGCTCTCCGCGTGTTTTTCCCTCTTCCCGTACTTTGCGTGAAATCCGGGGAAGATCCCGTTTGGGGTTTCACGCGAAGATCGCGGAGGGGCAGAGGCCGCGGAGGAATTCTATATAGGTTATCGGGATTGGTGAGGTGTAGAACTGGAGAAACGTAGAACCGGAGAACTGTTGAGTGTTTGTTATTCGTGGTTACGTGATTGGTTTTTGTAGCACCGGCTCCATTGGAGCCTCCGGTTTATAGAAAATGAAGATGCTGTTATTACCACAGGCTCCGGAGGAGCCACGTGTCGTGGGATGTGAACTCATTCATACCCAAATGATTTATCCGTAATCAGCCTGGTCAGGTGGCTCTTACAGAGCCTTTAGATTTTTTACTCATGCCTGTTTCTATAAACAGGGTGCTCCTCCGGAGCGGGGCGGATTTTGAGGTGTAGATTTGTTGAATCGTTGAACTGTAGAACTGTAGAATTGATGAGGTAGTTCTCATTCGCGTGGACCAGAACATATTGCTTCGGCTGGCTGGCAGATTACGATCCTGAATTTCATTGGGAAATCTTTTTGCGCTCTCCGCGTGTTTTCCCTCTTACCGTGCTTTGCGTGAAACTCCCATGGGAAGATCCCGTTTGGGGTTTCACGCGAAGATCGCGGAGGGGCAGAGGCCGCGGAGGAATTTCATATAGATTAACGGATTGGTGAGGTGTAGAACTGATGAGTTGTAGAACCGTAGAACTGTAGAACTGGAGAACCGTTGAGATGTTTGACATTCGCGATGTCGTGACTGTTTGGATTCAAAGAGACGTTTACTGGCCTTTGTAAACCAGGCTCCATGGGAGCCTCCGGTTTATAGAAAACCATCAGGTCTGCATAACTCCGGGCTCCGTCAGGAGCCACCTGCGGCACGGGAATCCGTGAATATCCAAATGAATTACCCATAAACAGTCCGGTCAGGTGGCTCTTACAGAGCCTTTGGATTTTTTGCTTATGCCTGTTTCTATAAACAGGGTGCTCCTCCGGAACGACTGGATGTGGAAGAGTTGAATCGTAGAACTGTATCTAAAGAAAGAATAAAATTCTTATATTAAAACGGTTAGTACGAGCAGTATCCTCAAAATACAACGCTATGAGTTATAGAATAACACTTGATTTGCCTGATGAAACATTTTCAGCCCTGCGACAAAATCCAGATGATTTTGCAAAAGAATTACTGCATGCCGCGTTAAGTAAATGGTATGAGAAGGGGCTGATATCACAGTCCAAAGCATCTGAAATAGCGCGATTGTCAAGGCAGGAATTTCTGGACGTTCTTAAGAAGTATGATGTATCTCCATTTCAATACACGCCAGAAGATCTTGAGAAAGAAATTCAATAAAATCGATTCATGCAGATTATATGTAATGCCTCACCGTTAATATTTCTGGCAAAAATTGATTTAATACATCGATTGCCAGCAATAGCCGGGAATTTGCGGATTCCACAGGGGGTTTATTATGAAATCAAGGGCAAAAATGATGCGGCTTCTGAATGGGTTGAAGAGAATAAAAACAAGTATGTAATAGAGGTTGTTTCTGTTCCAAAGATTATTGAACTCTGGGATTTGGGAAAAGGGGAAACAGAAGTTATCGCACATGCCTATTCAAATAAAGATATTAAAGCAGCATTGGATGACAGAGCAGCACGGAATTGTGCGGCAAGTGTAGGAGTAAATGTTATCGGAACTATTGGACTTATATTGATGGCTAACAAGGAGGGACATATCGAAGAGCCAGTTAAGTATCTTGAAAAATTAAAGAAAACAGGATTTCGTATCAGTGATGATTTATACCAACATGCGATATACCTGGCCGGATCATGAATTAGCATTTTTTCCTTTCAAATCTGAAACATAGTGTTACTCTGTGGTAAATAACTGGTTACTGAATCAATTATTTTCAAAATGATCAAACACAAAGACAGAATATTGTAGAACCGTAGAACTGTTGAGTGTTTGTTATTAGTGAGTACGTGATTGGTTTTTGTAGCACCGGCTCCGTGGGAGCCTCCTGTTTATAGAAAATGAAGATGCTGTTATTACCTCAGGCTCCGGAGGAGCCACCTTTCGTGGGATGTGAACTCACTCATACCCAAATAATTTATCCGTAATCAGCCTGGTCAGGTGGCTCTTACAGAGCCTTTGAATTTTTTGCTCATGCCTGTTTCTATAAACAGGGTGCTCCTCCGGAGCGGGGTGGATTTTGAGGAGTAGATTTGTTGAATCGTAGAACTGTAGAACTGTAGAATTGATGAGGTAGTTCTCATTCGCCTGGATCTGAACATACTGCTTCGACTGACTGGCAGATTATGATCCTGAATTTCATCAGGAAATATTTTTGCGCTCTCCGCGTGTTTTTCCCTCTTACCGTGCTTTGCGTGAAACCCTGGGAAGATCCCGTTTGGGGTTTCACGCGAATATCGCGGAGGGGCAGAGTCCGCGGAGGAATTTTATGCAGACTTTGATGAAATCTTGCTGATATGACTGCAGCATTCTATGTTGATCCCGGGGAGTGCACTAAGTAATGCATTACAATTCGTTAACCAGCCAAAAAAAAATGTAACATTTGTAATTCACTGCTCTCTTGAAATATGCATTAGGTGTTGATACGGTTTCATGTGTAGTACTTACATGCAGCAAACAAAAATCAACTTCAGCCTGACTCTTGAAATTTATTTTTAAGGGTTTCAGTTAAAAAAAATGATTTTACGTTTATTTATTTATATCTTCGATCTTCATGAATCGGAAAAAGTGATCAGAGATTAAAAAAATGTGCGTCAGATAGACTAACTTAGGTGAATTATCAGGCTATTAACTAAATATCACTACAAAATTTGCAGGTTATGAACTCTCTACAAAATACTATGTCCGTCAGAGAGCGGATAGTCAGAGAAATACAACTTGAGCGGCAAGAAAGGAGATCACCGCGTGTTTATCTTCCTTCACAGTTCATAGAAATGTCTTACAGGCAGTACCCGGCCAAAAGGGTATTTGATATTCTGCTGGCATCTGTGACGTTAGCTTTTTTCGCCCTGCTGTTTCCGGTCATCGCAATCGGGATCAAATTATCCTCCCGCGGACCAGTTCTCTTTAAGCAGCAGCGAACCGGTCTGAACGGTCATCCGTTTACCTGTTATAAATTCCGGACCATGAGCCTGGCAATACGGAAAAAGCAAAACGGAAATCCTGATATCACAGAAAAAGGAGATACTCGAATTTTCCCATTCGGGCAGTTCCTGAGAAAATGTAACCTGGATGAACTTCCGCAGATTCTTAATGTATTAAAGGGTGATATGAGTGTTGTAGGCCCGAGGCCTTACCCGGTTCAGGAGTGCCGGCACTGGAATACTACGTTTGAAGATTTTTACTATCGTTATGCGGTTAAACCTGGAATTACAGGCTATGCACAGGTAAAAGGATACCGTGGAGGCACCCTCGATGTACAGCATATGCGAAAGCGCACCGATTTTGATCTTATCTATACACAAAAGAACTCTCTCTTCCTTGATCTCAAGGTAGTTATAGGTACCGTTGTTCAGATGCTCCGGTTTGATACCAATGGCCATTAAGATCTATTTGAATTTGATTGAGCCAAATACATCCGTAGTAGTGATTATCTCTCCGCGCGAATTCCTCACACCGTTCTTTGCGTGAAATTTAGGGAAAAGCCTTTTTTGGGGGTTTTACTCCGAGAACGCGAAGAGATGAAACCGTAAGGGGCGCAATGAGTGCAGTGATTTTCATGCGGTTATGGTTTGATTTTTCCTCATTTCCGGCTCCATTGGAGCCACCTTACTGCAGCATAATAACCCGTGAACATGCGAATCATCCACCTATATCCAGACCGGTCAGGTGGCTCCTACAGAGCCTTTGCTTTTTTGCTCATCCCTGTTTCTATAAAGAGGGTGCTCCTCCGGAGCGGGGCGGATTTTGAGGTGTAGTTTTCTTGAATCGTAGAGCTGTAGAACTGTTGAGGTCGTTCTCATTCGCCGGGATCTGAACATACGGATTCGATTGACTGGTGGGTAACGGTCATGAATTTCAACGGGAAATCTTTTTGCGCTCTTTGCGTGAAACCCTGGAATGATCCCGTTTGGGGTTTCACGCTAAGCTCGCGGAGGGGCGGAGACCGCGGAGGAATTCTATATAGATTATCGGGATTGCTGAGCTGGGGAACTGTAGAACCGTAGAACTGAAGACCCGTAGAATCGTAGAATTGTTGAGCGTTTGTTATTCGGGGTTAAGTGATTGATTTTTGCTGCACCGGCTCCATCGGAGTCTCCTGTTTATAGAAAATTTTAAATTATTATTTATATTCTCTGCGGAGACGAAATATATCATCTAATAAACCAACCTGAAAAATTTACCTTATGTTCATAGATCTCATTGCCGGAGCACGACCCAACTTCATGAAAATTGCCCCCATCATCGACGCCATCAAAGCCGAACAGGAGAAAGGAACGGAGATCGGTTTCCGGCTGGTGCATACGGGTCAGCATTACGACAAGAATATGAGCGGCTCCTTTTTTGAACAGCTTGGCATTCCGGAACCTGACGTAAACCTGGGAGCCGGCGGCGGGACCCAGGCAGAGCAGACCGCGGCCATCATGACCGGCTATGAAAAACTTCTCGCTGAAAAACCGTCCAATCTCTGCCTGGTTGTGGGTGATGTGACCTCCACGATGGCGTGTGCCATTACTGCCCAGAAGATGCATATTCCAGTGGCGCATGTGGAGGCGGGTATCCGGTCGGGGGACTGGGGCATGCCGGAGGAGATCAACCGCCTGGCCACCGATGCAGTGACCAACTACTTTTTTACCACGTCCGATATTGCCAACAATAACCTGCGCAAGAGCGGGGTGGAAGATGAGTGGATTTTTTATGTGGGTAATACGATGATCGACACGCTGCTGAAGCATCGTCCGCGTTTTCAAAAACCGGCTGTCTGGGATGAAGTGGGCCTGGAAGAGGGAAATTATATTGTGATGACGCTGCATCGCCCCTCGAATGTAGACGAGGAGGAGATTTTAAAATCCCTGATGGACGAGATTGTAGCGAATACAAAAGATCTGCCGCTGGTGTTTCCGGTCCATCCCCGTACGGCGAAGATCATGAAGAATCTCGGCATCAGCCATGAACGCCTGCATATGGTGGAGCCGCTCGGATACCTGGAGTTTAACTACCTGGTGGAGAGGTCGAAGGCGGTCATCACAGATTCAGGTGGCATCACCGAGGAGACAACGGTGATGGGAATTCCGTGCATGACATTGCGCAACAGCACCGAGCGCCCGGAGACGATCACGACAGGGACGAATGAGCTCTTAGGCGTGAACCCGGAGGCGATCAAACCTGCCCTGGAGAAACTCTTTGCAGGTGAATGGAAGGAGGGAGGTATCCCGAAGATGTGGGACGGAAAGACTTCGGGGAGAATTGTGGGGCATTTGGTGAAAATATTGGTTTAAATTGTAGAATTGTTGAACTGTTGAATTGGTTATCATTCGCCGGGACCTGATCATATGGATATGGCTGGCGGGTGGCGTGTTGGTTGTGTTCATAACTGGATTTTAATACCCGCCGCTTCTTGCCAAAGGCGTATTGTCATGTCGACCGGCGTCCCGGCATGTCGATCCATGACAGGTTCTGAATATGGAACGGGACAGAGTGGAGACATCTCCTTGTTATGGCTGCTTCACAAGAAAGGTATTCTCGACATCAAACTATGAACCCGGAGTGGATGAAACCGCAAGGGGAGCAATGAGCGCAGTAATTTTTATGCGATTATGGTTTGATATTCCCCTATTTCCGGCTCCATCGGAGCCTTTGCATTTTTGCTCGCCTGTTTCTATAAACAGGGTGCTCCTAGGGAGCGAGGTTGATGAGGAATTATTGAATTGCAGAATCGTGGAATTGATGAGATGATTAATATTCGCCGGGACTTGATCATATGGATATGGCTGGCGGGTAGCGGTGCTGAATTTCATCGGGAAATCTTACTGCGCTCTTTGCGAATTTTTCCTCTTCCCGTTCTTTGCGTGAAACTACTGTGGGAAGATCCCTGATTGGGGTTTCACGCGAAGATCGCGGAGATGAACGGCTCGCGAAGTCCGCGGAGAATATGTAGCTGCGATTGCATCACATGCACATACATATAATCATGTTTATAAAAAACCATAAAGGGCAATGCAAATGTACTATTAAAATCTCATTGCGCTCTTTGCGTGTTTTTTCGCCTTCCCGTTCTTTGCGTG
>Ga0102925_1000183_pt1 | contig 31969 bp, 31 predicted proteins | sample SalPonR1_A_D1_MG_FD_78216 | JGI IMG/M metagenome (GOLD analysis project Ga0102925, IMG submission 78216) | Salt pond soil microbial communities from South San Francisco under conditions of wetland restoration - Salt Pond MetaG R1_A_D1_MG | ecosystem: Environmental > Aquatic > Marine > Intertidal...
CGCGCTGGGCCAGGCCTTCGCCGCGGTCAAGGAACCGCTCAGCTACGTCGCCGCCGCGGTGATCTTCGTCTTCGGGCTGCATTTTCTTGGGGTGCTGCGGATCCCCTTCCTGATGCGCGAGGCGCGCATGGAAAGCACCTCGGACCCGTCAACGGTGCTGGGCGCCTACGTGATGGGGCTGGCCTTCGGCTTTGGCTGGACCGCCTGCGTCGGGCCGGTGCTGGCCACGATCCTGATGATGGCCAGCGGGATGGGCGACCTGGTGCAAGGCACGCTTTTGCTGGCGGTTTTCGGGCTGGGCATGACGCTGCCCTTTGTCATCGCCTCGTTCTTTGCCAAGCCGTTCCTGGGCTTCATGCAGCGGCACCGCGCCCGCATGGCCTACGTGGAGAAGGCCATGGGTGTTCTGTTGATCGTCTTCGCGATCCTGATCGCCACCAACACGATCAATGCCATCGGCAACTGGATGATCGAGACATTCCCGGCCTTCAGCAACCTCGGCTAGACCGGCCGGCATCGAAAAAGGGAGGAGACCCGATGTTCAAGACAGTGTTCAAACCCGCAATCGCGGCCCTTGCGGCCCTGACACTCTGGGCCCCCGCGCAGGCGGCAGAGATTGGCGACGACGGCCTTCACAAGGCCGACTGGATGCACGAGACCTTTCTAGACCTGCGCGAGGATCACGCCGATGCCACGGCGCAGGGCAAGCGCCTTGCGGTGATGATCGAGCAGCGCGGCTGCATCTACTGCACGCAGATGCACGAGGAGGTCTACCCGATCCCGGAGATCGACGCCTTGTTACACGAAGAGTTCTACGTCGTGCAGATCAACATGTTCGGCGACCTGGAAGTCACCGACTTCGACGGCGAGGCGCTGCCCGAAAAGCGGATGGTCCGGAAATGGGGCGCCATGTACACGCCGACCATCTACTTCTTTCCCGAGGGGGTTCCCGACGCGGCCCCCGCCAACCGGGTTGCCGCCGCCTACGTGCCCGGTGCGCTCAGCCCCGGCATGTTCCACAACATGCTGACCTTCGTGCGCGACGAGGTTTACGAAGAGGAAAACTTCCAGAAGTACCATGCCCGCATCTTCAACGCGGGTGAGGGGCTCTATGCCGAGGGTGGCGAATAGCGCCGCGCCCGACCCCGCCCGGGGCGCGATCAGGCAGCGCGCCCGGCCCCGCGGCCGGGCGGTTCCTGCACATGGATAAATTCAAGCCTATGAATTTGATGTTGCGAGTCGGCCAGCCGGTGCGCTACGGTATACAGGAATAAGAAGTTTGAAAGACCTTAGGGAGGGATCATGACGCGAACAATTGCACTGGCCTGCGGCTTGGCCATGGGGGGCAGCGTGGCGCTGGCCGACATGGTGGCGCCGACCGAGGTGAGCTTCGGCGATTACGGCTCTGTCGAACAGTCGCTGACAGGTACGCCGGGCGACCCGGAAGCGGGCCGAGAGGTCATGGTCTCCAAGGGCATCGGCAACTGCGTGTCCTGCCACGCCGCCGAGGACTATTCCGACGTGCCCTTCCACGGCGAGGTCGGCCCGCCGCTTGACGGCATCGGTGAATACCGCACCGAGGGAGAGTTGCGCGGTATCCTGATCAACGCCAAGATGACCTTCCCCGGAAGTGTCATGCCGGCCTTCTACAAGGTCGATGGCTTCACCCGACCCGGCAACGCCTACACTGGCAAGGCAGCGGAGGGCGAGCTGGACCCGCTTCTTTCTGCCCAGCAGATCGAGGACGTTGTCGCCTACCTGATGACCCTGACCGACTGATACGACGGTCACGGAACCGCGAACCCGAGAGGAGAAATCATGAGCTTTTCGCGTAGAGAAACCATCCTGATGGCACTGGGGGCTGCGGCGGCGACCGCGCTTCCGATGCAGGCCCGCGCCGCCATCGAGGATGCCATTGCCGCCTTCACCGACGGTGCCGAGCCGGGCGAGGGGGGCATCACGCTGACCGCCCCCGAGATTGCCGAGAACGGCAACACGGTCCCGGTCGAGGTCAGCGCCCCCGGCGCCGCTTCGATCACCATCCTGGCCGCGGGCAACCCGACCCCGGATGTCGCGACCTTCAACTTCGGCCCGCTGGCCGGGGCGCAGGCCGCTTCGACCCGCATCCGTCTGGCCGGCACGCAGGACGTCATCGCCATCGCCAAGATGGAAGACGGCTCGTTCGTGCAGGCCAGCCAGGAAGTGAAAGTCACCATCGGCGGCTGCGGCGGCTAACCCAAGGAGAGGATACAAGACATGGCAGACAACGTTACCCCCCGCGTCCGCGTCCCCCGCGATGCCGCCGCCGGCGACACCATCACGATCAAGACGCTGATCTCGCACCCGATGGAGTCGGGCCAGCGCAAGGATAGCGACGGCAACACCATCCCGCGGTCGATCATCAATCGCTTCACCTGTGACTTCAACGGCGAGAGCGTCATGGAAATGATCCTCGAACCGGCGATTTCCACCAATCCCTTCATCGAGTTCCAGGCCGTCGTGCCCGAAAGCGGCACCTTCGCCTTCACCTGGTACGACGACGACGGCTCGGTCTACGAGGAATCGAAGGACATCGCCGTCAGCTGAGGCGGACGGACCACAGGGAGGAACAACATAATGACAATGTCCACACTCAAGACCGCGGCCTGCGGGCTGGCCCTTTTGGCCGCGCCGCTGGCGGCGAATGCCGAGGACCTGGTCGTCAACGGCGAGATCGAGATGATCACCGAAACCGAGCCGGCGGCCCACCTGGACGGCGCGGTGCCGACCGTGCGTTCGGGCTGGACTTTCCGGGCCTCCGAAACCCAGCAACTCCAGATGGACGATTTCGAGAACCCGGCCATGATCGACGCCGACAACGGTATGTCCGCATGGAACACGGCCGAGGGGGCCGAGGGCAAGTCCTGCGCCGATTGCCACGGTGCCATGGAAGACTCCATGGAAATGGTCCGCGCCACCTATCCCAAGTGGAACGAGGAGGCCGGCGAGGTCCGCAACATCCAGATGCAGGTGGACGACTGCCGGGTGAACCAGATGGGCGCCGAGCCCTACGGACTGGATTCGCGACCCATGCTGGCGATGGAGGCGGCGATCTCCTCGGTCGGACGTGGTCAGGTCGTCGACGTGGCCATCGACGGCCCCGCTGCAGAGACCTGGGAAATGGGCAAGGAACTCTACTACACCCGCTTCGGCCAATTGGATCTGTCCTGCGCCTCCTGCCACGAGTTGAACTACGACAACTACATCCGGGCCGATCACCTGTCCCAGGGGCAGATCAACGGCTTTCCGACCTACCGCCTCAAGAATGCCCGCCTGAACGGCACGCATTCGCGCTTTCGCGGCTGCATCCGCGATACCCGCGCCGAGACCTTCGCGGTGGGCAGCGAGGAATTCCTCGCGCTGGAACTCTACGTCGCCTCGCGCGGCAACGGCCTGACGGTCGAGGGCCCCGCCGTCCGCAACTGATCAGGGAAACCCGCGCTGGCTCCGCCGGCGTGGGTTTTCTTGCACCTGATATATTCACTTTTGCGCATATGAAGGCGCGAAGGCAGACCAAGACCAGAAGGATCCGCCCATGATCTCCCGTCGTGATTTTCTCCAGGCCTCCATGGCCGCCTCGGCCATGGTCGGGGCTTCCGGCTTCGGCAACTGGAGCAAACTGGCCGCGCAGCAGGCCCTGACGCAGGACCAGCTGTTGCAGTTCGACACCTTCGGGAATGTCTCGCTGATCCACATCACAGACATCCACGCCCAGCTCAAGCCGATCTATTTCCGCGAACCGGAGGTCAATATCGGCGTGGGCGCGAACAGGGGCGTGGTGCCGCACATCACGGGCGCGGAGTTCCGCAAGCTCTACGGGATCGAGGATGGCAGCCCCTCGCATTATGCCCTGACCTACAACGATTTCTCGGCGCTTGCGCGGACCTACGGCAAGATGGGCGGCATGGATCGCGTGGCCACGGTCGTGAACGCGATCCGCGGCGACCGGCCGGACGCGATCCTGCTGGACGGTGGCGACACCTGGCACGGCTCCTACACCTGCTACCAGACCGAGGGGCAGGACGTTGTCAACGTGATGAACGCGCTCAAGCCCGATGCCATGACCTTCCACTGGGAATTCACCCTGGGCCAGGACCGGGTGCGCGACATCGTCGCTGACCTGCCCTTCGCCGCGCTGGGCCAGAACATATTCGACGCAATGTGGGACGAACCCGCGGCCGAGTTCAAACCCTACCAGTTTTTCGAGCGCGGCGGCGTCAAGGTGGCGGTGATCGGCCAGGCCTTCCCCTACATGCCCATCGCCAACCCGGGCTGGATGTTCCCCGACTATTCCTTCGGCATCCGTGACGAGCACATGCAGCAGATGGTGGACGAAGTGCGCGCCCAGGGGGCCGAATGCGTGGTCTGCCTGTCGCACAACGGCTTTGACGTGGACAAGAAGATGGCCTCGGTCGTCAGCGGCATCGACGTGATCCTGTCGGGCCACACCCATGACGCCCTGCCCGAACCCGTGCTGGTGGGGGACACGATCGTCGTCGCCTCGGGCTCCAACGGCAAGTTCGTCAGCCGCGTCGATCTTGATATCCGCAATGGTCGCATGATGGGCTTCCGCCACAAGCTGATCCCGATCTTTTCGGACGTGATCGCGCCCGATCCGACGGTCTCCGGCCTGATCGACGATCAACGCGCGCCCTTCAAGGACCAGCTGGAGGAGGTCATCGGCCAGACCGACGGGCTGCTCTACCGGCGGGGCAATTTCAACGGCTCCTGGGACGACCTCATCTGCGACGCGCTCATGAGCGAACGCGAGGCCGACATCGCCATGTCGCCCGGCGTGCGCTGGGGGCCGTCCATCCTGCCCGGTCAGGACATCACGCGCGAGGATATCTGGAACGTGACCTCGATGACCTATGGCCGGGCCTACCGAACCGAGATGACGGGCGAGTTCATTCACACGGTCCTGGAAGACGTGGGCGACAACCTGTTCAATCCCGACCCTTACTACCAGCAGGGTGGTGACATGGTCCGCATCGGGGGCATGGGCTACCGCATCGACATCACCAAGCCCCAGGGCAGCCGCATCACCGACATGACGCTGCTTTCCACTGGCGAGGCCATCGATCCGGCCAAGACCTATGTGGTGGCCGGTTGGGCCTCCGTGAACGAGGGCACCGAAGGCCCGCAGATCTGGGACGTGGTCGAGGACCATATCCGCAAGCAGGGCACCGTGACCGTGACGCCGAATACCAGCGTCAAGGTCGTCGGCGCCTGAGCCGATTGACGTATCGAGAGGACGAGACATGGACATGAAGTTCAAGGGCATGAAGCCGTCGCGGCGGTCCTTCCTGACAGGGGCTGCCGCCGCTGGCGCGGGCAGTGTTGCCGCCACCGTCGCCAAGGGGCAGACCGCCCCGGACCCGGCGATCACCGAATTGCAGGACTGGCAGGTCTACCTGGGCGATGGCGTGGATGCCGCCCCCTATGGCATGCCATCCCGGCACGAACGCCACGTGGTGCGCCGGACGGTGGACTGGCTGACCGCCGACAACATTTCCTCGATCAACTTCACGCCGCTGCATGAGCTTGACGGGATCATCACGCCCAACGGCGTCTGCTTCGAGCGTCACCACAGCGGCGCGGCCGAGATCGACCCGGCCGAACACCGCCTCATGATCAACGGCCTGGTGGACCGCGAACTGGTCTTCACCATGGAAGACCTGATGCGGTTCCCGCGCGAAAACCATGTCTATTTCCTGGAATGCGCGGCGAACACCGGCATGGAATGGGCGGGCGCGCAGCTCAACGGCTGCCAGTTCACCCACGGGATGATCCACAACGTCATGTATACCGGCATCCCGCTCAAGCTGCTGCTCGCCGAGGCGGGCATCAAGACCAACGCCAAGTGGATCCTGCCCGAGGGCGCCGATGCTGCGGCCATGACCCGTTCGATCCCCATGGAAAAGGCGCTGGACGACTGCCTGGTGGCCTTCAAGATGAACGGCGAGGCGCTGCGCACCGAACAGGGGTATCCTGTTCGTCTGGTCGTGCCCGGCTGGGAAGGCAACATGTGGGTCAAGTGGTTGCGCCGCATCGAGGTGGGTGACAAGCCCTGGCACCACCGCGAGGAAACCAGCAAGTATACCGACCTGCTGGAAAACGGCGAGGCGCGCCGCTTCACCTGGGAGATGGACGCCAAATCGGTCATCACCAATCCCAGCCCCCAGGCGCCGCTTGCTCATGGTCCTGGCTATACCGTGCTGACCGGCGTTGCCTGGTCCGGCCGCGGGACGATCCCGCGGGTGGACGTGACGCTGGACGGCGGCAAGACCTGGCACCAGGCCCGCATGTCGGGTCCCAGCCTGAGCAAGTCCATGCACCGCTTCTATTTCGAGTTCGAATGGGACGGCAAGCCGCTGCTGCTGCAGAGCCGCGCCCATGACAGCACCGGTTATGTACAGCCCACCAAGGACCAGCTGCGCGAATGGCGGGGCGAGAACTCCATCTACCACAACAACGGTATCCAGACCTGGTACGTGAACGAGAATGGCGAGGCCGAGAATGTCGAAATTTCCTAATCAACTCGCCCTGGTCGCCGTGGCCGCGACTTCGGTCATCGCGCTGAGCGTCGGTCTGTCCGAACGTGCAGCCCACAACGCCGAGATTGCCGCCGCCACGGCGCAGGCCGAGGCCGATGCCATGGCTGTCCAGACGGCCGAAGCCGAGACTGCCGAGGCCGAGGCCGTCGTGACCGAGCAGGTCACCGCGGAGGTCGCCGAGGCCGAGATGGTCGAGGAGGTGGCCGAAGACACCGTCGCCGAGGCCGAGACCGCGGCCCCTGAAACCGTCACGGCCGAGGCCACCGCCGATACCGGTGACACCTTCGAGGGCGGTTCCTCGACACCGGCGCTTTTCGTTGGCGCCGCCTGGGCGGAAAGCCACGAAAGCCCCATGATCGGCGAGCTTGACGGGATCAGCTTCGACCTGGGCCGCGAGGCGCTGGACGAAGAGGTTGCCGCCTGGGACATCGACATCCGCCCCGACGGCGCCGGCCTGCCCGCGGGCTCGGGCGATGTCTGGACCGGCGAAGAGGCCTATATCGAGAATTGCGCCCAGTGCCATGGCGACTTCGGAGAAGGCCGCGCGCGCTGGCCCGTCCTGGCCGGCGGCTGGGACACGCTCGAACACGAGGACCCGGTCAAGACGCCCGGCTCCTACTGGCCGTACCTGTCCACCGTGTGGGACTACGTGCACCGCGCCATGCCCTACGGCCAGGCCCAGAGCCTGACCGACGACGAGGTCTACGCGATCACGGCCTACATCCTCTACCTCAACAACCTGGTGGATGACGATTTCGAACTGTCGCAGGACAATTTCACCGAGGTCAGCCTGCCCAACGAGGATGGCTTCTTCATGGATGACCGTGCCGAGGGCGAGATACCGGCCTTCAGCGAAGAGCCCTGCATGGAGAACTGCAAGGACAGTGTCGAGATCACCATGCGCGCCAGCGTGCTGGACGTGACGCCCGAAGACGAGCAGGCCGAGGCGACCGAAGCCGCCGCCGAGACCACCGAGGAGACGGCTACGCAAGAGGCTGCCGCCGAGGACGAGACCACCGCGGTTGCTGCGGTCGATCCGGCCCTGGTCGAAGAGGGCGAGGGCGTTTTCCGCAAGTGTCGCGCCTGTCACCAGGTGGGCGAGGGTGCCCGCAACGGCGTCGGGCCGCACCTCAATGGCGTGCTCGGCCGCACCATCGGCGGGATCGATGGCTTCCGCTACTCGGGCGTCTTCCAGGAGGCCGCCGAGGCCGGCGAGGTCTGGGGCCCCGAGAACCTCGGGGAATACCTGGCCGATCCGCGCGGCGCCATGCCGGGGACCAACATGTCCTTCGCCGGGTTGCGCAGCGAGGACGAGATCGCGGCGATCACCGCATACCTGTCGACCTTCGAGGCGCAGTGATGATCCGCGCGGCGCTTTTCCCGGCGGTGCTCATCGCCGGCTTGGGCAGCGGCAGCGCCGCCCAGGTGGGCGGAGATCCCGACCGGGGTGAAGCGCTCTTTCGCTCGGACTGCGCGTCCTGCCACCAGGTTGGTCAGGGCGCGCGCAACCGCGTCGGTCCGCATCTCAACGGGATCTTTGACCGCCAGGCGGGCGCAATCGAGGGCTTCCGCTATTCCGAGGACATGATGCTGCGGGCCGATGCCGGGCTGAAATGGACCTTCGAGTCGCTGGACCGTTACATCGAGAACCCCCGCGTCTTCGTCAGCCGCACCCGCATGAACTATGTCGGGATGAAAAGCGCCGAGGACCGCTCCGATCTGCTGGCCTATCTGCGTCGTTTCTCGGCCGACCCGGCCAATATCCCCGAGGCCGCGCCCACCGCCGCCGCCGTGGATCACGAGGTCGATCCCGAAATCCTCGCCATCGTGGGCGACCCGGCCTATGGTGAATACCTGTCGACGGAGTGTACGTCTTGCCACCAGCAAAGCGGTGCGGCCAGCGGCATCCCGTCGATCACCAACTGGCCGGCGGAGATCTTCGTCACCGCCATGCATGCCTACAAGGAGGGGGTGCGCGAGCACAATGTCATGGAGATGATGGCGAGCCGCTTGTCGAACGAAGAGATCGCGGCGCTCGCTGCCTATTTCGAGAACATCGAATAGGCGATAGGTTGTTTGGGGCCGGGAGGGGCCCCATTCGAACGGGGCTGGACGGACCGGACCAGAACGACGCCGCGACAAGCGGTGCGTCAAACATCAAAAGGGGAGGAGACCCGACATGAAACTTAATCGCAGAGCCTTCATAGGCACCGCGGCCGCCGGCGCGGCCACGCTTTCGGCGCCCACTGTCATGGGCCAGGGCAGCGGACGACCGCGCGTCGTCGTTGTCGGTGGCGGCGCGGGCGGGGCCACCGCGGCGCGCTACATTGCCAAGGATTCGAACGGCGAAATCGACGTCACCCTGATCGAGCCGACGCGCGCCTATTACACCTGCTTTTTCTCGAACCTCTACATCGGCGGCTTCCGCGAGATCGACAGCCTCGGCCATTCCTACGGCACCCTGGCCGGGAACTACGGAATCAACGTGCTGCACGATTGGGCCACCGGGGTGGACCGCGACGCCAAGACCGTGACCACCGCGGGCGGCTACACGCTGCCCTATGACCGCCTGATCCTGTCGCCCGGCATCGATTTCGTCGAGGGCGCCGTACCCGGCTGGGACATCAGCGCCCAGGACCGGATGCCCCACGCCTACAAGGGCGGCAGCCAGACCGAACTGCTCAAGGCCCAGATCGAGGCCATGCCCGAGGGCGGCACCTATGCGATGGTTGCCCCGCCCAATCCCTATCGCTGCCCGCCTGGCCCCTACGAGCGGGTCAGCATGGTTGCGCACCTGCTGACCGAGATCAATCCGACGGCCAAGATCCTGATCGCCGATCCCAAGCAGAACTTTTCCAAGCAGGCCCTGTTCGAAGAGGGCTGGCGCAACAACTATGCGGGCATGATCGAGCGGATCGGTCCGGATTTCGGCGGCGACGATATCGAGGTCGACCCCGAAGCCATGACCTTGTCGATCGGTGGCGCGGTCGAGAACGTCGATGTCTGCAACGTGATTCCGGCCATGAAGGCCGGCCGCATCGCCGAGATCGCGGGGATCACCGAGGGCAACTGGGCCCCGGTCAACGCCGCCGATCTGTCCAGCACCATGGACGAGAACATCCATGTCCTGGGCGACAGCGCGGCGCAGGGCGACATGCCGAAATCCGGCTTCTCGGCCAACAGCCAGGCCAAGGTCTGCGCCAACGCCGTGCGGGGTGCCCTGACCGGGTCCAGCGTCTTCCCGGCGCGTTTTGCCAATACCTGCTGGTCGCTGATCGACACCGACAACGGGGTCAAGGTGGGCGCCACCTACGAGGCCACGGACGAGAAGATCGCCAAGGTTGACGGCTTCATCTCGGACACCGGCGAAAGCGCGGAGGTCCGCGCCGCGACCTACCGTGAATCGATCGGCTGGTATGACGGCATCACCGCCGACATGTTCGGCTGATCGACTGTTCCCGCGGGCCTTGATCCAGGTCAAGGCCCGCGGGGTGCCCGTCGTCGAGAATGGCGGCCAACACGGAGGATATTCCATGAAAACGATTGCCGCGCTGGCCCTGTGCCTCACCGCCTCGACCGCCCTTGGGCAAGAGGCCGTCATGACACCTTTCGAGGGCAGTTTCGATGACGCCACCTTCGCCGTCGAGAACGAGATCATCGGCCGGGGCTTGGTCGTCGACTATGTCAGCCACGTTGGCGAGATGCTCAACCGTACGGCGGAGGACGTGGGGTCGGACGTCACGATCTTCGACGCCGCCGATGTCTTCCTGTTCTGCTCGGCCACCGTTTCGCGCGAGGTCATGGAAGCCGACCCGATGAACATCGCGCATTGCCCCTACGGTGTCTTCGTCACCGAACAGGATGGCGAGGTCATGGTGGGGCATCGCACCTACCCGGACGGGCCCATGCAGACCGTCGAATCCCTTCTGGACGAGATCGTCCAGGCTGCCGTGGGGAACTGACCAGACATGGACTATGACGACTACTTCCGCTCCGAACTCACGCGTCTGAAGGATGAGGGCAACTATCGCGTCTTCGCCGACCTGGAGCGGGAGCGCGGTGCCTTTCCCAAGGCTCGGAACCATCTGGACGATGCCGTCCGCGACGTGACGATCTGGTGTTCCAATGATTACCTTGGCATGGGCCAGCACCCCGACGTGCTGGCGGCCATGCACGGGGCGCTCGATACCGTGGGGGCCGGGGCCGGGGGCACGCGCAACATTTCCGGCACCACCCATCATCACGTTCTGCTGGAACGTGAGCTGGCCGACCTTCACGGCAAGGAGGCGGCGCTTCTGTTCACTTCGGGCTATGTCTCGAACTGGGCCACGCTCGGCACGCTGGGGGCCAGGATTCCGGGGCTGGTGATCCTGTCGGACGCGCTCAACCATGCGAGCATGATCGAGGGGATCCGCCATTCCAAGGCGCAGAAGGTCATCTGGAAGCATAACGACCTGCAGGACCTTGAGGCCCAGCTTCGGGCGCTGCCGGCGAATGCGCCCAAGCTGATCGCCTTCGAGAGTGTGTATTCCATGGATGGCGACATCGCGCCCATTCGCGAGATCTGCGACCTGGCCGACCGCTACAACGCCATGACCTATCTCGACGAGGTGCACGCCGTTGGCATGTATGGACCGCGCGGTGGCGGCATCGCCGAACGCGAGGGGCTGATGGACCGGCTGACCGTGATCGAGGGCACGCTGGGCAAGGCGTTCGGCGTGGTCGGCGGCTATATCTCGGCCTCGGCCGACCTGGTGGATTTCGTGCGCTCCTTTTCGAGTGGTTTCATCTTCACCACCGCGCTGCCGCCAGCGGTCGCGGCAGGAGCCTGCGCCTCGATCCGGCACCTGAAAGCCTCGGCGGCGGAACGCGACCTGCAAAAGAAAAAGGTCGCGCAGGTGCGCGAGCGGCTTGACGAGATCGGCATCCCGCATCTTCCCAACCCCGGTCATATCATCCCGGTGATGGTGGGCGACCCGGTCAAGTGCAAGTTCATCAGCGACACGCTGATGGACCGGTTCGGAATCTACATCCAGCCGATCAACTATCCCACGGTTCCCAAGGGGACCGAGCGGTTGCGCATTACGCCCGGCCCGGTTCATTCGCAAGCGGACATCGATCGTCTCGTGGGGGCGCTCTGTGATCTCTGGACCCAGTGCCAGTTGGCGCGTCAGCCCCTGGCGGCGCAGTAACGCGGAAGAAACTGCCGGAATTCCCTTGGCGGGGCCGGAAGACCGGCCCCGTTTCCGTTTCTGCGGTCACGCCGCGATGAAGCGATAGGCATCGCCCGACGGTTCGGCCCGCCCGATCCCCGGATAGGGCAGGTGGAAACCGACAAAGGCCATTTGTTCGCTGGCCAATTGGTCCAGCAACGCCGCGCGGGTCCGCGCCCCCATCTCCTGGTCCTGGTCCGAGCCGGAAACCCACTCGGGGCGCGCGAAGGCCACGTGTTCGTTTCCGATGCAATCGCCCAGCACCATCACGCTTTCACTGCCACCACGCAGCTCGAAGGACATGTGCCCGGGCGTGTGACCGAAAGTGGCGCGGGCGGCGACGCCGGGCAGGATTTCCGCGCCGTCCTCGAAGACCGTCAGCCGATCCTCTAGCGCGCCAAGGTAACGTATCGCGCCGGCTGCGAAGGCCAGGCGTGCCTCGCCGATGGTGTCGGGTGTGGCAGGATCGAGCCAGTAGTCGCGTTCCGCGCGGCCGATCAGGTATTGCGCCTCGGGAAACACGAGATCGCCGAAATCGTCCTGCAATCCCCAGAGGTGATCAGGATGGGCGTGGGTGAAGACCACATGTGTGACCTCGGCTGGCGTGACGCCGATCGCGTCCAGCGCCTCCCACAGAGTGCCTGCGGAGGGCATGAAGTTCGGCCCGGCGCCCACGTCGAAGATCACCGTGTTGGTGCCGTCGCGCATCAGGGTTACGTTGCAGTCCGGCGTCAGCTCGTTGCCGGTAATCCCGTGGCGCTGGAGAATCGCCGTGACCTCGTCCTGTGGCAGATCGCCGAACTGGAAATCTCGCGGCAGCACCAGGTTGCCGTCGCTGAGCGTGTCGATGCGGACATCGCCCAGGGTGATCTGCGCATGGGCCCAGCGGGGCAAGGCGGCGGCGCCAAGGGCGGCACTGCCGGTCAAGAGCAGGGTGCGGCGGTCGATTTGCATGGGGTTCCTCCCGTTTTCATATTCAATTTTCACTATGTTAAAGCAAGCCGAGCGTCACGGCAAAGCCAAACCTTTCAATGCCGTGTCGGCCCGGGGGGCTTGTGATCGGGGGACTCTCGCGCTACGGTCGCCACGCGCGACGGGAGAACTGGCAGCGCCAGTGCCGAAGGAGCAACCGCCCCGGTAAACTCTCAGGCTTCAGGACCGCCGCGTGACAGGACTCTGGAGAGTGGTGCCACATGCACCCGCCGAAGGGATAGCGATCTCAGGCAAACGGACAGAGGGGGCATTGACCGCGGGCCGCGCCCGCATCCAATGCCCGGGGGCCTGCCCCCGGCCCAACGGACCGGAGCATGCATGGCCGACCTGAAAAGAACGCCGCTTTACGACCTGCACGCCAGCTTGGGGGCGAAATTCGTGCCCTTCGCGGGCTACGAGATGCCCGTCCAATATGCCGCCGGTGTCATGCAGGAACACCTCTGGACTCGCGAGAACGCGGGTCTGTTCGATGTCAGCCACATGGGGCAGGTGATCCTGCGCGGACCCGAGGCGGCCGCCGAGATGGAAGCTCTCGTGCCCCAGGCGGTGCAGACGCTGAAACCGGGCCGCCAGCGCTACGCCTTCTTCACCAATGACGCGGGCGGCATCCTGGATGACCTGATGATCGCCAACCGTGGCGATGATCTTTTCGTTGTGGTCAACGCGGCCTGCAAGGCCGCTGACATCGCGCACATGCGTGCGGCACTGGCGACGACACAGGTGGAAGAGATCACCGACCGTGCCCTGCTGGCGCTGCAGGGCCCGAGGGCCGAGGCGGCGCTGTCCCGACTGATCCCCGACGTGGTGGAAATGCGCTTCATGGATGTGGAAACGCATGCCTCAGATTTCGGGGAGCTGTGGATTTCGCGGTCTGGCTATACCGGCGAGGATGGTTACGAGATTTCAGTGCCCGAGGGCGCGGCCGAGACGCTGGCCCGCGCATTTCTCGAGGATGATGCGGTCGCGCCGGTCGGCCTTGGCGCCCGCGACAGCCTGCGGCTGGAGGCGGGCCTGTGCCTGTACGGCGCCGATCTGGACGAGACCACCACCCCCGTCGAGGCCAACCTGACCTGGGCGATCCAGAAGGCGCGGCGCGAGGCCGGAGATTACCCGGGCTTCGCACGCATCCGGCACCATCTGGTCGATGGTCCCGCGCGGTTGCGCGTCGGCCTGCGCCCCGAGGGGCGCGCGCCGATGCGGGCCGGAACGCCGCTCTTCGCCGAACAAGAGGCGACCCGGTCGGTGGGCGAGGTGACGTCGGGCGCCCACGGCCCCTCGACCGGATGCGCGATTTCCATGGGCTACGTCGGCACGGCACATGCCGCGCTGGGCACGCCGCTTTGGGGCGAGGTGCGCGGCAAGCGCCTGCCCGTGACCGTCTGCGAACTGCCGTTCCGGCCATCCAGCTACAAGACCTGAAGGAGAGAGACATGAAATTCACCGAGGAACATGAATGGCTGCGCGTCGAGGGCGACCACGTGGTGGTCGGCATCACCGAGCACGCCGCGACCCAGCTTGGCGACGTGGTCTTCGTCGAACTGCCAGAGGCAGGCGGCGAGGTGGCCAAGGACGACGAGGTCGTGGTCATCGAAAGCGTCAAGGCGGCCTCGGACATCCTTGCGCCGCTGGACGGCGAGATCGTCGAGGTCAACGAAACCCTGACCGACAGCCCGGACCTGGTAAATTCCGACCCGCTGGGCGAAGCCTGGTTCTTCAAGATGAAGGTGGCGGATCTTTCGGCGCTGGACGGCATGATGGATGCCGACGCCTACAAGGACTTCATCGGCGCATAGGGGGCGCAGCCTCCATCCGCGGTATTTTCAACCCAGAAAAACAGGTGTTCGATGCCCTTCACCCCGACCGACTATCTGCCCTATGACTTTGCCAACCGCCGCCACATCGGGCCCTCGCCTGCCGAGATGGACGAGATGTTCAAGGTGATCGGCGTGGACAGCCTCGACCAGTTGATCGACGAGACCGTACCGCAGGCGATCCGCCAGGCCGAGCCGCTGGACTTCGGCAAGCCCATGTCCGAGCGCAAACTGCTCAACCACATGCGCCAGGTGGCGGCGAAGAACGAGGTCCTGACCAGCCTGATCGGCCAAGGCTATCACGGCACGGTCACGCCGCCGGTGATCCAGCGCAACGTGCTGGAAAACCCCGCCTGGTATACCGCCTATACCCCCTACCAGCCCGAGATTTCGCAGGGCCGCCTGGAGGCGCTGCTCAATTTCCAGACCATGGTCGCCGACTTGACGGGCCTTGAGATCGCCAATGCCTCGCTGCTGGACGAGGCCACGGCCTGCGCCGAGGCCATGGTCATGGCGCAGCGGGTTGCGAAATCAAAGGCGCGCGCGTTCTTCGTGGACGCGAACTGCCACCCGCAGAACATCGCCGTCATGCAGACCCGCGCCGCCCCGTTGGGCATCGAGGTGGTCGTCGGCGCGCCCGAGGACCTGGACGCCGCTGCGGTCTTCGGGGCGATCTTCCAGTATCCGGGCACCCATGGCGGTCTGCGCGATGTCACCCCGCAGATCTCGGCGCTGCATGCCGAGAAGGCGATCGGCATCGTGGCCGCGGACCTGCTGGCGCTGACACTGTTGAAGGAACCCGGCGCGATGGGCGCGGATATCGCGGTGGGCAACACCCAGCGGTTCGGTGTGCCCATGGGACTGGGCGGGCCGCATGCAGCCTATTTCGCCTGCAAGACGGCCTACAAGCGCCACATGCCGGGGCGGATCGTCGGCGTCAGCGTCGACAGCCACGGCAACACGGCCTATCGGCTGTCCCTGCAGACGCGCGAGCAGCATATCCGCCGCGAGAAGGCCACCAGCAACGTCTGTACCGCGCAGGCGCTGCTTGCCGTCATGGCGTCCTTCTACGGGGTGTTTCACGGCCCCGAGGGGCTCAAGGCCATTGCGCAGCGCATCCATCGCAAGACGGTTCGCCTGGCCAGGGGCCTGGAAGAAGCCGGGTTCGAGGTTCAGCCCGGCGCCTTTTTCGATACGATCACCGTCGAGGTCGGAGCGCGGCAGAAAGCGGTGATGGAATCCGCCGTGGACGAGGGGATCAACCTGCGCGCCGTCGGCGAAACGCAGGTCGGCATCTCGCTTGACGAGGCGACGCGGCGGCCCGTGATCGAGAAGGTCTGGCGCGCCTTCGGGATCGACCGCGAGGACGATGACCTTACGCCCGAATACCGGGTGCCCGAGACGCTTCACCGGCGCTCGGACTACATGGAGCACCCGGTGTTCCACATGAACCGGGCCGAGACGGAGATGATGCGCTACATGCGGCGCCTGTCCGACCGTGACCTGGCACTGGACCGGGCCATGATCCCGCTGGGGTCCTGCACGATGAAGCTGAATTCGGCCGCCGAGATGATGCCGGTCAGCTGGCGTGAGTTCAGCCTGATCCACCCCTTCGCTCCCGCCGATCAATGGGAGGGCTACGCGGAGCTGATCGAGGATCTCTCCGAGAAGCTGTGCACCATCACCGGCTATGACGCGATGTCGATGCAGCCCAATTCGGGCGCGCAGGGGGAATACGCCGGCCTGCTGACGATCATGGCCTATCACGCGGCCAACGGTGACACCCGGCGCAAGACCTGCCTGATCCCGGTCAACGCCCATGGCACCAATCCGGCGAGCGCACACATGTGCGGGATGGACGTGGTCGTGGTGAACTGTACCGACCGCGGCGATATCGACGTGGAGGATTTCCGCGCCAAGGCCGAGGCCGCGGGCGATAGCCTGGCCGCCTGCATGATCACCTATCCCAGCACCCATGGCGTCTTCGAGGATACCGTTCGAGAGGTCTGCGAGATCACGCACGAGTTCGGCGGCCAGGTCTACCTGGACGGGGCCAACCTGAACGCCATGGTGGGACTGTCCAAGCCGGGCGAGATCGGCGCGGATGTCAGTCACCTCAACCTGCACAAGACCTTTTGCATTCCGCATGGCGGCGGCGGCCCCGGCATGGGGCCGATCGGGGTCAAGGCGCAGCTGGCGCCGCACCTGCCCGGGCATCCGGCCCTTGGGGGAGAGCAGGGGCCGGTGGCCGCGGCGCCCTATGGGTCGCCGTCCATCCTGCCGATCTCCTGGGCCTACGTGCTGATGATGGGGGGCGAGGGACTGACCCAGGCAAGCCGCGTGGCGATCCTCAACGCCAACTACATCGCCAAGCGGCTGGAAGGGGCCTACAAGGTGCTCTTTTCCGGCGACAACGGCCATGTCGCGCATGAATGCATCATCGACACCCGCCCCTTTGCCGAGGCGGGCGTGACAGTCGATGACATTGCCAAGCGGCTGATGGATTGCGGGTTTCACGCGCCGACCATGTCCTGGCCGGTGGCCGGAACGCTGATGGTGGAACCCACCGAGAGCGAGAACAAGGCCGAGCTAGACCGCTTTTGCGACGCCATGCTGGGCATCCGCGAGGAAATCCGGAAGGTCGAAAAAGGCGATTGGCCGCAGGACAACAACCCGTTGAAACACGCGCCCCACACCATGCAGGACATGGTCAAGGACGACTGGGACCGGCCCTACTCGCGGCAGGCCGCCTGCTTTCCGGCAGGCAGCTTCAAGGTGGACAAGTACTGGGCCCCGGTGGGCCGGGTCGACAATGTCTACGGCGATCGAAACCTCATCTGCACCTGCCCGCCGCTGGAGGCTTACAGGGACGCGGCAGAGTAGGGGGCCCGCCCAGATATTGGACCGCGCCACCGCGTGGCGCGGTTCCACTTTTCACGCGTCCTGACGTCGAATGCGTCCGCGAGTTCCGGTTACGCGGCGGCGTGTCGCTGCTCTATCGGGGCGCGCCCTATACGCCTGTGTTGTCCTGGTCCGCGATTTGGCTTGCCGGGTCCTTGTCCGCCGTGTCCACGCCCCACGGTTCGACGCCGATCCGCAAGGCCGCGCGGCTGATCATGTGCGCGCCAATCGGTGCCGTCAGCAACAGGAACAGCACGATCAGCACGGCCTTGAAGATAACGGTTGGCGCCCCGAAATGGACCGCGGCCCCGGCCATGATCAGACCCGACCCCAGCGTCCCGACCTTGGTCGAGGCATGCATGCGGATGAAGACATCGGGCATGCGCAGGATACCGATTCCCGCCACGAGGATCAGCGCGCCGCCCACCAGCAGGAGCCCTGCCGCCAAAAGATCCATCATCAACCGTCTCCTTCCTGGCCGCGACTTCGACGACGCTCGGCGAACCGGGCCAGCGCCACGGTGGCAAGAAAGCCGACCAGTGCCAGCGCGAGTGCAACGTCCAGAAACGCCTGAACCTCCGAACGCACGGCCATCAGCCCGCAGAAGGACACGATCGCCACTGTCATCATGTCCAGCGCCACCACGCGATCCGGCATCGTTGGACCCCGCACCAGCCGGATGAACCCCAGTGCCACCGCCAGGAAGACCAGAAGGAAGCCCGCATTCACGGCCATGGTAAGGACTGTCATGCGCGCCTCCCTTCAACGGCGTCGATCACCCATTTCTCCATGCCGGACTTGATCGTTTGGCAGACAGCCGCGGGGTCGTCCGCGAACATGGCGTGGATGCTCAGTGTCTTGCGGTCCTCGCTGACGTCCAGCGACAAGGTTCCGGGGGTCAGCGAGATCAGATTTGTCACCAGAAGTATGCCGGCATCGGATTTCACGTCCAGAGGCACCTCTATGATCGCGGGCCGGGCATTGTAGCCCGGTGTGACGATGTCCCACAGAACCTGGAGGCTCGAGACCACGAGTTCATAGAGGAACAGGATCGCCAGCTTGATCCAGTAGAAAACGCGGGCGAAATAGGGTGACGGACCGCCGGTCAGCGGTTGCAGCAGCCACATCACCAGGTAGGCCAGCACAAATCCCGAGCCCAGGACCAGGAGCCCGAAGTTCCCGAAGAAGGCGCTCCAGAGAACGGCGAGAAGCAGGTTCACGGCAAGGGTGTTCATGGCGCGTCTCCCAGCACCGCGGTGATATAGCCGGCAGGCTCAAGCAGTTGTTGCGCCGAGGTCTCTGCAAAGACCACGAAGGGCTCGGGAAAAAGGCCGATGATCATGGTCAGCGTCGCCAGCCCTGCGATGGGTGCAAGCATCCAGCGCCGGGGCGCGGCCGAAACGCGGTTCAGTTCCGGTTCGTAACCCGCGGGGTGCTTCTTCCAGAAGGCCTCGGCCCAGATCTTGGTCATCGAGTAGATCGTCAGCAGGCCGACGGCAAGTGCGACGCCGGCGATCACCCAGCCCTGATCCTCGAGGGCCGCAGCGACGATCACGTATTTCGCCCAGAAGCCCGACAGGGGTGGGAAGCCGGCAAGAGAGAAGGCGGGGATCAGGAACAGGACGCCAAGCAGGGGCGCCGCCTTGTAAAGTCCGCCGATGCGGGCCAGGTCCGTGGACCCGGTCGCGCGGTGCACGACGCCGCCGATCAGGAACAGGTTTGCCTTCACGATGATGTGGTGGACGAGGTAGAACACGGCGCCCACGATCCCCAGCGGCGTGTAAAGCGCGAGACCGAGGATCATGTACCCGATCTGGCTGACGATGTGGAACGACAGGATCTTGCGGATTTCGTTCTGGGCCGCCGCGCCCAGCACTCCGGTCACCATGGTAAAGCCCGCGACCCAAAGCAGGATCTCGTGCGTGAAGCCGGTGTCGCCGGTGAACACCAGCGTGAACATGCGGATCAGCGCGTAGACCCCGACCTTGGTCAACAGCCCGGCAAAGACCGCCGAGACCGAGAAGGCCGGTGTGTGGTAGGCGGCAGGCAGCCAGAAGAACAACGGAAACACGGCCGCCTTCACCCCGAACGCGATCATGAACAGCATCGCGATGACGGTGACCATGCCCTGGTTCTCGACCTGCGGCACGCGGAGCGCGAGGTCGGCCATGTTCAGCGTGCCGGTCATGCCATACAAAAGGCCGATCCCGGCAAGAAACAGGATCGTCGAGACGAGGTTCAGCGTCACGTATTTCACGCCGCCGTCGATCTGCGCGCGCGACCCACCCAGCACCAGCAGGCCGAAGCTCGAGATCAGCATGACCTCGAACCAGACGTAGAGGTTGAAGAGGTCCCCGGTCAGGAAGGCCCCCGTGACGCCCGCGATCAGCAGGTTGAAGAGCGCGTGGTAGCCCAGGCGTTCTTTCGCCTCGTCGATGTCGCCCATGGCATAAAGCGCCGTGGCGAACGCCGTGATTGCCGTGATGACGACCATGACCGCGCCCAGGTAGTCAGCGACGAGCGTGATGCCGAACGGCGCGCGCCAGCCGCCCATCTGCCCCGCGATCACGCCTTCGCGCAGCACCTCGACCATCAGAAGGCCGGCAGCACCCAGCAAGAACGCATTGCCGAGAAGGGAAATCCAACGACCTGCCGCACGCTTGCGCCAGAGGAAGGCCAGCACCGCCGTCAGGAAAGGCAGCGCAAGGGGTGTCGCGAGATACCAGCTCATGCCTTGTCCGTCTCCCGCGGTTCCGCGACGCGCATGTCGTCTGTATGGAGCGTGCCGAGCGAGGTGTAGGCCCGGAACACCAGGACCAGCGCGAAGGCGAAAAGCCCGAAGCCGATCACGATGGCCGTCAGGACAAGTGCCTGGGGCAGTGCATTGGCCACCTCGGCGGCCGGTGCCTCGGCCCCCTCCGGGATAAGCGGGGGGCTGCCCAGCGTCAGGCGCCCGGCGGTAAAGATCGTCAGGTTCGCCGCGTTCGAGATCAGGACCAGTCCGAAGATGAAGCGCAGGACGTTGCGCGCCAGCATCAGGTAGACCGAGCAGGTGACGAGCACACCTATGGCAATGGCAAGCAGGGCTTCCAACTCAGATCTCCTCTTCCATGGCAAAGACCAGCGTGAGGATCGACCCGAGCACCACCATGTAGACCCCGATGTCGAAGACCAGCACCGTCGAGAGCGGCAGGCCCTTCTCGGTTTCGGTGGCGTTGATGAACAGCCACTGGCCGGTGAAGAGGTCATCGCCGAAAAGGGCCGCGGCCAGCCCGGCGAGGAGGGCGATACCCAGCCCGACGGCGGCGATGGCCTGTGGCTCGACCCGCAGGGATCGCCGTGCGTCCTCGGTGCCGCAGGCAATGGCGAAGAGCACGAAGCCCGTTGCCCCGATCAGCCCGCCGATGAAACCGCCGCCCGGCTCGTTGTGTCCGCGCAGCAACATGTAGATGGAGAAGACCAGCAGCAGACCGGCGAGGTAACGCGTCCCGGCGCGCAGGATGACCGAGTTCATTTGCTGTCCTCCGTGTCGTCTGCTCGCGTGGTGCGCAGCAGGGCATAGGCTGCCAGCGCCGCGATCACCACGACCGCGATTTCGCCGAAGGTGTCGAGGGCGCGGAAATCCACGAGGATCACGTTGACGATGTTGCGCCCGAAGGCCTCGGGCCAGGCGGTGGCCTCGAAATAGTCGCTCAGCCGCCGGTCGAGCGGGACGGCGACCACCGCCAACAGGATAACCGTCACGACGGCACCCACCCCGACGGCCAGAAGCGCATCCCAGGGGCGAAAGTCCTGCCGCGCGCTTTCAAGGCGGGGCAGCCGCAGCAGCGCCACGGCGACGAGGACGACCACGAGGGTCTCGACCATGAGCTGCGTGATTGCCACATCCGGCGCCGAGAAGACGATGAAGACCATGGCCACGCCGATGCCGGACACACCAAGGGCGGCCATGGCGGTGATCCGGTCTGCCGTGATGGCCGCCAGGCCCGCGCCCAGCATGATGAGCGCGACCAGCGCGATCCCCAGAGGTTCCGCGGTATCGAAAGCGGGCAGGGCCAGCCCGGCGTCTCGGACCACCATCGTCACGGCCAATGTCACGAAGACGGTGGCGAAGGTGACGAACATGTATTGCCGCAACACACCGGTCTGGATGGCGCGGGTTTGCCAGGCGGCGAGGCCCTTCAGTCCCTTCAGGAAGTCATCCCAGATCGGGTCGGCGGTGGGTGTGGCCCGGTCGGCCGCGGCGAGGCCCGCACGCACACGGCCCGCAAAGCCGTAGAGCAGGAAGCCCAGCGCGAAGGTCGCCAGCGACAGGTAGAGCGGCAGGTTCACACCGGCCCAGAGCTTGAGTTCCTTGACCTTGTCGAAATCGCCGATGAGCACCCCGGCCGTCGGGTCGATCAACGTGCCTTGCAGCAGAGCGGGGAAGATCCCGAAGGCCGTGCCCGCCACCGCGAGGATGACCGGGCCTGCCAGCATCGGCCAGGGGGCCTCGTGCGGGGTCTTGGGCATCGTGCCACCGGCGCGCCGCCAGAACGGCCCGATGGCCACCACGCCCGCGACACCGACCATCAGGGCGTTCGCGGCCAGCGCCGCCCCCGTCACCAGTACGGACGAGGGCACCGCCGCGATCGAGCCGGCGTAGATCAGTTCCTTGCCGATATACCCGATGAAGGGGGGCAGACCGGCCATCGAGGCCGCAGCCAGCGCCGCCGCAAGCGCGGTGACGGGCATCAGCCGGGCGAGCCCGCCCAGGATCTCCACCTCTCTGGTCCCGGTTTCGTGGTCTATGCAGCCGACGACCAGGAACAGGGCCGCCTTGTAGAGCGAATGTACGACCAGAAAGGTCGCGAAGGCGGTCATGGCGTAGGCCGAATCCTGGCCCAGGAACATCGTCAACGTGCCCAGCGCCATCAGCGTGGTATAGGCCAGCGCCTGCTTGAGGTCGGTCTGGCGCATTGCCAGCAGGCTTGCCAGCACCGCAGTGATCGCGCCCAGAACGGTCAGCGTCCAGATCCAGACCTCGGTGCCCGACAGGGCCGGGTGCAACCGTGCCATGAGGTAGACCCCGGCCTTGACCATGGTGGCCGAGTGCAGGAAGGCCGAGACCGGCGTGGGCGCGGCCATGGCATTGGGCAACCAGAAATGAAAGGGAAACTGCGCCGATTTGGTCAGGGCGCCCAGAAGGACCAGGATCAGGATTGCCAGGTAGTGCGGGTGGGCGACGATGGCCCCGGCCTGCGGGATGATTTCCGATATGCGGAATGTGCCCGCGGCATTGCCCAGCAGGATGAAGCCCGCCAGCATCGCCAGAGCGCCGAAGCCGGTCACGAAAAGCGCTTGCAAGGCCGAGCGCCGCCCCTTCTCGGTCTCGTGGCCGAAACCGATCAGCAGGTAGGAGGTTATCGTCGTCAGTTCCCAGAAGACGAAGAGCGCGATCAGATCATCGGCCAGCACCAGCCCCAGCATCGCCAGCATGAAGCTGAACAGGAACAGTGCGAAGCGGGCGAACTGGGGATGCCCGGCCAGGTAACTGTTCGCATAGAGGAACACCAGGGTGCCGATCCCCGAGATCAGCAGGGCGAAGGTCAGGGCCAGCCCGTCCACGAGAAAGGCCACGGATATGCCCAGGGACGGGACCCAGTCCAGAATCCACCCCGGCGTCTGGCCGTCGGCCACGGCGGGGATGAACCCCAGGAACCAGGCGAAGATCGCGGCCGAGGCGATGGTGGGCAGGATGCCGACCCATCCGTTCCCCGCGGTGCTGCCGGTATCGGCGCCCATTCATGTTCCTCCTCGTGTTCCGGCCCGCGTCTGGGCCGTTCGGTTCATTGCCTCCGAGGGCTTTTCCGTCCTCAGGGGATCCGAAGATCAAGGGTTCCGCACCACGTGCAGCCGCGCTCGGTCGCGCGCGACCGAGCCGCAGGCGCGGTCCGGTTAACGGCCTTGGAAGGGGCCATGAAAATGGCGTCGGCCATGCGCCCTGACCGTGTCAAGAGGCCGGGGCACAGGGCGTGGACAAAAGGCAAGACGGTCATCATGAGCAGAAAGATATTTCCATCACGCATCGGCCGCTCTGCCCCTTTTTGTCCATCACGGTGACCGAGATATGCGTCAAATGCGAATGAGATGCAATTGAATGCCGACAGAAATCGTCATGAAATCTTGTCGCAGCTGACACCGCAGGTCCATTTGGCGCTATGGGCGCCATGACAGGAAATTGGCGATCAGGCGCAGGCCGGTGGCCTGGCTCTTTTCGGGGTGGAACTGTGTGCCGACGATCGTGTCGCGCCCGACGACCGCGGTGACGGCCCCGCCGTAGTCCACATGCGCGACCAGGTGGGCGGGGTCGGCGACCCGCATCGCCCAGCTGTGGACGAAATAGGCATGGTCTCCGTTCTCGAGCCCCTCCAGCACGGGATGCTTGCGGTCCACGACAAGGTCATTCCAACCCATGTGCGGCACCGGCAGGGTGGGATCGTCCGGGGTGATCCGGCAAATCTCTCCAGGGATCCAGCCGAAGCCCGGGGTTTCCTCGTATTCATGGCCCAGGCTGGCGAGCATCTGCATCCCGACACAGATACCCAGGAAGGGCACGGCCCGGCTCTCGACCGCCTCGGTCACGGCCTCGGCCATGCCCGACAGGCCGAACAACTGGTCGCGGCAATGGGGAAAGGCCCCGTCGCCAGGCAGGACCACGCGGTCGGCCCGGCGCACCGCGTCCGGGTCCGAGGTGACGATCACGTCGCCCGCATCGACCTCGTGGGCCATCCGCTCGAAGGCCTTCTGCGCCGAGTGCAGGTTGCCGCTGTCATAGTCGATCAGAACGGTGGTCACAGCGCGCCCTTGGTCGATGGAATGGCATCGCCCTTGCGCGGGTCGGGTTCCACGGCCTGACGCAGGGCCCGGGCCACCGCCTTGAAGGCGGCCTCGGCGATGTGGTGGCTGTTGAAGCCGTGCAGACGGTCGACGTGCAGCGTGATGCCGCCATGGGTCGCCAGCGCCTGGAGGAATTCGCGCACCAGTTCGGTGTCGAAGGCGCCGATCCTGTCCGTGGGCAGGTCGAGGTTGCAGACCAGGTAGGGCCGGCCCGACAGGTCCAGCGCGCAGCGCACCTGTGCATCGTCCATGGCGAGGTGGCATTCCCCATAGCGCGTGATTCCGCGCTTGTCGCCCAGCGCCTGAAGCAGCGCCTGGCCCAGGGCGATGCCGCAATCCTCGACCGTGTGATGGGCGTCGATATGCAGGTCGCCCGTGGCGTGCAGGGTCATGTCGATCAGCGAATGGCGCGACAGCTGGTCGAGCATGTGGTCGAAGAACCCCACGCCGGTCCGGTTGTCATACTGCCCGCTCCCGTCGAGGTCGATCTCGACGGTGATCTCGGTCTCGGCGGTCTTGCGGCTGATCGTGGCCTTGCGCATCGGGGCGATCCTTTTCCGGCTCGGGTTTCGGCGCTTATAGGGCCCGCGGCAGTCTTCGCCAAGCGGGCAGCGGAACGGGCGGTGCCTCAGGTGGTCTTGGCGACGCGCTGGGCCATGTAGAGGGCTTCCAGTTCCGGTACGTCGAGAGAGCTTTCCATCTCGCCCCGGTCATAGCCAAGGGCCACCGCGCGATCGACCACCGTGCGATGGAGATCCTCGTTCTTCAGTTCGATCCCCGCCTTGAGCCGCCGGCTGTACTTGTCGTAGGGTTCGGAGGTGAGCCCCATGACGGGGCGGCCCATGATCGTGGTCGCGATGGTGTCCAGCGCCCCGCCGTTGCCCGAGAACAGATCCTCGAATCGATACAATCCGCGAAAGCCGGGCTTGTCATGGGCGTCCTGGACATGGGCGTTGATCTCGAGCCAACTGTAGAGGGCCTTTTCGTATGGGGTGAACCCGTCATAGGCTTGGGCGAACTCTGCGTGTCTGACGTTGCGGTCGGTGCCGCGGATGAAGCAGGTGCGCGTTCGCATGTCCTCGCGCCCGGCAAAGGCCCCGTGCGTCAGGGTGGAGGCCGCGACGTGGAAGGGGTTGCGTACCAGGTGAATGAACTCGAACCGGTCGCCGAAACGAGACTCGAGGTAGTCCAGCCAGGCGAAGGTGGGCCAGCCCACATCGACATAGCGCCGTCCGGCCGCAAGATGATCCTCGATCTCGAAGAACTTGCGCTGGATATGAAGGTTGCGGCCCAGCGTTTCGTGCAGCTTGTTGGGTTTGCGATAGCCCAGGCGCGGGCGATAGCGCGCTCCGATGGGCTCGTGCTCGACCACGACATCCTCGGCACGGTCGCGAAGGGAATGGGCCAGGTACTGCGTCGCGCAGCGCCCGGTGGACATCACGAACATGGCCTTGGTCATTTGCCGCTCCTGCCTGTTGCGCACCGCGCGTTTCGACCCCTTGTAGCGCCTTTCGAATCCGCGGGCCAGCGCCGCGCGGCCGCGTTCCATGCGGCCCGTGCGAGGGCGTGACCGTGCGGCGACATCGCATTGCCCTTGGCGCGCGCCCGTGCCAGCCTGCGCCGAAACCGCAAGGACCCGCGCCATGAAAACCTGTGTCTTCGTTCAGATTCGCTGTCGCCCCGGCACGACCTATCGGGTGGCCGATGCCATCGCGCTCAAGGAAATCCATTCCGAGCTTTACTCGACCTCGGGCGAATGGGACCTGCTGATGAAGCTCTACGTCCCCGAAGCCGCCGACGTGGGCCGCTACATCAATGAGAACCTGCTCGACATCGACGGGATCGAGCGCAGCCTCACGACCCTGACCTTCAAGGCGTTCTGATGCTGCCAGACGGGCATTCGGACGTTCCACCAGGCAAGTTGGCCGCCGTGGTGACGCATTTGCAGATGTATCAACGGCCCGCGCCGCGGCCCGTCCCGCCGATCACGGCCGAACTGGTGGCCCACGACCGCGCCGACCCGGTCTGGTATCGCGCGCTTTTCACGCGGGTGGGGCGCGATTGGCTTTGGTTCTCGCGGCTGGGGATGGACGACGCGGCCCTGGCGGCCATTCTGCATGATCCGGAGGTGCAGGTCTTTTCGCTGCGGCAGGGCGAGCGCGACCTGGGGCTGCTGGAACTGGACTTCCGCGCGCCGGGTGAGTGCGAACTGGCCTATTTCGGACTGGCCGCGCAGCTGCAAGGGCAGGGGGCCGGACGCTGGCTGATGGAACAGGCGCTGGCCCGGGCCTGGGCCGCGCCGATCACCCGGTTTCATGTCCATACCTGCACCCTGGACAGCCCCGCTGCGCTGGCGTTCTATGTCCGTTCGGGCTTCACACCCTATTGCCGCCAGGTCGAGATCGCCGACGATCCGCGCCTGACCGGGCAGTTGCCGCGCGACGCCGCGCCACAGGTGCCGATCCTCTAGCCCTCAGGCGAGGAAAGCGCTCAGCGTGCTGCGCAGCGCGTCCCAGTCGGTGAACTCGTGTTCCGCCGCCTCGGCGTCGAAATCCTTGCCTTTCAGGACCACGTGCTGGATCACCTGCGTTGCGAAATAGTCGTATTTCGGCGTCTGCACGGCCCCGGCCACCAGTGCACTGGCATCGGGGGTGAACTCGGTGCGCATCTGCATCTCGGTGAGGTAGTCCTGCGCCTCGGCCCGGCCCTCGGGGAAGGCGGCGTTCATACTGACCGACAGCAACAGCGTCTTGCAGCGTTCCAGGTCGCTCTTGCTGGCGGTGAGAAAAAGCTCGAACTCCTGCGGATGCCGGCGTTCATGGACAGGGGCGGCCAGGATCACCTTCTCGGCATCGTCCAGCGGGACCTCGACCATCGGATCCGACATGTCGATCAGGCGCGGCGTCTTACCGGCCTCGCGCACCTGGTCGGCGGCGAAATCGGCGATCTTGCGGGTCTGCCCCTCGAGGGATTGGAAGAGGATGGGAACGGTCATGGCGGACCTCATCGTCAGTTGTTGCCGGGGCGGCAGAATGTTTTTCGCCGCGTTGTCAGCCTAGCCCGCCGGGCAGGCGCCAGACAAGCGCTGCGTCGGAGGTTGCGCGGTCTTGCCGCTCAGGCCCCGGGCGCCGGTCCGGGCGCGGTCCGCCCGTCGGTGGCCCAATCCATGGCACGGTCCTTGATCCGGGCGAACTTGCGCGACGCCCCGTCGAGCCTGGCTTCCCATTCGGGGTTGGGCGCCTGGCCGTCGGTGATCTTGAAGAAGGCCTGCAAAAGACAAGCGATGGCAAAGGGTTCGATCAGCGCGACCTTGACCGCCCAGGCAAAGACAATCGCGAAAACCAGCCCGCCCGCCGACCATGCGCCCGGGATCAGGTAGACGACCAGTGCCGCCGGAGCCAGCATCGCCAGGAACACAAGGATCGACAGCCCGTAGGTGAAAAGTGTCAGCCAGGCCGCGTTGCGCAGCATCGGCCCGCCGTTCTGGCCATAAAGAACCAGTGCCTCGCGCGCGCTGTCCCAGGGGTTGTCGGCCCGGGTGCGGATGCCGTGGGCCAGGATGACCTCGTCGACCAGCCCGACAGCCAGGCGCAGGTAGGCACGCACCACGCCCATGATACGATCCAGACCGGGAACCGGCAGGAAATTCATCAGACCCTGAACCAGCCCCGTGATCGCCCGGATCACGCCCTTGACCAGCTGGTCCACCGCGAAAAGGACGGAGGCTTCGCCGAAGCGCTCGGTCACGATGCCTTTCGCGTAGGCGATCTGACCCTTGCCCCGGGGCAGGTCGCGCCCGTCGAGCATCTCGACCATGACCGCGATATGACCGGCCTTGACCACGTAAAGCAAGTATTCGCGCAGGAAATAGATCACCCCTGCGGTCAGGCCGAAGCCGGCGATCCCGCCGTAGAATGTCGATCCGGCGCGGAACTCCTCGTCGCCGAAATTGCCGATGCCCCAGCCGATCCCGGCGCCGGTGCCCGTGACCAGTACGTAGGCCAGCGCGATGCCGAAATAGACCGTCATGCGGAACACCAGGAATGGTGCCGTTGCGCGCATGATACCCATGGCGCGTCTCATTGAAAAATCCCACATCTGTCAGGCTCCCTGAAGCGAGGATGCTGCGACAGCATGACGCGCCGGAGGCTCGGCGACAAGCCCGGAATCAACTCGCGCCATTGCCCTTGGGCCGATCACGGCGGGCGCCGTAACACACAAGTGTCGGGAAAACCGATTGGAGCGGGTGATGAGATTCGAACTCACGACCCTTACCTTGGCAAGGTAATGCTCTACCCCTGAGCTACACCCGCGTCCGTTCGGTAGGGCGTGATTTAGGAAAACTGGCGCTGGGCTGCAAGCGGAAAATGCCGCAGCTCGGGCAAAAATTTCGCGGCCACGGCAGCAAAAAGGGGGCGGTCCCGCTCTGGGACCGCCCCCCTGGGGCTCGGGAAATGCAAACAGGTGGCCGACCTCAGTCGAAACTGTAGACCAGCGAGACGCCGAAGGTGTTGTCGGTGTCTTCCTTCCCCGGTTCGGGGTCGGTGTGATACTCGGTCACGACGCTGGTGCGCAGCGCGAGGGTATCGGTCATGTTAACGTTCAGCCCCAGGTCGTTGTAGACCACCGTGTCCGATTCCGACCCGATGATATCGGTGTCGTTGGTCAGGGCCAGGGTGGGCGACAGCTGTTGGTAATAGTCCGAGGAGACCGCCAGCGCACCCTCTTCCAGGTCGTCGATGCTGTTCAACTCGGCCACGCGGTAGCCGACACCGGCCTGTACGGACCATTGCATGCTGGCGCTGTCGAAAACTCGGTAGCCGACACCGGCGCCGAGGAAGTTGTCGCTGGTATCAAAAGGCAGGCGTTCGACGTTGCCCTGCACCTTGGCGAAGCCGTAGTAGTCACGCCCGAAGTTGCGGGTGTATTCCAGTTCGTACAGCAGGCTGTCCTCGTCGGTGACGCCTTCGTTTTCCGAGAATTGGTAGCTCAACTGAAGGTCATAGCCGTTGACGCCGTCGAAATAGCCCATGTTGGCTCCGATCCCCAGCGTGGCGGTATCGGTGTTGCCACTGGTGGCCGACCCTTGCAACGCGAAGCTGCCGGTGAAGCCGGTGGCGCGGCCTTCGTTGCCGAACTGCGGGGTGTCGCGCTCGAAGTCGTCCTCGATATCCTCGTTCAGATCTTCGATGCGGTTCTCGGCACCCGAGGCGTCCAGCGCGGATTGCGCGAGGGCCGCCGTTGACGTGGCGCCCGCCGTGGCGAGGGCCAGGATGATCGTCTTGTACATGCTCGTTGCCTTTCGTGTTTCCGGGCGTCTGCGCCCGGAGAGTTGAGGTTGCGGGCTCTCGTGCCTGTGGCGCGACCTAGGGCGAGTTCCGCCGGTCTGAAAGGGGGGAGCGCTCGACCGGAATGCTGCTGCGCGGCAAATGGCCGACTGAGCAGCGGAGTCCAGCCATCCATATGGAAAAACGACAAATTATCGGCGGTCGCCCGCTGTCTCAGGGGCGCTATTCCGGCAGATCCCCGCCCATGCCCGGCGACCAGACGCCAAGCGGCCCGGGGCCGCTTGGAAGGTGCCGTCTGACCGGCTGAAGCGGCGCTCAAAGCAGTTCTTCGTGCCGATCACCGACTGAAAGACGGCCCGTTCCATCTCCATAAACCGGGTGAGCTCGACAAGGGCCAGCGATGTCTCGTCCATCGCGGCGATGGCGGGCGGGCGTATCGGGAACCGCCGGCTCACCCCGGAAAGGGCACCCGATCAGCTGTCGGGCCCGACCATTCCGCGACCCGCCTTGCAGGTCGCCAGGAAGCCAGGACCCCGGTCCGGCCGGCCGGTTACTCGAATTCCAAGAGCAGGTCCTTGGCGTCGATCTGGCCGCCGGGCTGGACGTGAACGGCCTTGACTACCCCGTCGCGTTCGGCGTGCAGGCCGGTTTCCATCTTCATCGCCTCGATGGTCAGTAGCATGTCGCCGTCGCGGACCTTCTGGCCGGGCTGGACCGCGACGCTGGCCACCACGCCGGGCATCGGGGCGCCGACATGGGCGGGGTTGCTGGCGTCGGCCTTGGGGCGCTGTCTGCTGTCGGCCTTGACCTTGCGGTTGGGCACCCGGATCGTGCGCGGCTGGCCGTTGAGTTCGAAGAAGACCTTCACGTCGCCGTTCTCGTCCGTCTCGCCGATGGCTTGCAGGCGGATTTCCAGCGTCTTGCCGGGATCGATCTCGGCGCTGATCTCATGGCCCTGTTCCATCCCGTAGAAAAAGGTCGAGGTGGGCAGGCAGCGGACCGGGCCGTATGTCTCGTGCCGGGTCGCGTAGTCGGCAAAGACCTTGGGGTACATCAGGTATCCGTTCAGGTCCTCGTCGTCGATCTCGATCCCGCCAAGCTTCTCGCTGGCCTCCTTGCGCATCGCCTCGAGGTCGACGGGTTGGAGGTGCTTGCCGGGCCGTTCCAGATTCGGCCTCTCGTCCTTGAGCACCTTGCGGATGATGGTCTCGGGAAAGCCGCCCGGCGGCTGGCCCAGGTTGCCGCGCATCATGTCGATCACGCTGTCGGGAAAGGAGACATCCACCGCCGGGTCCTCGACCTGGGCGCGGGTCAGCCCCTGGCTGACCATCATCAGGGCCATGTCGCCCACCACTTTCGATGACGGTGTGACCTTCACGATATCGCCGAACATCATGTTCACATCCGCGTAGGCCTGGGCGACCTCGTGCCAGCGTTCCTCCAGCCCGAGGGATCGCGCCTGTGCCTTGAGGTTGGTGAACTGCCCGCCGGGCATCTCGTGCAGGTAGACCTCGGAGGCGGGGGCCTGGAGGCCGCTCTCGAAGGCGGCGTAATGGGCGCGCACGGTTTCCCAGTAGTTGGAAATCTCGCGGATGGCGGCGATATCGAGGCCGGTCTCCCGGTCGGTATGGCGCAGCGCCTCGACCACGGAGCCCAGCGTCGGTTGCGAGGTGTTGCCCGAGAAACTGTCCATCGCCGCGTCGATGATGTCCACGCCCGCGTCCGAGGCCGCCAGCACGGTGGCGATGGCCGCCCCGCTGGTGTCATGGGTGTGGAAGTGGATCGGGATGCTGATCTCGTCCTTGAGCGCCCGGATCAACTGCCCGGCCGAAGAGGCCTTGAGCAGGCCGGCCATGTCCTTGAGGCCCAGCATGTGCGCCCCGGCCCTTTCCAGTTCCTTGGCCATGCCGACATAGTATTTCAGGTCATACTTGGCCCGGTCCGGGTCCAGGATATCACCGGTATAGCAGATCGTGCCTTCGCAGATCTTCTCGGCCTCCTGCACGGCATCCATGGCGACGCGCATGTTCTCGACCCAGTTGAGACTGTCGAAGACCCGGAAGACATCGACGCCCGTTTCCGCCGACTGGCGCACGAATTCCTGCACCACGTTGTCGGGGTAGTTGGTGTAGCCCACCCCGTTCGAGGCGCGCAGCAGCATCTGCGTCAGCAGGTTGGGCATGCGGGCCCTGAGATCGCGCAGGCGCTGCCACGGACACTCCTGCAGGAAGCGGTAGGCGACGTCGAAGGTCGCGCCGCCCCAGCACTCGACCGAGAAGAGATCCGGC
>Ga0102925_1000186_pt1 | contig 31648 bp, 26 predicted proteins | sample SalPonR1_A_D1_MG_FD_78216 | JGI IMG/M metagenome (GOLD analysis project Ga0102925, IMG submission 78216) | Salt pond soil microbial communities from South San Francisco under conditions of wetland restoration - Salt Pond MetaG R1_A_D1_MG | ecosystem: Environmental > Aquatic > Marine > Intertidal...
CGTTGCAAAGCCCTTCGCGGATGCCGGCGCGCGCGACGATGTCGTCGACCTGGCGGGTGATCTCTTTGAAGCCGCGCCCTGGCGTCGATATTTCGAGCGTCTCGCGATGCATTCAGGCCGCACCCTCGCAGGCATTCGCGTTGTCCATCGCGCCCAGGACGCGTTCGATGACGCCGGCAAGATCGGGCACCCAGCGCAGCACCACGACCAGGTCGTTGCATTCGTCGACATAGATGTAGTTGCCGCCGAAGCCGGCCGCCCAGTAGGCGGATTCGGGTGCGGCCGGAACGGCTTCCCGGTCGGTGTTGAGCCACCACAGGAGTCCGTAGTCGGGTCGTGCCGTGGCGGGTTCGCGGATCATGTCGAACCAGGCGTCGGGCAGTAGCCGGCGATCGTTCCAAAGGCCCCGGTTTTCCATCAGCAGCCCGAATCGGGCGTGATCCCTGGCTGAAATGAACATGCCGCCGCCGAAGTGACCGCCGCCTGAAACCGATTGCATTCTCAGACCGTCGAGCTCCACCCAGGAATTTTCGTAGCCGTGCCAGCGCCACGTGGTCGAGGCGCCGATCGGATCCATGATCTCGCGCTTGAGCACGATCGGCAATGGCTCCCGGTGGACCTGCAGCAGGCTGTAGGCGAGCAGGTTGATGCGCACGTCGTTGTACTTGAAGTGCGTGCCCGGCGCGTGCATCTCGCGCTTCGGCCACTGGTCGCGGTCGTCGCCTTCGGGCCGGTCGGCCCAGTCCGGCACGTCCCACAGCGTTCCGGACCAGTCGGAGGTCTGGTTGAGCAGGTGGCGCCAGGTGATGGGCGCATTGTGCTCGCTGTCGAACTTGCCGTCGCGCACATATTCGCCGGCACGGTCGTCTATCGAATCGATCAGGCCGTCACTCAGTGCGATGCCGGCGACCGTTGCGAGATAGCTCTTGACGGTACTGAAGGTCATGTCGACCCTGTCGACATCGCCCCATTCGGCCACGATCCGGCCGCCTCGGAGAATGATGCCGCTGTCGCCCTCGCGCGGTTTAGTCGGCCCGAGGACGCGGAAATTCGGCTCGCGCGGCGCAAACGACTCGGTGATTGCCTGGTAAAGGCTGGCAGGCTCGGTCACCGCGGCGTTCCGGGCATGATCCACGGCTTGCCGCAACGCCTCGGCATCGAAGCCGGCGTCCGATGGGGCCAGCGTTTCCCAGTGGTGCCGGTCGGGGAAGTAGGGCTGGGCAAGCGCCGGCGTCGAGAACTGGACAAACAGGAAGATCAGGATGATACAGGGCCGGGCCATGCGGGACTCCTTGGATGAAGCGGTCAGGTGGATTCGCGTGCCAGTGTATACAATCAAGACGACAGCTTCAGTCCGGGTATCGTCGATGATGATTCACCATTTCGCCCGCCTCTCGGCCGGTCTCATAGCCTTGTGGTGCTTTCTGTTCTGGTATCTGGCAATGCTGGTCTTTCATTTCGAGCCGTCGCTGCGCTTGTGGGGCAATGCGCTCGGCATGTCGCTGATCGTCGGTTCGGCACTTTTATTGAGCGTTCAGCACGGTGGCGGGGCGGCGCGCGAGTTCTGGCGTTCATTTCGCCTGTTCATGATCCCTTTCTGCGTCTCGAGTTTTTCGGCCCTGGTCCGCGACGACGGTTTTTACGCGGTCTTTTCGCCGATCCTGCGTGAGAACCTGGTTGCCGCAGGGTCTTGCCTGCTGTTTCTTGGCTGGATCGCGCTTGCGCGTCGGCTCGACCGTAAAGGCGCGGAGGCGTGATGCAAGGCGCGGGAAGCTGACGCGACAGATCCACGTTGCAACTGATTCAGACGTCCGGTTGCGAAGGATCCGCGAACGGATAGTCAGGCGCCTCCAGCCATTCGTGGTAATCCTCGATTCGGCCGGCCGCAACATCGCTGCGGTGGAAGCGCGCGATATGGAAGACCGCATCACCTTCGTTGACCAGGGGCAGGTGAAGCTGTCCGATCACGATGCCGGAGAAGGGCGCCCGGATTTCCTCCTCGTGCTCGCCGAACGGATCCGACACCGCGCCCAGCAGCGTCTCGCCCCGGACCACGCGTTGGCCGTACTTGGTGAATGATCTGAAGATTCCGCTTTGTGGGGCTCGCACCCAACTGCTCGAACGTGCGATCACTGGTTCGGCAAGGCTGGTCTTGCGACGAGACGGCGGCAGCATTTCAAGCTTGCGCATCACGCGAACGATGCCGTTCACGCCGCCTCGAATCGATAGTTCGTCAAGCCGGAGCGCCTCGCCGGCCTCGTAGACCAGTACCGGCACCTGGCCGGTCGCGGCCGCACGCAAAGTGCCTGGCCGAATCGCGGCGTTGAGGATGACCGGCGTACCGAAGGCTTTTGCCAGTTCCAGCGTGTCGTCATCGTCCAGGTTGGCGCGAATCTGGGGCAGGTTGCCGCGGTGGATGGCCCCGGTATGCAAGTCGATGCCGTGCGTGGCCTGACTGACGATTTCGGTCATGAAGATATGCGCGATGCGGCTGGCTAGAGAGCCGCTCTCGGATCCCGGAAACGATCGGTTCAGATCGCGACGGTCCGGCAGGTAACGATTTTTGTCGATAAATCCGTGGAGATTGACGATCGGCACCGCGATGAGACTGCCCTTGAGTCTTTTGAGCGCCTTGATGCGCAGCAGGCGCCTTATGATCTCGACGCCGTTGAGTTCGTCGCCGTGGATGGCCGCGCAGACGAAAAGAACCGGGCCGGCCTGTCTGCCGCATACGACCTGCACCGGCATGGTTGTCGGCGCATGTGTGTACAGACGACCGACTTCGATGTCGAGGCTGTGGCGGGTGCCCGGGCGGATCTTGAGTCCGTCGATGGTTATCGGATGATTGCTTTCCCGGCGTTTTCGGGTTTCGTTCTTCGGCATGCGTCGTCGGCTTTCCAATTGTGTTCAGGTATGCAGAGCATAGCCAAGAACCATCGTTCACGGGCTCTGGTCATCAACTTGATTCAGCATGCCGAATGATGGGCTGCAAGGAAATTCGAAAGGGTCGAACAGGACTCAAATCATGTCAATCGTGATACATATCACGAAAATAACTTTTGCCGGCATCTGGCCAAGCCTCTGAAGTCATTTGACTAACGTTATGAAATAAAAGAAATCCTGCTTGTCAAGCGAGCCGCACGGTCGAATTTGCAATTTGCGCTGGCAACGAGTTAGAGTTTTCACATTGCTGAAACATGTGGCTTGGCGTTGCATCAGGGATAAGAAGTTCAGCGCTTCCCGCGACAACCGGGAACAGACCACGACGACAAGAAAAAGAGGTGAAGCGTTACAGCGCGATTCGACCCGTGCGCAGGACGATGATGTCCTGAACCCCCGTGCGGGATCGCTGTGACGCCGGGTCCGGGCAAGTCGCTCGCCGGACCCTGGCACGGTCGATCGAGCGACCAGCAGTAAAACGGGAGAAACCAATGAGTAGTCAACCGAAGCAGAATCGCCGGAGGGGCGTGCTTGCAGGGATCGTATCGGTCCATGCGGCATTGTCAGTGGCACTTCTTGCGCTTGCTATTGGCGCCACCGATGTGGTGGCGCAAGGGAATTCCTCGGGTAATCGGGGAAATGCACCTGTCATCCGAGCGGCGAAGAACGGGATCGAGAATCAGTGGATCGTTGTCTTCGACGAACAGGAAATGCGAGGGGCAAAAGCGCGGTCTTTCGTAAGCAATTCAACTGCAGACCTGGCGCGTGCATCCGGGGGTAGCGTGGTTCGCAAGTTCGACAAGGCGTTGATGGGCGCGGTCATGCGCGTACCCGAGCAGGGCTTGAAAGCGCTGCAGAACGACCGGCGCGTGGTGTATATCGAACAGGATCAGGTCGTCAGCATCGATGCAACGCAAACCAATGCGACATGGGGTCTCGATCGAGTGGATCAACGCGATCTTCCGCTCGATGGCAGCTATACCTACGACGCTTCCGGCGCCGGCGTGAATGCTTATATCGTGGACACCGGCGTATTGCTCAGTCACAACGATTTTGCCGGCCGAGCCAATGCGGGCTTCACTGCAATCAACGATGGCAACGGCACCAATGACTGCAACGGTCACGGAACGCATGTTGCCGGCACGGTTGGCGGGTCCACCTGGGGCGTCGCCAAGGATGTCGAATTGTGGGCAGTACGAGTTCTGGGTTGCAATGGATCGGGCACCAATTCCGGCGTGATTGCCGGTGTCGATTGGGTGGCTGCCAATGCGCAGTTGCCTGCGGTCGCCAACATGAGCCTGGGCGGTGGCAGTTCCACGGCGCTCGATGATGCGGTTCGAAATGCGATTGCCTCGGGCGTCACTTTCGTCGTGGCTGCCGGCAACGACAATTCCGATGCATGCGTGGGTTCGCCCAACCGTGTGTCCGAGGCGATCACGACCGGTTCCAGTACCTCGAGCGATTCGCGCTCGTCGTTTTCCAATTGGGGTTCGTGCGTTGATATCTTTGCACCTGGTTCCTCGATTACGTCTACCTGGATCAACAGCAACAATTCCACCAATACCATCAGTGGAACCTCGATGGCCGCGCCGCATGTTGCCGGCGCCGCCGCGCTTTATCTCGATGCGAATTCCACGGCTGCGCCGTCGGAAGTGTTCAGCGCGCTGCTCAACAACGCAACCACCGGGCGGTTGGGTAGCCTGAATGGATCGCCGAATCGCCTGCTTTACAGCGGCTTCATAGGCAGCGGCGGTGGTGGCGGAAATACTGCCCCGACGGCATCGTTCAGCGTATCGACCAGTGATCTGACCGCAACCTTCGACGGAACCGGATCATCCGATCCGGATGGATCGCTGACAGCCGCGAGCTGGAACTTCGGCGATGGAAACACCGATGGTGGAACATTGTCGACTTCGCATACCTATGCTTCGGCCGGAACCTATACGGTTACGCTGACGGTGACCGATGACGCCGGTGCCACCGATACCGCGCAGCAGCAGGTTACGGTAACTTCCGGTCCGGTGGCATTGACCAACGGTTCGCCGGCGAGCAACCTCTCGGCTGGCCCGGGTGAAGATCTGCGTTTCTACCTCGACGTTCCCGCTGGTCACGAGAACCTCAGCTTCTCGATTTCCGGCGGCAGCGGGGATGCGGACCTGTATCTGAGGTTCGGGTCCGAGCCGACGACCAGCAGTTACGAGTGCCGTCCGTGGCTCAATGGCAATAACGAGACGTGTGACGGCAGCGATTTCGATACCACAAGAAACGGCAGGTATCATGTGTTGGTCCGTGGTTATGCGGGAGCCTCCGGCTTTTCGGGTGTATCCCTGGTCGGTAGCTTCGACGTCCAGACCAACTCACCGCCCAGCGCTGCGTTCAGTGCCTCTACCAGCGGTCTGACCGCCAACTTCAACGCTGGCGCATCGTCTGATCCGGACGGCAGCATCACGTCCTATAGCTGGAGCTTTGGAGACGGTGCCAGCGGCAGTGGCTCGACGGCTTCGCATACCTATGCTGTCGACGGCACCTACACCGTGACATTGACGGTGATGGACAACGACGGGGCTACCGGCAGCACCAGCCAGCAGGTTCAGGTCGTGGATGATTCCGGCGGCGGTGCGCCTTGCACCGGCTGCGATTCCCGCAGCGGTTCGCTCAGCGGTTCCGGCGACTGGGATGCACAGCCCGACGGCACCTGGTTTCAATCCGGCGGCGGGCGTTTCCAGGCCTGGCTGGAAGGGCCGACAAGCGCCGATTTCGATCTCAAGCTGATGCGCTGGAACGGCAGAGACTGGTCCATAGTGGCGGAGTCGATCAGTTCCACATCCAGCGAACAGATCGATTACCAGGGCTCTTCCGGATTTTACTACTGGCGCGTTGAATCATGGAGTGGCAGCGGAGCCTACGACGTCTGGTTCATCAATCCGTAACGAAGATCAACAACAACGATAAATGCACCAGCATTACGCCGCCCCGCACCCGGGGCGGTTTTTTCTTGGGGAAACCATGATCAGGGACCCGCAGTGACCGGGGTCGGAGCATCCTTGGCCCGACCGCGCCGAGCCGCGGTTGGCCATCCAGGCGCTGCACTGACGATTCGGCAATTGATTTCCCCTTCGGATTCTGTCATCTTTGCACCCCTGCACTCCAGGGAATCCCACATGAAGAAATTGCTGATGGCTGCGCTGGCAGCGGGCATACTGTTGCCTGCGACAGCGGTGACCGAGATTCGCGCCTTTGCCGGCGCCACGCTGATTACCATTGCAGGTCCGGAAATACCGGACGGCGTGCTGGTGATCGAGGACGGCAAGATCAGAACCGTGGGCGCGCGCAATGCAGTTCGGATTCCTGAACAGGCGGAGGTCATCGAGCTGGCGCCAGGCAGCTTCATCATGCCGGGCATCGTCGATACCCACAGCCACGTCGGCGAGGTGTCCGGCGGCGATCGGTCAGGCCCCATCCAGCCCGAGACGCGCGCGCTCGATTCGCTCAATGTTCGCAGTTCCGGCATCACGCGCGCCCTGGCCGGCGGAATAACCTCGGTCAACGTGATGCCGGGTTCCGGGCACCTGATCAGCGGCCAGACGATTTACCTCAAGCTTCGCGACGGCGAGCAGATCATGGACCTGGTCTATCGTTTCGATGACGGGTCGCCGGCCGGCGGCTTGAAGATGGCCAACGGCACCAACTCGATCGGCGAGCCGCCGTTTCCAGGCACCCGCGCCAAGTCCGCGGCGCTCGTTCGGTCCGCTTACATCAAGGCCATCGAGTATGCCGAGAAGGTCGCCGATGCCGAAACCGAACAGGACATGCCGCCGCGGGATCTGGCCATGGAAGCGCTCGGTGAAGTGCTGGCGGGCAAGCGCATGGTGCATTTTCACAGCCACAGGCATGACGATCTGCTGACGGCCATTCGGTTGCGCGATGAATTCGGATTCCGGATGGTACTGCACCACACCAGCGAAGCCTGGCGCGTGGCCGACCAGATCGCCGCAGCGAGGGTTCCGGTCTCCCTGATCATGGTCGACAGTCCGGGCGGAAAGTTGGAAGCTTTGAATCTGGAAGCGAAAAGTGCACCGGCGCTGGAACAGGCCGGGGCCAGGGTGGCCTTTCATACCGACGACTGGGTTACCGATTCGCGCTATTTCCTGCGCATGGCCGCGATGGGTGTGCGCGCCGGCATGTCTCGCGATGCGGCACTGACTGCGATGACCCAGGCGGGCGCCGACATGCTCGATATCGGCGAGCGGGCGGGTTCGCTGACGCCGGGCAAGGATGCCGATTTCGTCATACTCTCGGGCGATCCGTTCAGCGTTTACACGCGGGTGAAGGAAACCTGGGTCGAAGGGCGGAAACGTTTCGACCTGGACGATCCGGACGATCGGCTGGTCGCCGAGGGGGGATTCAACGCCTTGACCGATGACGACGGCGCCGGTCATATCCACGGACAGGGGCCGCATGATCACGCCAGCGCACGGGGAGCAGGTCAATGAGCAAGTCGAGAATCTTCACGTTCGAAATTCCAGGCACGCTTTCGGTCGCGATCGTCACGCTCATGCTGGCCCTGACGGTTGCGGCAAGCGCTTCGGCCCAGGATCTTGCGGTGCGCGCTGCGACGCTGCATACGGGTACGGGTGAGATCATCGTCGACGGGCTCGTGCTCATCGAGGATGGCCTGATCAAGCGTGTCGACCGCTTCGAGGATGTCGCTATTCCCGAAGGCGTGGCACTGATCGAAGTGCCGGTCGCCACGCCCGGTCTGATCGATGCACGCAGTACCGTAGGCCTGTCGGGCGCAATGAATCAGCCGCACGACCAGGACCAGCTGGAGAGTTCGGCTGCGATTCAGCCAGAGTTGCGGGCCATCGATGCCTATAATCCGCGCGAGCGGCTGGTCGAGTGGCTGCGCGAGCACGGGGTGACCACCGTGCACACCGGCCACGGACCGGGCGAGATCATCTCGGGCCAGACGCTGATCGCCAAGACCGCCGGAGAGACTGTCGACGAGGCGGTGTTCGAGCCGACTTTCGCGCTCTCGGCCACGCTCGGCGAGGGCGCCACAGAGCATGCCAGAAAGTCGCCGGGCAACCGGTCCAAGGCAGTGGCCATGCTGCGCGAGCAGCTGATCAAGGCGCGTGAATACGTCGAGAAGAGAGCAGCCGGCGAAGATGGCAAGGGGCCGTCGCGCGATCTGGCCCTGGAGGGGCTGGGCGCTGTGCTGGCGCGCGACATGCCGCTGATCGTAGAGGTTCACCGTCACAACGACATCATGACCGCGCTACGCCTGGCCGATGAATTCGGGTTCGATCTTGTTCTGGCCGGCGCCGCCGATGCCGCCTTGGTCATGGACGAAATCAAGGCTGCGGGAGTACCGGTGATTCTTCATCCGACGATGTCTCGGGCCTGGGGTGGCAGCGAAATGGCGAACTTCTCGTTCACCACTGCGCGCAAGCTGATCGCGGCCGGTATACCGGTCGCGCTGCAGTCCGGTTTCGAAGGCTATGTTCCAAAGAATCGCGTCGTGTTGTTCGAGGCCGGCGTGCTGCTGGGTTACGGCGTCGAGCCGGCGCAGGCGCTGGAGATGATCACGCTCGCGCCGGCGCGCATTCTCGGCATAGACGACCGGGTGGGCTCGCTGGAGCCCGGCAAGCACGGCGACCTGGCACTGTTCGACGGCGATCCGTTCGAATATACCAGCCACGTGATCGGCACCGTCATCGAAGGACGAAAGGTCAGCGATTCGGTGCGGTGATCCGGCGAGCGCTACCGCATACCGCGGCCGGCCCACGCGGGGCGGCCGCACGGCACGCATGAATCGGCTCAGGACCTTCCGGGGGCCCTGATTTCCGGTGTCTGCAGACGAATCTGCAACGGTCCAGGGCTGTCGAGTTCATCCTTGATGGCGTGGCGCATCAGGTCTCGGAAATCGGATACGGCCATGAAGAATTCGCGCATGATCAGGATCCAGATGCGCATGCCGTAGCGCGTCAGCACCAACCGCTCTCCCTCGTCACGAACCGCGCCCATAAGCTTAAGGCCCAGGATTTCGGGGGCCAGCTTGCGCATGAATCCCGGATAGCGTCGTTCGGCCAGGGCCTTGTCCAGAGAGAGTCCGAACAGATTCATGAGCATGAAATAGCGCAGCCGATCTCGCTTGGTCAGCGGCTGCTTCCGGCTGATGCCGAAGCGGCCGGCGGCGATCTGGCGGTTGTAATTATTCAGCGAGAAGGTACTCGAATAAAGAACGCCGTCCAGGTAGCTCAGCGATCCGCTGCCCAGACCCAGGTATTCCTCGTTCTCGATCACGTACTCGTCGACGGTGCCTTCGGACTTGCTGAAGCACCAGGCCGAAGAAGGGTTGTAGTCGGCGGGCAGCGCATCCAGGATCAGTCGGTACATGTGGCCTTCGCGATCGAATTTCACGTTGCCCATGGTCTTGAGCATCTTGCGCATAGTGCTTTCGGCGCTCATCAGGGGATAGAACGTCACCTGATTCACGCCGGCCTGGCGGGTGATCAGATCGACGTCGCGCAAAAGCGATTCGTCGTCCTGGTCCGGCAGGTTGAAGATCATGTCGGCATTGAGCGTATCGAAGTATCCCAGCGCGCCTTCCAGTCGACTCATCACCGAAGCAGAGGAGCCGTACTTGTCGTAGCGGTCCATCTGGCGCAGCAGATTGTCATCGAGGCTCTGGATGCCCACCGAAAGGCGGGTCACCCCTGCGTCGCGCATGCGGCCCATGATTTCCGGCGTCAGGTCGTCCGGGTTGGTCTCGATCGATATGCTGTCGATGGGACTCAGTCGCCGAACCAGGTCGAGTGTTTCCGCAAGTTGTTCCGGCATCACCGTCGGCGTTCCGCCGCCGACGTAGATATCGGCAAAGCGATAGCCGGCATCGTGCGCCATGCGGATCTCCCGGCGCAGGCTTTCGAAATAGCGAGTGGCCTTGTCTTCGCGAAAACATACGCGGTGGAAAGAACAGAACGGACACAGCACGACGCAGAACGGCACGTGCAGATAGAGCATGTAGGTGCGTTCGCGGTCCGGAGGCGGAAGGGACTCGCTGGGCTGTGGGGCCTTGAAGCGGGTCAGGCGCCGGCTGTTGTGGCGAAATCCGGCAGTGAGAATGCGATCCATCAAGGGCACGTCTGACAATCTCCGGTTTTGAAGTTGGCTTTTATTTTCTCTGCCGGGATTCTGGCACATCCGGGTCACGCGTCGGGAAGGTTTCGGCATGCTTGAAAGAATCGACTCGCCACCCGAATCCAGGATTGCAGCATGCATCGTGAATTCGTGTGGCGAGTCGACTACCGGACCGCGTTCAACGATCAGGCACGGGCGCACTCGACGGAAAGGTGAGGAGCCGTAAGCCGCAAGCGCGCACCGTGCATGACCGGTTTTACCGTTGTGTTCAGCCTATCTTGATCTCCACCGAACTCTTGCCGTCCTTGTCGGCCACGTGCACCGCACAGGCGAGGCAGGGGTCGAAACTGTGGATGGTCCGGAGGATCTCGATCGGCTGTTCCGGGTCGACCAGATCGTGTCCGACCAGCGAGGCTTCGTACGGACCGGCCTGACCCTGTGGGTCGCGCGGGCCGGCGTTCCATGTCGACGGAACGACAGCCTGGTAATTCGCGATCTTCTCGTCCTTGATCACGATCCAGTGGCCGAGCGCGCCACGTGGCGCTTCCATGTAGCCGGCGCCCCGGGCTTCCTTGGGCCAGGTTTCGGGCTCCCACATCTCGTTGTTGTGGGTGCGCGTATCGCCGGCGTTGATGTTGGTCATGAGGCTGTCGAACCAACTCGACATTTCGTCGGCGATGATCTTGGTTTCCAGCGTTCTGGCCGCCAGGCGCCCGCCTGTCGAGAACATGGCCTCCAGCGGAAGCTCCAGTTTTCCGAGCGCCATGCCGGCCAGTTCGCGGGTGGGTTCGTGCCCGGCCGCGTAGAGTGTGAGCACGCGCGCCAGAGGACCGACTTCCATCGCCTTGCCTTTCCATCTCGGGGACTTCAGCCATGAGTAGCTGGAATCGCCGTCGAGATTCTTGTACGGCGGAGCAGGGCCGTCGTAGGCGAACTTGGTTTCGCCGTCGTAGGGATGCAGGCCCTGGTCCTTGCCGCCTTCATAGTCGTACCAGGCATGGGAGACGAATTCCTGAATCTCGTCTTCGGCGTGCAGATCGACCTCGTGCAGCGTCGACAGGTCCCGATCCAGGATCACGCCGCGCGGGATCAGCAGGTTCTCGGTACGCCAGATGCCGTCGGCCGGGAAGTCGCCGTAGCACAGGAAATTGCCGACGCCTTCGCCGTGGAAAGGCTTGAACCAGTCCTTGTAGAAGCCGCCGATGGCCAGCGTATCGGGGACATAGACCTGGTCGACGAACGATTTCATCAATTCGATGATGTTCTTGACCTGCTGCAGGCCGGTGGTGTTGACCGAGGTCTGCCCGGCGCCGCCTTCGGTGGCATGTACGCTGATGCCGACCGGCGCGCCGCCGACGACGAAGTTCGGATGCGGGTTCTTGCCGCCGAAGATCGCGTGCAGCTTTGCCACTTCGCGCTGCCATTCGAGCGCCTCGAGGTAGTGCGCTACGGCCATCAGGTTCGCTTCGGGCGGCAGCTTGTAGGCCGGGTGGCCCCAGTAGCCCTTGGCGAAAATGCCCAGCTGACCGGCCTCGACGAAGTCCTTGATCTGTTTCTGGACATCGCGGAAGTAGCCAGGAGACGACTTGGCATAACCGGAGATGGATTGGGCCAGTTCGGACGTGGCGGCCGGGTCGGCTTTCAATGAAGAAACGACGTCCACCCAGTCAAGCGCATGCAGGTGGTAGAAATGCATGACGTGATCGTGGATGTATTGCGCCCCGATCATCAGGTTTCTGATCAACTGGGCGTTGGGCGGGATCTCGATCTTGAGCGCGTCTTCCACCGAGCGTACCGATGCAATTGCGTGCACCAGGGTGCAGACCCCGCAGATCCGCTGGGCGAATACCCATGCGTCGCGCGGGTCGCGGTCTCTCAGGATGATCTCCAGGCCGCGCACCATCGTGCCCGAACTCAATGCCCGCGTGATCTTGCCCTGTTCGGTTTCCGCTTCGATCCTCAGGTGACCCTCTATTCGGGTGACCGGGTCGACAACGACAGTGTTATTAGCCATGGATTACTACTCCTTTATCTGTGTGGCGACCAGCTCGATGAGGCTCTCGGTCTTCTTGTTCCAGTCGTAGTGCTCGCCGGCTTCGTTGAATGACACCCGGCAATCCGAGCAACTGGTGAGGAAGCGCTTTGCGCCGGTATCGTCGATTTCCCGCAGTTTCAGTTGCTGGGCGCGGCTGCGAAGCTCACGGGCGCTGTCGAGGTCGTTGACCCCGCCACCGCCGCCGCAACAGAAACTGAACCCTTTCTTGTTGTGCATTTCAAGCAGGTTGAGGCCCATGGCATCCATAAGCTGGCGTGGTGCATCCACGATGCCGCCCTTGCGAACCAGCTGGCAGGGATCGTGGAATGCGAAACTCTCGCCGTTGACCTTCGACAGCTTGAGCTTGCCGGTCTCCAGTTGTTCTGCGAGGAACTCGGTGACGTGCCGGACCCGGAAGGGCAGTTCTTCGCCGAGGATCTCCGCGGCCTGCCATCTGAGTGCGGTATAGGCATGGCCGCACTCAGGCACGATGACCAGCTTGGCGCCAAGCTTTTTGGCCGCATCGGTGATGCGCTTGGTGATGCGCTTCTGCAGTCCGCGGCTGCCGGCGTAGTAGCCATAGTTCTCGGCGATCAGCGCATCGCTGCGGAACGTGTAGCTGACGCCGAGCTTGTTGAAGATCTTGATCATGGCGGCGACCGATTCCGGGTTCTGCTCGAGATCGGTACGTGGGAGGCACAGGAGTATATCGGCCTTTTCCTTGTCCAGCGCCACGTCCAGGTCGTGATCCCTGGCGATATCCTGCAGCACTTCCGAATAGGGCCGGTCGGATTCCTCTGGCTGGCCGGTTTCGGCCTGGTGCCTGGCCCTGTCCATCAGCGGCTTGGGCGCGAGTCCTGCAGCGGCCATGCCGCGCCGGCCGATCTCGATCATTTCGGCTACTTCGATGCCCATGGGACAGATGAGACTGCAGCGGCCGCACTGCGAGCAGCTGTCGAACAGCAGTTCCTGCCACTCTTCCAGCTGCTCGGTGGTGACCTTCTTCTTCAGCCCGAACAGTTTGAAGAACGGGGCGAACGCGCCCGATTCCCGCCGGTAGGCCTGCTTGAACGGCTCGGCCTTGAGGATCGGGGTGTACTTCGGATCCTCGGTGGCGATGTAGTAATGACACGCGTCGGCGCACATCCCGCAGTGTATGCAAGACTCGAGATTGGTCGCGGTATATGCGCCGAAGTGATGGGCGAATTCGGCCATCGCGCGTTCTTCGCGCTCGCTGGGCGAAAGCCGGTCCTCGGCTGCGGCCTTGCCGCTATAGGTCTGGGTGGCGGTGTTCATGTTGAGGCTCCCTTTTTCGCGTGCGTATACCCGATGAAGAAGCGGGCGGGAAGTATGTAGAAAGCGTGCATCAGCTTGCTGAACGGGAACCAGATCAGGAGCACGTTGAACGCGATGATGTGTGCCGCCAGGATCAGTTCATAACGCCCGCCGATACCGAATACGGCCATGACGCCTGTAATCATCAGGGCGAACAGAATGACCAGCGTGAACCAGTCGTCAAAGTTCGAGATGCGCCGCAGCGGCGGATGCATGTAACGCCGGATAGTCGCGATCAGCAAGAGAAAGATCGTGACGACGGAAACGACGCTGATGATGCCGCTCGGAATCGTCGGCCACCAGGCGGCGTTGATGCCGAACAGGTTTTTCCAGAAAACGACGTGAGGCGCGCCCAGAAGCACGATGGCGAACAGGCCGATGTGGTATCCGTATCCGACGGCCTCGCCGAAAGCTGTCCGGTTCAGGAACTCCGGATGCGGCCAGGAGCGGTTGCCGACCGCGATCGCGCCCTTGACGGCCGAATCGGCGGCCGAAGTGCGCCATTCGCTCTTGCGCTTTCTCCAGCCCAGCATGAATGTGGTGACGAGGCGCCACAGTACGCCGAATACGAAAACGATCAGCGCGATGTGCAGCATCGTGCCGCGTGAAAACTCGAGCAGTGTCATGATGATGTCTCCTTTTCGGCCTGGCCGGACAGTTTCTTCTTGCGCCGGTTTGCGGCTAGTGCGGCCGCCGCGCCGACGGCGACGCCGGCTGCGGCTGCGCCGGCGATCTGGCCGGTATCGTTGAACAGTTTCGAGGTGACCGGCTCGTAGAATCCACCCTGATCCCAGAAGTTGGGCTCGGAACATCCCAGGCAGCCGTGACCGGATTCAACCGGCCAGGACGTGCCGCCGTTCCACTTGATCGTGGCGCAGGCGTTGTAGGTGGTCGGTCCGCGGCAGCCGAGCTTGTAGAGGCACCAGCCGTTGCGCGCGCCCTCGTCGTCGAACGATTCGGCGAACAGACCCGTGTCGTAGAAACGGCGACGGTAGCAGCGGTCGTGGATGGTATTGCCGAAAAACGCCTTCGGCCGAAGGTGGTTGTCCAGATCGGGAACGCCCGAGGCCAGGAAGCTCACCAGCGTACCGGTCATGACTTCCGGAATCGGAGGGCAACCCGGGACGTTGATGATGGGCTTGTTCTTGATGATTTCGGATACACCGACCGCGCCGGTCGGGTTGGGGTAGGCCGCGCCCACGCCGCCGAAGGATGCGCAGACGCCTACCGCGACGATTGCGGCGGCGCCTTCGGCGGCTTCGTGCAGCTGATCGACGAACGAGTGTCCGGCGCTGGCGCCGTAGATACCGTCCATCTTGGTCGGAATCGAGCCGTCGCAGATCAGGATGTATTCGCCCCAGGCCTCTTCCATTGCCTCGTGGCGAGCGGCTTCGGCTGCATCGCCGGCTGCGGCTTGAAGGGTATGGTTGTAATCGAGCGAGACCGTTTCGAACATCAGGCTCTCGAGCGAGGGCGCGAATGATCGGGTCAGGGATTCAAGACAGCCCGTGCATTCCTGGAACGGCATGTAGATTATTGTCGGACGCCGGGCCGCGCGCAGTTGCTGGGCAAAGGCCGCGGTCATGCCCGGCGGCATTGCCATCAGGGCCGTGATGCCGGCGCAGTATTTGAGGAAGCGGCGACGTCCGACGCCGTTCTCGTCCATGATCTGACCAATTGTCTTTCGATCATTGGTCGGCCGTTCCTTGCGGTTTGATGTGCTCATTTAGGCTGCTCCTTGCGATTGTGCTTGCAATCGTTCCTGCAATTGGTCTCGCAGCTGCCGGACTGCGTCCGCTATCTGGTCGGGTTGCGCGCTGAGAAAGTCGGGGAAACGTGTGATCTCGATGAACTCGGCGAGGATTCGGCCGTCCTTGCCGGTGTGCTGGATCCACCAGACGCCGGCATACGCAGTTTCGCGAATTCGGGTCGGTCCATCCAGTTCCAGGGTGAGGTCGATCTCGCCCTGGCCCAGCATCTTCTTGATGCCGTGGAATTCGTCCGGCGCCATCGGCAGGCTCTTCAGGTCGATCGCGGCGGTCTCTCCCGTTTCATGCAGGCGCTCGAGATGGGAAAGGATCTCGTGGGCCATCGCCTGGACACCGCCGCCAATTGTGGTGGTCTTGCCGGGCGCGGACTTGATCATTAGCGGTATGGCCTGATTCATGAATCTTTCCCAACCAGTCTGACGATGATCTCGACCGCCTCGTCGACGGCCTTGTCGACCGGCTCGCTCGGGTTGGAGCTCCATTCCACGTCCAGCGGCTGGATGCCGACCATCGCATAGCGTGCCGGCATGCGGCGACGCAGGCGAGCCGCGGTCAGTACATCGAGCAGGTTCACTTCATGCACGCTGGGTCGACGGCTGGTGGCCAGGAATTCGTCCATTTCGGCGTTTTCCAACAGTCGAACCGTCCCGGGCTCGGAATCCAGCTCGGCCGCATCGACGATGATCAGGAACTCGGCGTTTTCTACCTGCTCGAGCAGGGTGAAGGAAAGGGTGCCGCCGTCGACCAGTTCGACATGGTCGGGCAGGTTCTTGCCGCGAAGTCTTTCGATTGCGTGGATGCCGGCGCCGTCGTCGCCGAGCAGGTTGTTGCCGATGCCGATCACCAGCGTGCCGCAGGGAAGATTCCCTTGACTCACTGGACCTGTTGCGCCGGTCGTTTCATGTACTGCAGTCGGTTGCATCGGCTCCTCCCGTAATGCGACATGGGAAATACTAATGCCCGCTAAGTCGGATCCGTTTGATTCAGGTCAAAGTGCGAACGATGCTCAACAACAGGCCGGGTTTCGGTGAAGAATTCGCGGCAGTCGGCCAACGCTTGAGATTGATCTGAATCATGTCTGCCGTTCAGGTGCACTGCTACGCTGCAAAACCTGACCACTCACGGGCTCTGGAAATGCACGAAATGGCCGTTTGCAATGAATTGCTGGCCCAGGTACGTGCCACTGCGCAACAGCACGGCGCTCGCGGCGTCGGCACCATTACCGTGCGCATCGGGGCACTTTCGGGCGTGGAGCCCGATCTGCTCGAACGCGCCTTTACCATTGCCCGCGCCGGCGATTACACTGACGCGGCCCGGCTGGTGATCGAAACCATCGGGGTTCGGATCCGCTGCCGCGCCTGCGGCAACGAAAACGACGCGGCCGCAAATCGGCTTCTATGCAGTGCCTGCGGCGGCTATGCGGTCGACCTCGTCGGCGGCGATGAACTGCTGCTTGCCAGGATAGAACTTCAGGGCATCCCGGATGCCGAGTTCTCGAAGCAGGACCAGAATGCACAAGGAGAGAAGAATTATGTGTGAGACATGCGGTTGTTCCATCCCCGGCCACGAGCATCCCGAGCCGGCCGACACGCATACCGTCGAGGTCCTCAAGGGGCTCATGAGTTCCAACGATCACGCTGCAGCCCACAATCGCGAGCACTTCGATCGCTCAGGCGTGCTGGTGGTCAACCTGATGTCATCCCCTGGCGCCGGCAAGACGCGCTTGCTGGAGCAGACTGCCGCAGCACTTGGGAGCGGTCTGAACATCGCGGTGATCGAAGGCGACCTGGAAACTGAAAACGACGCCGAAAGGCTCCGGCGCGGCGGAATACGCGCGCACCAGATCACGACCGGCAGCGCCTGTCATCTCGATGCTCACCTGATCCACAGGGCCCTGCACGACTTTCCGCTCGCCGATGAGCGCGGACCGGTCGATATCCTGTTCATCGAGAACGTCGGCAACCTGGTCTGCCCGGCGGCGTTCGACCTCGGGCAACATCTGAACGTCGTGCTTTTGTCGACGACCGAAGGCGACGACAAGCCGGCCAAGTATCCGGTCATGTTCCGCGCCGCCGATCTGGTCGTGGTCAGCAAGTGCGACCTGTTGCCGATGCTGGACGACTTCAGCGTCGACCGTGCCAGCGCCTCGCTTGCGGGTTTGGGCAACCAGACCCCGGTGATTCGGACGGCGGCCGGCAGGCAGCCGGATATCGCGGCCTGGATCGAATGGCTCGAAGCGCGGCGTGGCGAACATCCGGTGCCGCTTGGGGAAGCGGGGACGCCGGCGACACAGACCGCCTGACCGGTATTCGAATGCGGACGGAAATCGGCGCCCCAGGGGCGCCGATTTCGTGTCTGGAGGGTGCACCCGGCCCCGGTAGATGCTGTTACCGAGGTATCAGTAGCAAGAAGAACTCGGAACGGCCGTTTCCCGCAGATCATGGCGATCTGCCTGGCTCGTCGTTTGCAGGCCGATCGCCAGTCTTCCTGATTTGTGGTAAAGCCGCTTACGGCTGAACTCTGCCTTGCTCATGACTCATGCGCCACGATCATCGCTGGCTGCGGCGTTCAGTCGCGGCAGCAGCTTGCGGTGGACCAGGATGATCAGCCCGGAAACGGCAAAAGCGAGAACGAAGACGCCGATTGCCGGACCGGCCTGGCTCATGATGTCGGGGTCGGCGACCAGTACGATGGCCAGCGCGATCATCACCACGCCGCCGACGAGCTTGAGCGCGCGGGCCTGGCCTTCCTGGAATTTCTCGATCCTGAGCTTGGCCACGGCGATAAAAAATATCACCAGTTCGTCGAGCAGGTAGATCGCCAGATAAGCGACCAGCAGGCCGAAGAACGCGGCTGCGCTTACGCTGTGGGCGCTGACGATACCGCTCCAGATTACCGGGAAACCGGCCGTGCAGGGGAGCTCGATCAGCGCGATGCCGGCGGCCATGACGGCAGTCGCCGCGCCCAGCGCCAGCGGTGACCGGCCGTTGGTCATCAGGCCGCGGAATTTCTGGTAGATGCCCGGCTTGTACTTGTCGTCTATGGTGAAAGAAAAGCCGCGCTTGAACCAGAAATAATCCTTGACATTGACCAGGCCGAAGGTCAGCGCGAACAGCGCGACGATCCAGTACATCCAGGGCAGGTAAGTCGCGTAGGCCAGAATGCTGAAGACGCCGACGATGAAAAGTCCGTAGATCGCGGCGGTGGTGACCAGGAACACCGATCCGACGATGACCACGCGTTTGCGCGAGCCGGAGTGCAGCACCAGGGCGATCAGTATGGTGAGTAGCCAGAGCGAGCACGGATTGAATCCGTCGACGAATGCGATGATGGCAGTGCTGAGCAGCAGCGGCTGGTAGCTCAGGTCGATGGTGCCCAGAAGCGGAATGTCGATGGCGGCGTCGACGCTTTGCAGGGGCTGGTCGACCGGAGCCTGTTGGGCGAACGACAGTTGTCGGGAATCGGGACAGCCGATTTCCTGGCAGGCTTGCAGACGCTGCTCGATTTCCTCGCGAATCTGGGGCGTGTCGCCGACCCAGACCGACCCCCCCAGGAATACCATGGGCACCGATCCCGGCTTGATGTCGTGAGAATCCGACATTGCGCGCAGGAGATCGTGGTGTTCGCGCGTGGCCATGATTTCGTAATAGCGCACCTCGACGTTCGGATTTGCGCGCGCCAGTTCGTCGGTGAACTCGCGCTGCGCGTTGCAGTGCGGGCAGGTCGCACTCTTGAAGACGTAGATGGTCACAGGCGGATTGCCTGCGCTGGGTCCCGGTTCGGGCGCTGGTTGCGCGATCACGCCATCAGCCGCGAGCACCAGCAGGATGACGCCGAGCGCCAGAATTGTCCTGGTCATTGTCGCGGCAATTTTTGCGCCTATTGCTGTCGATCGCAGGCGCGGATAATATCGGTGCGGCGCGCTGGAAGTTCTCCCGATTGCCGGGGTTGAAGCGGCGATTGCGCTCTGGATCGTCATGGTTTTCCTTGGGACGCTCTGTTGTCGGTACTGACCGGGGATTCTCTCCCCGGTCATGCTGTCGGTTTTTGTCCTGGGTCAAACGCCGGTCGGATGCTGGAGACCGCGTGAGACCGTGCATAATGTAGCAAGTCCGCACCGGAGACCACGTCGTGACCGAGAGATTCACCGTATCCCTGGACCGGGAGCTGGCCGAAGCATTCGAGCGCTACCGGCAGCGGTTGGGCTATGGCAGCCGCTCCGAGGCCATACGCGATCTGTTGCGTGGGTTCCTGGCGAGACAGCGTGCCGATGAGGACCCCGACGGTGGATGCGTCGGCATTCTGACCTACATCTATGATCACCACCAGCGCGACCTGGCCGGGCAACTCACCGACGCGCAGCACGACCATCACGATCTTTCGGTAGCCACGCTGCACGTCCATCTCGACCACGATCACTGCCTGGAGACAAGCATTCTTCGCGGCCCGCTGGGGCGCGTCCGGAAGTTTTCCGACCAGTTCATCGCCAGGCGCGGTGTGCGTCACGGCGACCTGCACCTGGTGCCGGTAACCTTCGCGCACGACCGCCATGCCCATGACGATCAAGCGCAAGACTGCGGCAGTGGACAGCACGAGCACATCACGCCGCACGATTAAAAGCGTTTATTTACCTGAGCCAGAACGCGATTCAGCCACTTTTCGGCAAAAGGCCACTTCACCCGCGGATTCACGCGGATAAACGCTGATGATTGGTCGTAAACCCGTCGTGCTCACTCTTTATTCGTTTTCATCCGTTTCCGCGTAGATTCGCGGCACAAAAACGGGTTCTCGACTGGCCCGCCTGCGTGGCCTGGAGACGAAAATTGATGTGGCTCATTTCCGGGTATGAAAAATACTGCTATCTTTCATACCCAGCTCAATCCAGGTCAGGTCAATGCGTGCGATTCACGGTTACGGAAGGCGGCCAAGCCAGCTCCGACGGTGTCGGGAATCCGGAATGTTGCTGCTGTTGCTGGTCGGCGTGACGCTGGCGCCCGGGAGCGTCCTCGCCCACGGCGTCGACTATCGGATCGAGCGCGGCGAGGCCGTGCTGGTGCATTTCAGTTCGCAGCATGATGGCCCGATGGCTGGCGCGGGTTTTAGGGTGTTCTCGCCGGATGGTCAGAGAATCTTCGCCAGCGGAAATACCGACGCGCTCGGTCGTGCGGTATTCGTGCCGAATCAGCCGGGCAACTGGCGATTGCTGATGGCGACCGAGGACGGCCACGGCGCCGTGGTGGACGTGCATGTCGAAGACGGCGCTGAAGTTGCCGGCCCGGGCCGGGACAGGGATTCCAATAAGCCCATTGCAGGACGCATCCCGGCGACCGCGGCCGGCATCGGCTATCTGTTCGGCCTGGCGGGCCTGCTGGCCCTCTGGCGGCTACGGCGCTGAGTCGTGCATATCCCCGACGGCTTGATCGCACCGCAGGCCTACCTGGCCGCAGCCGCGATTGCGGTTCCATGCTGGGCGTATGCGGTCAAGCGGGTCTCGAGTGCGCTGGATGAACGTGCGATTCCACGCCTTGCGGTCTTGACCGCACTGGCCTTCGTGCTGTCGACCATCATGCTGCCGCTGCCCGGCGGGACGTCCGCGCACCTTTACGGCATGGGGCTGCTGGTGCTTGTATTCGGATTGTGGCCGGCTTTCCTGGCTTTCAGCCTGGTGCTCGCTCTGCAGGCCCTGCTGCTGGGCGCCGGAGGCATTACCGCGTTACCGGTCAATGCGCTGACCATGGGACTGGCCGGCGGCGCCGTGGTGGTCGGCGCGCGTTCGCTGCTGGGCGCCAATACGGCCGCGTGGGCCACCGTTTTTCCGGTGTGGCTGGGCGTGGTTGTGGCCGCGACCGGTCTGGCGCTGGTGCTCGGGGCGCAACCGCTGCTCGGCAGCGATACCGACGGTCAGCCGCTGTTCTTCCCGTTCGGGCCGGCGGTGACGCTGCCAGTGATCGTGCTGCCGCACATGGTCATCGGCCTGCTCGAGGGCATTCTGACGTGGATGGTGCTCGGGGTGCTCCAAGCGCGCAGGGCGGCGGCATGAGGGATCGCGCGATACTGCTGTGCTGGCTTTCGGCCGTGGTGGTGATCACCTTCGTGCACGAGCCGCGTGCCCTGGGCGGGTTGCTTTTGATCGCGCTTGTGGCGCAGGGTGGCTCGGCGCCGAAAATCGCACTGCGCGCGCTGGTCGCGGTCGCGCTGGTCAATCTTACCGTCAGCATCGCCTTTATCGTTTCCGCGTGGCTGTCTGGCAGCGACTGGATGACCTTCGTGCTGCGCCTCAACTTGCGGGTCTTCCTGCTGGCGCTGCTGACCTTCTGGATGATCCGGCACGTCGACCTGGCGCGTGCGGCCGCGCCGTGGCCCTCGCTGCAGTTTCTCATCGTGCTGGCGCTGGGGCAGATCCGGACCTTTACCAGCCTGTTGGCCGATTACCGAATGGCATTCTCCAGCCGAAGCCCGACCCGGCCGCCGCTACGGACACGCTTCGGCAGTGCCGGGCGCCAGGCCTCGGCGATGCTGGACAAGGCCGAGCGGCAGTCCGAGGAACTGAATCAGGGGATGCGTGCCAGGGGGTTCTTCGACCGGGAATTTCCTCAATGATCGATCTTGAGCGGGTCAGCCACGCTTATCCGGACGGCGCACGCGGCATATGCGAGGTCGGCTTCGGCCTGGCTGCCGGCGAACGCGCGGTACTGCTCGGTTCGAACGGCTGCGGCAAGAGCACCTTGCTTAAATTGATGGCGGGATTGTTGCTGCCGTCCAGCGGGGAGGTGCGGTTCAGGGGTGAAACCGTGACGCCGGCGAAGCTTCGGCAGCGGGACTGGTGCCGCAGGTTTCGCGGCGAAGTGGGGCTGGTTTTCCAGCACCCGGAGACGATGCTGTTCAATCCCACCGTGCTCGAGGAGATCGCCTACGGCCCGATCCGGCTGGGGATGGAAGATCCGGCCCGGCATGCACGCGAATGGGCCAAGCGCGTCGGCCTCACGCAATACCTCGACAAGCCGCCGTACAGACTCAGCGGCGGCGAGAAGCAGCGGCTTTGCCTGGCCTGCGTGCTGGCGTGCGAACCCAGCGTGCTGCTGCTCGACGAGCCCACCGCGAGCCTGGATCCGCGCGCGACCGGCTGGCTGGTCGATTTCCTGCTGACCCGGAAGGACCTGACCACGCTGGTTTCGACCCAGAACCTGTCGCTGGCCGCCGAGCTCGGCGAGCGAGCACTGATCCTCGGCGAGGACGGCGGCCTGATGTTCGACGGCAGCCTGCGAAAGGCGCTAGACGACACCGACCTGTTGTGGCGGGCGAACCTGGCCCACAGGCATGAACACCGGCACGCCGATGGCACCGAGCACCGGCATGTCCATGTGCATCGCGACTGGGGATGAGAAGATGCGCCTGATGACCGAGGACGACGAACCCGGAACGCCATTATCGGGGCGCAGATGACCGCCGACTGGCTCGCCCAGTCGATGCTGCCCTGGATACTGGCCGCGGTGATGCTGGCGATGGGGCTGAGCCTGGAAGCCGGCAACTTCAGGCGGGTCGCCCGCCATCCCGGTCGACTGATACTGGGACTCGCGCTGCAGATGCTGGCGCTTCCCCTGTTGTCCTGGGCGGTGGTGCTGGTCCTGCCGTTGTCGCCGCTGGCGGCCGCGGGCCTTCTGCTGGTCGCACTGGTGCCCGGCGGTGCAACCTCCAACCTGTTTACCTACCTGGTCCGCGGTGATCTTGCACTGTCCGTCTGCCTGACGGCGGTGACCGCGATGCTCGTGCCGTTCACGCTGCCGTTGATCATGGCACTGAATTTCCGTCTGCTCGGGCTGTCTGCGGCCGAATTCAGCCTTCCCTACTGGACCGTTGTCGGTCAGCTGGTGCTGGTCACGCTGGCGCCGGCGCTGGCCGGGATGGGCGTGCGGAGGCTGCTGGGCTCTAGGCACGCCGACGCGCTGCTGCCGGCGATCCGGCGCCTGACCGGCATCGCGATGATCTCTATCGTGCTTGCGCTGTTTGCCGCGTACTTTGACCGGCTGCCGGCGTTCGCGAGTCTGGAAACCGTGGCGGTTCTCGTACTGTGTTGCATGGCGATGCTGCTCGGCGACAGGGTTGCACGGCGGGCCGGGTTGCCGGAAGCCAGCGTGCGCTCGGTCACCGTCGAGGTCGGCGTTCAGAACGCCGGCGTGGCAATGATGGTTGCATTTGCGATTCTCGAAAACCCGGTGCTGGGCGTCGTGCCGCTGCTGTACGGTTTGATGATGAACGTGCCGGCGTTTGGCTGGGTTTTCTGGCATGTACGCCGGATCCGCTCGAATCCGCCTGAAGGCGAGGTCGGCGAAATCTGCGATTCCTTCGAGTAAGCCCGCCGCTGCAAATGCAGGTCTTCAGGCGGTTGGCCGTGGGTCAGGTGCCCGGCCCGCAGTCCATGCACTCGTCCGGAGATGCGGGGCCGAGTTTCAGTTTGTCGTGCAGATCGCGCAGTGCGGTGCGCAATCCTTCCTCGATGACCGGGTGATAGAAGGGCATCTCGAGCATTTCGTCAACGTCCATTCGCTGCTGCGCAGCCCACGCCAGCAGATGCGCGATGTGCTCGGCGGCCGGGCCGAACATTTCGGCGCCCATGAATCGACCGGTGCCGTGTTCGCCGTAGACCCGCAGCAGCCCGCGATTCTTGCCGATGACGCGGCTTCGGCCCTGGTTCTCGAAGTTCACCGAGCCGACCGCGAAGCAGCCATGGCAGCGCTCCTCGGTCTGCTGGATGGTCAGCCCCACCGCCGCAATCTGCGGATCGGTGAAGACCACCGAAATCGGAGCTCGCCGTCGGCCGGTCTGCACGTCCGGGTAGCGTCCGGCGTTGGCGCCGGCAATCCGGCCTTCGTCGGCGGCCTCGTGCAGCAGCGGAAGCTCGTTGTCGACGTCGCCGGCGATGAATATCGGGCTGTCGCCGCAGCGAAGCGTATACGGGTCGAACTCGGGTACGCCGCGGTCGTCGAGTGCCAGCCCAGTGGCTTCCAACCCGAGGCCGTCGACGTTGGGGCGTCGACCGGTTGCCGCCAGCAGGTAGTCGAATGTTTCGGTCACCTCGTTGCCGTCTTCGTCGCGGAAGCTCACCTCGACGCCGCGGTCGGTTTCGCGAACGCCGGTGGTCTCGGCGTCGGGATCCAGCGGGAACTCGTCGTTGAAGGTTTCCAGCGCAATCTGCCGAATGTCGGGGTCCCGGATGGGGCCGACGAAGCCGCCGACGCCGAACATTCGTACGCGAACGCCAAGCCGTGATAGCGCCTGGCCGATTTCCAGGCCGATGACCCCGGGGCCGAACACCGCGACCGACTCGGGCAGGCCGGTCCAGTCGAATACGTGGTCGTTGGTGATCAGGCGACTGCCGGCGTCTCGCAGGAATCCGACGATATCGGTACGCGAACCGGTCGCGATCACGATGCGCTCGGCATTGATCCGCGGGCCGTTCTCGACCGACAGGCTGTTCGGTCCGTCGAAGCGGGCCATGCCTCGAATTTTCTGTTCGGTGGGAATCTTCTCGAGCGAATCGAGCACGAATCCGACGAATCGATCGCGTTCGCGCCGTACCCGTGACATGACCGCCTCGCCGTCGATGCGGACCGATTCGGGATACACGCCGAACCGGCCGGCGTGCTGAGCCGAATGGGCGGCCTCAGCGGCAGCGATCAGCAGCTTGCTCGGCATGCAGCCGACCCGGGCACAGGTGGTGCCGTAAGGCCCGCCTTCGATCAGCACCACGCGTTCGGCATGCTTGCTGGCCTGTCGGAACGCCACAAGCCCGGCGCTGCCGGCGCCGATGACCGCGACGTCGACGTCGATCTCGTGACTGGCGTCACTCATATCAGATTTTCCTTTTCGGGGGCTTGCCCCTCGAAGCTTGCCTGAGTGAATGGATCATACCAGCGGGGCCGGATGGTCAGACGCAACAGCTTGCAGAACGGCTGCTCGATGCGCCGGTGAGCGTGACCGGATTCAGCGGCTCGGGTAACCCATTTGTACCAGCGCCTGCTCGATCTCGTCGAGGATGGCCGGGTCGTCTATGGTCGCCGGCGGCGTCCATTCCTTGCCGTCGGCGATCTTTCGCATGGTGCCACGCAGAATCTTGCCTGAGCGGGTCTTGGGCAGCCGCTCGACCACCGCGACCAGCTTGAACGCGGCAACCGGGCCGATGCTTTCGCGCACCTGTCCGATCAACTCGGCGCGCAACTGTTCTTCGTCGACACCCGACCCGGTTTTGAGGACCACCAGCCCGAGCGGCAACTCGCCCTTCAGTGCGTCCTGGACGCCGAATACTGCGCATTCGGCCACCATTGGATGACTTGCCAGGGCTTCTTCCATCTCGCCCGTGGAGAGCCGGTGACCGGCGACGTTGATCACATCGTCGATGCGGCTCATGATCCACAGATAGCCGTCGCTGTCCCGAATGCCGGCGTCACCGGTCAGGTAGTAGCCCGGAAACCGTCGCAGATAGGCATCGCGACAACGCTGGTCGGCGTGCCATAACGTGACCAGGCAGCCCGGCGGCAGCGGCAGTCTGATGACGATGGCGCCGATTTCGCCGTCGGGCAGTTCGCGGCCGTCGTCGTCCAGGACGCGCACGTCGAAGCCGGGTACCGCGCAGGTCGGCGAGCCCGGCTTGACCGGCAGTTCTTCGATTCCGAGGCAATTGGCCGCGACCGGCCAGCCGGTCTCGGTCTGCCACCAGTGGTCGATCACCGGCGCCTTCAGATGCCTCTGCGCCCACTCAAGGGTGTTGGGGTCGCAGCGCTCGCCGGCCAGGAACAGCGCACGGAACCCGGACAAGTCGTACCGGTCGATGAATTCGCCGTGCGGATCTTCCTTGCGGATGGCGCGGAACGCCGTGGGTGCGGTGAACAGGGTGCCGACCTTGTGCTGCTCGATCACGCGCCAGAAGGTGCCGGCGTCGGGCGTGCCCACCGGCTTGCCCTCGAACAGCAGCGTGGTCGCGCCGATCAGCAGCGGGGCGTAGACGATGTAGGAGTGGCCGACCACCCAGCCCACGTCCGAGGCGGCCCAGAACACCTCGCCCGGCTTGACGTTGTAGATGTTGGGCATGGACCAGGCCAGCGCGACCGCATGTCCGCCGTTGTCGCGCACGATGCCCTTGGGCTGGCCGGTGGTGCCCGAGGTGTAGAGGATGTAGAGCGGGTCGGTGGCCGCTACCGGTACGCAGTCGACCGGCTCGGCGGCGGCCATTTCGGCGTCCCAGTCGAAGTCGCGCCCTTCGATCAGTGTGGCAGGGGCCTGGGCGCGTGCCAGGATCAGCGTCGCTGCAGGCTTGTGCGTCGCCAGTTCGATGGCGCGGTCCAGCAGCGGCTTGTACTCGACGACGCGGCCGGGCTCGATGCCGCAGGCGGCGGAGACGACCATCTTCGGCTCGGCGTCGTCGATGCGCTTGGCCAGTTCGGCCGACGAGAAGCCGCCGAATACGACCGAGTGGATGGCGCCGATGCGGGAACATGCCAGCATCGCCACGGGCGCGGCCGGCACCATGGGCATGTAGATGATGACCCGGTCGCCCTTCTCCACGCCGTGCGCGCGCATCACGCCGGCAAGCAAAGCCACCCGGTCGCGCAGTTCACGGTAGCTGATTCGCTCTATGGTGTCGGTGACCGGCGAATCGTGAATGAGCGCGATCTGCTCACCGCGCCCATTGTCCACATGTCGGTCCAGCGCGTTGTAGCAGGTGTTGAGCATGCCGCCGGCGAACCAGCGCTGGAACGGCCCGCCATCATCGGACAGGACGCTGTCCCAGCGACGGTCCCAGTCGATTGCCGCGGCCGCCTCGGACCAGAAATCTTCGGCAGTGGAAAGCGAGCGATCGTGGATCTGCCTGTAGCCCATGCGTGTCCTCCGGCCCTTGCGCGACTCGGGCCCGTTTATCCGGCGTCGAAATTCGAAGTTCGGAATATGAGTGTTGCACGAGTTTCGCGCACCGGCCATTCGACTTTGATCGAACGGCCGGTTGGATTTTGGTGTTCCAGCGAAACGGGTCCCTCGCCGTTCAGTCGAATCGCGGCTTCGTGGCCTTCAGCAGATCCGGGGCAGGGGATCGTCCTCCAACTCGTCGATCAGGCGTTGGCCGCCGAGTCCGGTGGTCAACATGACAGGACCCGGACGATCGGCCACGGTGCCGATCACCGCGGCATCCGGCGCGATGCCGGAAAGTCGGAGCTCGGCGACCGCATCGTCGGCCTCCGCGGCGGCGATCACGGCCACCACCCGGCCCTCGCAGGCGAGGTAGAGCGGGTCGTAGCCCAGTAGTTCGCAGACCGCCGAGACCGGTTCGCTGAGCGGAATCGCCTCTTCATCCAGTGCGATGCCCAAACCGGTCTCGCGCGCCAGGTCAAGCGCGACGGTGGCCAGGCCGCCGCGCGTCGGGTCGCGCATGAAGCGCAGGCCGGGCCGCTTGAGCAGCATTTCGGTGATCGGCAGCACGCTGGCGGAATCCGATTTCAGGTCGCCGCGCAGGCCGTATTCCTCCCTGGCCAGCAACACCGAAGTGCCGTGGTCGCCGACGCTGCCCGAGACGACGATGCGGTCGCCGGGCTGCACCCGCTGCTGGCCGAGCGCGAGATCGTTGGGTATCGCCCCCAGACCGGTGGTGGCCAGGTACACGCCGCCGCATTCACCGCGCGCCAATACCTTGGTATCGCCGGCCACGATCTTGACGCCGGCCTCCTGGGCCGCGGCGGCGAGCGCATCGACAATTCGTTCCAGCAGCTTGACTTCCGTGCCTTCCTCGATGAAAGCGTTGAGCGTCAGATACAGCGGTATCGCACCGGCCACGGCCAGGTCGTTGACCGTGCCGTGGATCGCCAGCGAGCCGATGTTGCCGCCCGGGAATTCCAGCGGATCCACGGTGAAACCGTCGGTCGTCATCATCAGCCGCACGCCCTGCGGAACGTCGACGGGTGCTGCGTCGACGCTGGTGTCAAGGCCCTTGTCGCCCAGCCGCGTCGCAAACAAGGCTTCGATGAGTTCGCGCATGTAACGTCCGCCGTTGCCGTGGGCGAGGCGGACGTGCTTGTCGAGTTTCTGGGGCTTGTGTTTCATTGAAGAAGGCCTTTTTATTCAGATGATTATCGTTATTTTCGAATGTCATTTCCAGCAATGTTTCCGGACGCGCCCGACTCGATGATCTGGCCGTAGCTGATGCCGGCGTCGTTGACCGGCACCTTGCTCGGCAGGCAGGCTGTCATCCCGCGGCGCTCGACCTGTTCGATCGCGATCCGTGAAAGCAGGGCATTCTGGAACACGCCGCCGGTCAAGCCCACATGCCGGCAGGCGTGGTTCGGCTTCAGCGAGTCGACCAGGGTGCCGACCAGTTCGCCCATGGCGCGATGAAAGCCGGCGGCGCGGTCGGCCCGTGGAATGGACGCATTCGCCATCCAGGCCATCAGCGGCGCCCAGTCGGCTCTTAGCACGCCGCCCTCGTCTTCGCGCAGCTCGAGGGGCGGCGCATCCAGCGGACGACCACGACCCGCGAGCGCTTCCAGCCAACCCGGTCCCTGGCCCTCGAAGCTGGCCTCGGCGGCGACGCCGGCGAGCGCGGCGGCCCCGTCGAACAGTCGACCCGCCGCGCTGGTCCACGGACTGGCCAGGCCGGACGACCAGGCATGTTGCAGCAGCGGGTCGACATTGGGTGCAGCGGTCCAGTCGAACCCCCCGTGCCAAGACAAGGACAGCGCGGTCCGCCAGGGTTGCCGGATGACCCTGTCGCCGCCGGGCAGTCGGAACGGCCTCAGCGATGCCACCCGCTGCCAGCGTCCGGGGCGGCCGTAGAGAACCTCGCCGCCCCACAACGTGGCATCACGCCCGTAGCCGACCCCGTCCCAGGCGAACACCAGGATATCGTTTTCCACCAGTCTGAATTCTCCGGCCAGGGCCGAGGCGTGCGCTTCGTGGTGGAACACCCGGGTCAGCGGCAGGCCCTTGCTTTCGGACAAGTCGCGCGCCCAGCGGCTGTTGGGGAAATCCGGATGGGCGTCGCACGCCAGTCGTTCTGCCTTTATGTCGTAAAGCGCCTGCAGGTCTTCGACCACCTGGCCGAACACTTCCACCGCACGCGGGCTGTCGAGTTCGCCGATGTGGGGAGAGATCACGACACGATTCTTCCAGCCCAGCGCAACCGTGTTCTTCAGGAAGGCGCCGACCGCGAGGGTGGGCGCTTCGAGCGATATCGGCAGCTCCAGTTCCAGCGGCGCGTTGCCGCGGCCCAGCCGGATGGGTCGCATGCGACCGCTGTTGAAGCGCCAGACCGGATCGTCGGCCGGCCGCTGGATCGGGCGGTTGTGGTGCAGGAACGCGTCGGCGATGCCTTTCAAACGCGCTTCGGCCTCGTCCGGATCGGTCAGTACAGGCTCGCCGCTGAGGTTGCCCGATGTGGCGACCACCGGTCGGCCCAGACCGCCGAGCAGGAGATGGTGCAGCGGGCTGTAGGGCAGCATCAGGCCGACCTCGGCGAGGCCCGGCGCGACGCCCGGCGCCAGGACGCCATTGTTGCGGTGACTCTTATCGCGGTGACCCTCGCGCAGCCGGGCCAGCACGATCGGGCGCTCGGGATCGGCCAGACGCTCGGCGACCGCCGGTTCAAGCTCGGCGATATCGCGAGCGGCATCCAGTCCGTCTTGACCGGTCATGGGGACCATCACTGCAAGCGGCTTGTGCGGTCGCCGCTTGCGCCGGCGAAGCGACGCCACCGCCGGCTCATTGCCGGCGTCGCAGACCAGGTGGTATCCGCCGACGCCGCGTACCGCGACCACCTGTCCGGCGTCAATGGCGTCGACGGCCGCCGCAATCGCGGCCTCGTTGTCGTCCAGCGTTCGTTGTCCCGAGCGAAAGCGAAGCGACGGACCGCACACCGGACAGGCCAGCGGCTGGGCATGGAAGCGACGATCGAGCGGATCGGTGTACTCGGACCGGCAGTCCGGACACAGTGGAAAACCCTCCAGCGTGGTATTCGGGCGGTCGTAGGGCATCGCGCGAATGATCGTGTACCGGGGGCCGCACTGGGTGCAGTTGATGAACGGATAGCGGTGGCGCCGTTCAGCGGGGTCGCTCATCTCGGCCAGGCAGTCGTCGCACAGGAACTGGTCCGGGGGCACGTGAATTTCCGGTTCGGCGCCGGCCCGGCTGGCGCGAATCTCGAACGCGCCCATTGGCTCGGTTTCGGTCTCGGCGTCAGCGACGATTTCCGGGCGCGCCAGCGGCGGCGCCCGGTCGATCAGGCCGCGCGCGAAGCCATCCAGTCGGTCTTGTGGGCCTTGCACCTCGACTTCGACGACCCCCGAGGCGTTGTAGACCCAGCCTGCAAGTTCGAACGCGTGCGCGAGGCGATAGACGAACGGACGAAAGCCGACGCCCTGCACGCGGCCTGCGATCGTGATGCGGCGCGACCGAACGCTCACGGATCCGTTTCTGCTGGTGAGTTGGCGCGGGTCATGCTGCGATGCCTGGCCAGGTGCAGCGGCGTCCAGGCGTGCGGAGTCCGGTTTACCAGGCGATATCGGGCAACGTGATACGACGGATCGAAACCGAAGAAATTCAGGTGCATTCGATCCAGTTCCGCTTCCCTGTAGGTCGCCAGCGCCCGGCGCGCCTCGTCGGCGGCACGTGCCTGCGACTTGGCTTCGATCTCTTTGCGCCAGTCGTCCGAGGCCAGCGCGCGTGCCCGCCGGGCCACGAACTGTTCGAATTCGGCCGGGTGATTCGGGCCGACCGCGTCGACCAGGCCGAGTTGCTGCGCACGATCGGCGAGCATCGGAAGCCGGTGGCCCATGACCTGCTCGACGCCGTTTTCCCCGACCCGCCCGGGCAGCAGATAGGTCCAGTACTCCGAGCCGTACAGGTTGCCCATGTTCTTGTAGTGCGGATTCAGCACGATGCCGTCGCGGGCCCAGACGCGGTCGGCGGCAAGCGCGAGGAAAACGCCGCCGGCCGCGGCGTTGCCGGCCATGGCGCTGACCGTGAGATGACTGGTGGTGTTGATGACGGCCTCGGCCAGATCGTCCATGGCGTTGATGTTGCGCCAGGACTCGTCGGCCGGGCTTTCGGCCGCTTCGATGCTGTTGAGATCCATGCCGTTTGACCAGAAATCGCGACCGCCGGTCAGCACGATCACTCGCGTGGGGCGCGCGGCCGCGTGACGCCAGGCCGCGAGCAGGGCCTCGCAGTCGCCGGTGCTCATGGCGCCGTTGTAGAAGTCGAACGCCAGCATCCCGACGTCGCCGTGCTCGGCGTATCGGATCGGGCCTCGCCTGGTTTCGCTGTCGGTCCAGTCAGGCGGAATCTCTTCCAGTGCTTCGGCCGCATCGTCCAGGACGTCGACGGCCGGGCGCTTGAAGTCCATGCCTGCCGGGTCCCTGATGCGACCGATCCAGACCGCGCCGTCAGC
>Ga0102925_1000187_pt1 | contig 31634 bp, 29 predicted proteins | sample SalPonR1_A_D1_MG_FD_78216 | JGI IMG/M metagenome (GOLD analysis project Ga0102925, IMG submission 78216) | Salt pond soil microbial communities from South San Francisco under conditions of wetland restoration - Salt Pond MetaG R1_A_D1_MG | ecosystem: Environmental > Aquatic > Marine > Intertidal...
CGCGGAGTTCCTCCTCGTACTGGTCCTGGGGGACGACGTTCACGGTGAACAGCATCCCCGAGTGGCCCGTTCCGCAGTACTCGGCACAGTACCCCTGGTAGGTCCCGGGTTCCTCGGGAACCGTCCGGATGGTGTTGACCTGCCCCGGCATCGCGTCCTGTTTCAGGGACAGGTCAGGGACGTGGAACGAGTGGATCCACCGTTCGCTCGAAATCTGGAAGTACACCGTCTCGTCCGCGGGGACGATCACCTCGTTCGTCGTGCTGAAGTTCCCGTGGTCCGGGTAATAGAAGTTCCAGGCCCAGGTTTCGGCGACGACCTTGACCTCGGTTTCGTCGTCGCTGATCCGGTCGTCTCCGGGCATGGTGACGTCCGGTTCGGCGAGGACCGAAAACGCCGAGACGCCGACGAACAGCAGGACGAGCGCCGTCGCGACGGTCCAGGTGATCTCCAGGCGGCGGTTCTCCAGGGTCGGCTTCGGATCGTCGTTGTTCCGGAACCGAAGCACGGTGTAGATGAGGATGCCCTCCACCAGGACCGAGATGGTGATCGCCACGACCAGGAGCTTGGTGTTCAGGCCCCAGATCAGGCGGTCGGTGGAACTCGCGGCCGCGACCGGCTGGGTGGCGATCGCCACCACGGCCAGGACTGAAAGGCCCCCGACCATCCACTTCCGGTTCATATTGGTCACCGTAAGTATCATGGGTTTATATATGTAGGGGGTCTCGACAAAGGCCGTTCCGAGCGGGACGTCTAAGTACACAGAGACCAACGAATCACCAGATACCGTGACGACCGACCGTTTTCCCGCCCCGGTGCGGACTCATCCCCGGTTCGTCGCCCTGCTGGGCACCGCCGCGATGGGGACGTACCTGCTCATCATCGCGGGTGCGACCACGGCCGTCACCGACGCGTCGACGGCCTGTTCGACCTGGCCGGCGTGTGGCGGGCACTGGCTGGTTCCGCTGGAGCCGTCACAGCTCCTGGTCGCCTGGAGCCACCGCGTCGTCGCGCTCGTCGTCGGGCTGGTCCTCCTGGCGACCGGGATCGTTGCCTGGCGCGGTCCCACGACCCGCCGCGTTCGTGGCGCGCTGGCGATACCCATCGCCCTCTTTCCCGCACAGGTCGCGATCGGTGCGGTCGCGGCCACGGTGGGCGTCGGCCCCTACACGCGGGCCGCCCACCTCGGACTCGGCATCGCCATCTTCGGATCGACCGTCCTCGCGCTCGCGTGGACTCTCGAACGCGAAACCGGGGTGATCGGTGACGAGAACGCGGACGAAGGGCCGCTTCCCGATCCGGATCCGCTCCCGGACGAGACGACGCCATCGCCCCCCGAAATCCCTGAGGACCCGATCGCCCGAACCCGGCTCAAGGCGTCGGCGTACGTGAGCCTGATGAAGCCGCGATTGATGTGGCTGCTGGCCCTCGTCGCCGCGGCGAGCATGGCACTGGCCGCCGGACCGGACCTGTCGGCGGACGTGATCCTTCGAACGCTGGGCGGTGGCGTCCTCGCCATCGGCGCGAGCGGGACGTTCAACCACGTCCTCGAGCGCGACGTAGACCGGAAGATGGCCCGGACGGCCGACCGGGCACTCGCCGTGGACCTCGTCTCGGTGGGGAACGCGGTCGCGTTCGGCGCGATCCTTTCCGTGGCCTCGCTCGCGCTGTTCGCCTCGATCAACCTGCTCGCCGCGGGCCTGGGACTCACCGCCATCGTGTTCTACAGCGTGATCTACACGCTGGTGCTCAAGCCCAACACCGTCCAGAACACGGTCATCGGGGGTGCCGCCGGCGCGCTGCCTGCCCTGATCGGGTGGGCGGCCGTCACGGGGTCGCTCGGGTTGCCCGGGTTGGCGCTGGGTGGTCTGATCTTCCTCTGGACGCCCGCGCACTTCTACAACCTCGCGCTGGCCTACAAGGAGGACTACGCCCGCGGTGGCTTCCCGATGATGCCCGTCGTTCGCGGCGACAGGGTGACACGGAAGCACATCCTGCTGTATTTCGCTGCCACGTTGTCGACCGCAGCCGTTTTGACCGCCGTCGGTGGGCTCGGGCCGCTCTACGCGCTCGCGAGCGTCGCGTTCGGGAGCGTCTTCCTGTGGGCAATCGTTCGGCTCCACTGGGAGCGCACCGAGTCGGCTGCGTTACGGGCGTTCCATGCGTCCAACGCCTACCTCGGGATCGTTCTCGTGGCCATCGTCGTGGACGCGATGGTGCTATGACCGCGACCGATTTCGCGACGCCGCTCCGCCGTTTTCAGCCCGACCGGAGTACCCTTCTTTACGGCGCATTGCTCGTCAACGCCGAAATCCTCTGGCTCCTGGTGTACGCGCTGGTGACGGGCGTGGTGCCCGACGACCCGCTGTACTACTACCCGTTCGTCTGGCTCAACGTCGGTCTCTGGGCGGTCTGGCGAACGCGACCCGCACCGACGACGACCCGGAACCGTCGGATCGCATTCGGGGCTGCGACGGCGTATTTCTTCGTCCTGGCGTACTTCGGCGGCCTGTTCGGTGCGGCTGCCATTCCCCCCGGAACGTCGCCCGCCGGGGCACGGATCGCCCTGGAGTCGCTCCCGCCGGGATGGAGTCCAGCCCTGCTCTACCAGGGCGAATTCCTGCGCGCGGCCCTCATTCCATACAAGCTGGTGGGCTACCTCGCGCTGACCTACCTCGTCTACGCGACCGCGATCGACGCTGCGGGCGCAGCACTCTCGGGCGTTCTCGGCCTGCTCTCGTGTGTGAGCTGTACCTGGCCGATCCTCGCCACGATCGTCAGCGGGGTCGCGGGAAGTTCGACCGCGCTCGTCGGAACCGTCTACAGCCAGTCCTACGGCCTTTCGACGGCCATCTTCGTCGTAACCGTCGCGTTGCTCTACTGGCGGCCCACCCGGTGATCGACCGATGCAGCCCTTCGAACACGCCGTCGTTGGGACCGTCGTCTCGGCGTCCGGGGCTCTTGCCCTCTGGTTCCAGACCGCCCTCTCTCCGGTTGCCCTCGCGGTGCTGTTCGCCTACGGCCTCCTCCTGAGCGTCTTCATCGACCTCGATCACTTCCCGCTGGCCCGCCTCGACGCCGGCCACTGGGGGCACTTCCGGGAGGCCGCCAGGAACCTCCCGGACGTACTGTTGGGCCGGATCACGCTGTTCGAACCGTCGATAGCCGACCGGCTTCGACCTCGACGGATCGCGAGTCACGTCGTGATCGGTGCGATTCTCGCCGGAGCGGGATGGACGATTCGGCCTGGAGTAACCGGGTTCACTGTCCTCGTCGTCGGAGCGCACGTCACGTGCGATCTGCTCAGGGATCGCGAAATTCTGTAGCAAACCAGCAAACCGGCCGGCAAGGTGGGCCGTAACCGACGCCCCTTAACCCGGTCCTTTCAAATGGGAGATCATGCCATCGACCGTGGTCGCCGACGGGGTTCGCAAGACCTACGGCGACGTCGTCGCCCTCGACGGGGTCTCGCTCTCTGTCGAGGCCGGCGAGGTGTTCGTCCTGATCGGCCCGAACGGGGCCGGCAAGACCACCTTGGTTCGCGCGCTCACTGGAACGACGACCCCCACGGGCGGGACCGCCGAACTGTTCGGTTCGGCACCGTCGGCCGTCGATCGCTCCCGCCTCGGCGTTTTGCCCCAGTCGTTTCGCCCGTACAGCCGGCTGACGGCGCGGGAGCTGCTCGCCTACTACGCCGGGTTGTACGACGATGCGCGACCGGTCGAGGACGTGCTGGCGGACGTGGGCATGGCCGATTCCGCCGGCACGCGCTACGAGAACCTCTCGGGCGGCCAAAAGCGACGAACCTGCCTGGGGATCGCGCTGGTCAACGACCCCGACCTCCTGTTTCTGGACGAGCCGACCACCGGCATCGACCCGGCCGGTCGCCGGACGGTGCAGGACCGGATCGCGGACCTCGCGGCGGGCGGGACGACCGTCTTCCTGACGACCCACGACATGGCCGAGGCCGAACGCCTCGCGGACCGGGTCGGCCTCCTCCAGGACGGGGACCTCGTCGCGGTCGGATCGCCGACCGAACTGATCGACGAGCACGGTGGAGAACGACGGCTGGTAATCGAGATCGAGAGGTCGGCCTCGGAGGCAGCGGACGTCCTGGCGGCCGATCCGCACAGTGACGAGTATCGGGCCGAGGTCGCCGACGGTGAACTCCGCGTTTACGGCGTCGAGGCCACGGCCATCGGTGACGTCGTCGCCGCGCTGGAAACGGCCGGGGTCGCGTACACCGAGGTGTCGTGGTCCCAGCCGAGCCTGGAGGACGTCTACCTTTCGCTGACGGGGGAAGCGTTCGAGGGAGACGACGGGAAAGAATCGGTCGCTGGAATCGAGGGAGGTGCCCCCGCATGAGTCGCGTCGGCCGAATCCGATCCGAGGCGAGAGCGGCCTGGCACGCCTTCCTCCGGCGGCGGACGGCGGTCTTTTTCACGTTCTTCTTCCCGGTCATCCTGATCGTCATCTTCGGCGCGCTCGTCCGGACCGATCCGGGCGGCGGTGGGCTGTTCACCGAACCGGCGGGATACTACGTCCCGGGATACCTGGCTGTCGTCGTATTGTTCACGCCCCTCTCTCGACTCGGGAGCACGGTCGCCCGCAACCGCGAGGGCAATCGCTTCGAGAAACTCGCGACGACGCCGCTCACCCGCGCCGAGTGGCTCGCGGCCCACACCGCCGTCAACGGGGCCATCATCGGGCTGGCGAGCCTGCTCATCCTCGGTCTCGTGATCGTCCTCACCGGGGCCGACGTGACGCCCTCCCCGCTTCTCGTCCCGTTCGTCGCCTTCGGCGTGCTCCTCTTCTGTGGCGTCGGCGCGCTGCTCGGCCGACTCGCCGACTCCCAGGACGGGGCCGTGACGGCCTCGAACGCCATCGGATTGCCCCTGCTCTTCCTCTCCGAGACGTTCGTCACGCCCGACCTGTTGCCCGGGTGGTTCGGTCCTCTGATGAACCTCTCCCCATTGACCTACTTCGCCCGCGGTGCGCGTGCGGCGACCTATCCCGCGAACGAGGCGTCGCCGTACCCGAGCCTGACCGTCCTCGTCGTCCTTGCTGTCGTCGCCTTCGCGCTCGGGGCGTACGCCATTCCGCGGACCGATTGACTGTCTTCGTCCGGGACACCAGCCCTTTTCCATCGGCTCGAAATAGGTATCGACATGACCCGGCCGTGCCAGGGGGTTGCCGGAGAGGGGCGACGATCGAGACCGCCGAACCGGGGAGGTCGGTCGCCGTGACGGTAGTGGTCGATTCTGGCGAACTCGTCACAGTCCTCCGCGATCGCTTCGACGACGGCACTGACAGTCGGACTGGACCGATAACTGTCGCATCAGCTCCGGGCCGCGTGAACCTCGTCGGCGGCCACACCGACTACAACGAGGGGTTCGTCCTCCCGGTCGCCGTCGGTCGACGCGTGACCGTCGCGGCCCGGCCGCATTCGGATCCGCGGGTTCGAGTCCACTCGCGGGATTTCGGGGAGCGCGACGAATTCGACCTCGGCCGGATCGAACGCCGCGACGGTTCACACTGGTCGAACTACGTCCGTGGCGTGGCCCGGGAACTGGGGACGGCCGTGGAATCGGACCGATCGCTGGGCGGTGCCGATCTCGTGGTCGAAGGAACCGTCCCGATGGGCGCTGGCCTGGGATCGTCGGCCGCGTTCGAACTCGCGGTCGGTGCGGCCCTGGCCGCCGCGAGCGACTTCGACGTGGACCGCCGCACGCTGGTCCGGATCTGTCGCGCGGCCGAGAACGACTTCGTCGGGGTCGATTGCGGGATCATGGACCAGTTCGTGGCCGCATTCGGCGAGGCCGACGCTGCGCTCTTTCTCGACTGCCGGGACGAGACGTTCGAGACGATTCCCATCGCTGGCGACGTCCGGATCGTCGTCACCGACACGAACGTCCGCCACGACCTGGTCGATTCGGCCTACAACGAGCGCCGCCGCGAGTGCGAGCGGGGCGTCGCCGCGCTCGATGAGTGCCTCGATCGAAAAATCACGGCGCTCCGGGACGTCACCGCGGAGGATCTTGACCGATGCGAGGACACGCTCGACGAGACGGTCCGGCGGCGCGTCGAGCACGTCGTGACCGAAAACGAGCGCGTCGGGGCGGCCGCGGCCGCGCTCGAACGGGGCGACCTCGCAAGGGTGGGTGACCTCATGCACGAGTCCCACGCCAGCCTCCGCGATCGATACGGCGTCAGTTGCGACGAGTTGGATGCCGTCGTCGAGATCGCCGACGAAACCGACGGCGTCTATGGCTCGCGGATGACCGGCGCGGGCTTCGGCGGATCGGTCGTGAGCCTCGTGAAACCGGCCGTCGTCGATCGTTTCGAACGCGTCGTCACGGCCGAATACGAGAAGCGGTTCGGGATCGAGGCCGACGTGTATTCTTGCGAGGCAGACGAGGGCGTTCGAATCCGGCAGTGGGGCGACTAACCCCTAGGCGGCCGCGAAGTCGTACCCGTAGACGTGGTTCAGCATGAGGTAGGTGACGACGCCGAGGACGAGACTCACGATCCACGACCCGGCGGCGATCCGGCCGATCCGCTTGTGTGGCGTCTCGTTCCTGAGTTCGGTCGGAGTGTGGGTCACGCCGAGGATCAGCGCGTAGAGGACGACCGGGACGGCGAGGATCGACAGCAGGACGTGAATCGCGAGCATGGCGAAGTAGGCGATCTTGACGGGGCCCATCGCGAGGTCGATCTCTTTGGTCCCGCCACCGCCGGTCTTGAGCAGGTACAGGACGAGGAAGACCAGGATGAGGAGGAACGCCGACCCCATGGCGGCGCGGTGTTTGTCGACTTCGCCCTTGCGGATCCACCGCCAGCCCAGCACCAGCAAGATCGTCGCCGTCGTGTTGATGCCGGCGATGGCGTGCGAGAGCAGGTTGACCGTTTCCTTGGATATCTCCGGGTAGATCGGCAGCCCCCCGACAAGCGTCCCGAGCACGAGGGCGTAGCCGACGACCGTCAGGACGGCCGTCAGCGTCCCCGGCCGCTCCTTCGCCCGTCGTTTCGCGTTCGCCAGTTCCATAGACGTGACTACGACCCCACAGATATGGGCCTACCGTTTCTTCTGAAAACTGCCCCGACCGTTCGTCCTCGTGTCACGAAGCGTTCTCACTCGAAAGTCGATAAAGTGAAATCGGCGGCGACGGAACCTTCTTGATATGAGCGCGGACCAGAAACAGGACACGATTCGCTGTCTCGTAGCCAAAGTCGGCCTCGACGGCCACGACCGGGGCGCACACGTCATCGCGCGCGCGTTCCGCGACGCGGGATTCGAGGTCATCTACTCGGGGCTGCACAAGTCCCCCGAGGAAATCGTCCAGGCGACCGTCCAGGAGGACGTCGACGTGCTGGGTATCTCGATCCTCTCGGGCGCACACAACGCCCTCATCCCCAAGATCATCGACGGGCTGAAGGAGTACGGTGCCGACGAGGACACCCTCGTCATCGCGGGCGGCATCATCCCGGACGAGGACAAGGACCAGCTCAAGGCGGAGGGCGTCGCGGAGGTCTTCGGCCCCGGCACCGAGATGGAGAAGACCATCGAGTTCGTCAGGGAGAACGTCAAGGACCGATGAACGCGACCGCGACGTCGCTCGTCGAGGACCTCCTCGAGGGGGACCACCGCGCGCTGGCTCGCGTCATCACGAAAATCGAGAACCGAGAACCGGGCTACCGCGAGATCATCTCGGCGCTGTACGATCACACGGGTAACGCCGACATCATCGGCCTCACCGGGAGCCCCGGCGCCGGCAAGTCGACGCTGGTCGACAAACTGGCGAGTCACTACCGCGACCAGGGACTCACGGTCGGCATTATCGCAGTTGACCCCACGTCCCCGTACTCAGGTGGCGCGGTCCTGGGCGACCGGATCCGCATGACCTCGAACTCCGGGGACATGGACGTGTTCTTCCGGTCGATGGGGGCCCGTGGCAACCTCGGCGGCCTCTCGACCGCGACGGGCGACGCGGTGAAGGCCCTCGACGCGTTCGGCAAGGACAAGATCCTCATCGAGACCGTCGGCGCGGGCCAGAACGAGGTCGACGTCGTCAAGACCGCCGACACGGTCGCCGTCCTCGTCCCGCCCGGGAGTGGGGACGCGATCCAGACCCTGAAAGCCGGCATCCTCGAGATCGGTGACCTGTTCGTCGTCAACAAGGCCGACCTCGAGGGGGCCGACCGGACCGTCCAGGAACTGCGCGAGATGATCCAGATGAGCGGGGATTACAGCGCGCCGGCCGGCGGCGGCCACCACGGCATCGACCAGTCGGCCCTCGATTCCGATGGGGAAGACGCCGACGAGGACGAACCGGCGGAGTGGACGCCCCAGATCGTCGAGACCGTCGCGACGGACAGTGAGGGGATCGACGAACTCCTCGAGACGCTCCAGGCCCACCGCGAGTTCCTGCGGGAGACCGGTGAACTCGAAGCGAAGGTCAGGGACCGCAACGCAGCGGAGATCCGGAATCTCCTGCGAAACGACGTCAGCAGCCTCCTCGAGGACGAGATCGAGCGCCAGGGTGGCATCGACGAACTCGTGGACGCGGTGATGGCTCGCGAGACGGACCCGTACACGATCGCCGACGAGATCATCACGCCCATCGAGGACTGCCTCGAGGACGACAGGTAGTGCCACATCACCGATAAGTCGGTGGGGCACCATCCCTCGTTCATGAAACGCAAAACGGCCCTCGCAGGGGTTGCTGGCGGGATCGGCCTGACGGCGCTGGCCAACGCCCGGCTCCGGGATGCCGGGGAACTGGAACAGCCCCTTCCCGGACGGGATCGCCGGTACGACTGGCGCGGAACGGACATCGCCTCCGTCGAGCACGGCGAATCGGACGACCCCGACCTGCTTTTCCTCCACGGCCCGAACGCGGCCGGCACGAGCAAGGAGTTCGAGCGGATCTGGGAGACGCTGGCCGAGGACTTCCACGTGATCGCGCCCGACTTCCCGGGGTTCGGTCGCTCCGACCGACCGCCGCTCTATTACTCCGCCGAACTGTACACCTCGTTCGTTCGCGATTTCATTGCGGACCGGACCGAGAACCCCATCGTCCTGGCGTCCTCGCTGTCGGGAGCGTACGCCGTCGGCGCAGCGCGTGACGACCCTGGCCGCATCTCTCGGCTGGTCCTCGTCTGCCCGACGGACGACACGTTCCCCGGGCGCAAAGCCTGGCTGCGAACGCTGCTGCGCTCGTCGTTCGTCGGCGAAGCGCTGTTCAATCTCCTGGCGAGTCGCCCATCGATCCGCCACTCCAACGCCGACCACGCCTACTACGACCCGTCGCGGCAACCCGCGGGACTCGACGAGTACCAGTGGCAGACCGCCCACCAGCCGAACGCGCGATACGCTCCGGCCTCGTTCGTGAGTGGCTATCTCAATCCGGCGTTCGACCTCGGGGAGGAACTGGCGGCGCTCGACGTCCCGATCACGTTGATCTGGGGGCGCGAAGCTGAAACCACGCCGCTGAGCGAGGGTCGCGAACTGGCCGAGACTGCCGACGCGCGACTCGCGGTCGTCGATTACGCCAAATTGCTCCCCCACGCCGAGCATCCCGAGGAGTTCCTCGAGGCGATGGACGTGGACGGCCTCCTGGCGAGCGTAGCAGAATAGTTCCGAACGGCGATCCTATCGCGGCCGGAAGACGAGCAACCGATCGCCAGTAGTTTCGGTTTTCTCGGCGACCGGTTCGACGACCATTCCGGTTTCTACGTCGTCGTGGTCGACGCCCCGAACCTGGCCGGTCAGGCGGATCGGACCGAAATCCGCGACCGCGGTGACGTACGGTTCGTCCGCCTCGAAGTCCGGCATCGCGACGCGGGTGACGGTGAACGTGTCGATTTCGCCGGCCTCCGGGAGCGATTCCTCGGTGAACTCGCGAGCCCCACACTCGGGGCAGACCGACCGCGGCGGGAGCGAGCCGTGACCGTTGTCGCACTCGACGTAATACCCTTCGCCAGCGTCGAGCGCGTCGAAGAAGTCGTCGTAGCCGGCGTCGCGGACCTCGTCGCTCATGCGACCACCTCCAGGACGTGGACGAGCGCAGTCGCGACCGTCCCGCCCGCGTTGTGGGTGACGCCCAGGGTCGCGTCCTCGACGTGCTCGCTGTTGACGTGGTCGCCCCGGAGAAGGGACGTCATCTCGGCGATCTGGGAGACGCCGGTCGCGCCGACCGGGTGGCCCTTGGCCTTCAGACCGCCCGAGAGGTTCACGGGGAGATCGCCGTCCTGTGTCGTGTCGCCCTCGCGGGCGGCCGCGATCCCGTCGCCCACGTCGTAGAAGCCCAGCGATTCGAGGGCGAGGACCTCCGCGATGGTGAAGCAGTCGTGGACTTCAGCCACGTCGACGTCTTCGGACGTCACGCCCGCGTCTGCGTAGGCCTCCTCGGCGGCCGCGTCGGCGGCAGGGGTGCGCGCGAGGTACTCGCGGTCGTGGAGCGCGAGTCGGTCGCCGCCCTGCCCGGATCCGGAGATCGCCACGGGTGCGTCGACGTCGTGATCCTCGGCGTACTCCTCACTCACGAGCACGACGGCCGCCGCACCGTCGCTGATCGGGCACGCGTCGTACATCCCGACCGGATCCGAGACCATCGGCGCGTCGAGGACGTCCTCGACGCTGATCTCCTTCTGGAACTGGGCGTGCTCGTTCGGGAGGGCGTTGGCGTGGTTCTTCACCGCGACGTGGGCCAGATCCTCGCGGCTTCCGCCGTACTCGTCGAAGTAGGCCTGCTCCATCAGTGCGTACGCTCCGGGGAAGGTCACGCCGGCCCGCACCTCCCAGAGGTCGTCGGCGGCGATGGCGAGGGCTTCGGTCGCGCCGGCCGTCCCGAGGTTCGTCATCCGTTCGGCCCCGCCGACGAGGAGGATGTCGGACTCGCCGTTCCGGACGTCCTTGACGGCGTTCCGGACGGCCACGCCGCCGGAACAGCAGGCGGCCTCGAAGCGGGCGGCCGGCGCGTCGACGCCCGCGGCCTCGGCCATGAGGGGTCCCTGGTGGCCCTGGTGTTCGGACAGTTCGCCCATGAAGTTCCCGTAGAAGACGCCCTCGACGTCGGTTCGATCCACGCCCGCGTCCGCCAGCGCGCCTGCGCTGGCCTCCGCGAACAGGTCCCGGCCCGTTCGCTCGGGAACGCGGCCGAAATCGGTGAGTCCGACGCCCGCGACTCGTACGTCTGGCATGGATTCCCGTAGTCGATCCGAGCGTAAATAACCAGTCCCTGGGGACGGTTTCCGACCCGGCCTCGCGTCCAGTTCGTATTTAATCGGGGCGGCCAAACGCCGGCATATGGTCGTCGGGTGGCTGGCCAGGGCCGTCGAGTTTTTCCGTCGACGCTGGAAGCGAGGGCTCCTCGTGATCGTCGTGACGATACTTCTCGTCGCCGGGTTCGGCCTCGAACTGGCGGTGACGTACTTCGACACGCCCCACCACGGGACGGACGCCTCGATCGAGCGCGTCGAGGCGGATCCCTCGGTCGAGGTCGAGCGACTGGGCGGCGGGTACGTGATGCGTCCGGCAGAAGGCGAATCCGCAATCGGTCTCGTCTTCTACCCGGGCGGTCGCGTCCACCCCGACGCGTATCTGGCGTCCCTCGCGCCGCTTGCCAGTCGAGCGGACGTGACGATATTCGTCCCGAAGATGCCCCTGAACCTCGCCATCTTCGGGCAGGGCGCGGCGGGACCGATCGTTCGCGATCATCCCGAGGTCGACACCTGGTACGTGGGCGGCCACTCGCTCGGCGGGGCGATGGCCTGCCGGTACGCGGGGAACAACCCGAACCGCGTCGACGGAGTCCTGCTCCTGGCCTCGTACTGTGACCGAAACGTCAGCGACGCGTCCCTCCGCGCCCTGAGCGTGACCGGAACCGCCGACCGGGTGTTGAACCGCGACCGCTACCGGGCGACGCGCTCGAACCTCCCCGCCGATGCGCAATTCGTGACGATTCGGGGGATGAATCACTCGCAATTCGGCTCTTACACCGGTCAGCGGGGTGGTGCCCCGGCGCGGATCGACTTCGACACGGCTCACGACCGACTGGTCGAGGTGCTGGTATCCTGGGTCGAGAAGGGCACCCGTGATCGCGCAGTCGGGCGGATTTCCTCCCCGGTCGCGGGGAGTGTCGCCGCCGTTAACCTTTCCCGCGCCCGGCCCTCAACGGGGGTAATGGCCGACGAAACGGAACTGTCAGCGGGCTTCTCGAAGTCGAGTCCCTGGCCGCTGTTCGTGGCGATCGGGCTCGCGATTTCCGAGGTCGGGGTGGTCATGGCGCTGTTGCCCGTCACCGCCGGGGGTCTGCTCCTGTTCGTGGGGAGCATCGCCGGTATCCTCGCCGAAACGGAGTACGTCGATAGTCCCTGGCCGCTCCTGGCCGGCCTGGGCGTCGTGCTCGTTGCCCTGGGGGCCGTCATCTACTGGTACACCGGTGCCCCGTTCTCCGTCGAGGTCGTGATCGAAACGCTCGAGTTCGGTCGCACGGTCGCCTATCGCGGGCTGGCGATCGTGACGGCCGGCATCGTCAGCGTCGCGGTGGCGATCGGCGGGTGGATCGCGAAGGCGTCCGGGGCACCAGTCGAACCCTGATCGCGGGACCGGGCCGTCTGCCCCCCAAGGTGGCGGTCGTTGTGGTGACCGACAACCTATTAGCCTTCCGGGGTTCAACGTCCCTACATATGAGCGCCCGAGTGTTCGACCGCGAAACGCTGCTCGACCTGCTCGTGAACGTGGTGCCGCTCGTCATCCTACTGTTTTTCATCGGCCTGTTCCTGGCTTCCGACCCGTTCGGGTACGAAACTTCCATTTACACGTACCTCCAGATCGCGATCGTCGGGGTGACGTTCCTGGCGCTCGCGTACCTGACCTACGTGTCCGGCAAGGCCATCGCGACCGACGAAAAACGGCTCGAAGAGGAAGAAGAGTAGCCCCAACGATTCGGTTTCACGAGACCACGTTCGACGTGCCCCGTATATTCGGGGTTAATGATCGGAACACTCGGCCCCGCTCTTCCCCAAATCCTGTGTTTTCGATAGTCTGGGCAGCTCTAGCTACGTTCTCCGGCAACAATTCAAGAAGCCACTACCCTTAATTTGACCCGGGACTTTCATTACCCTGCAATCCGGAGGCATACCAGAAATGGCTATCGGGGACCAGATCCTGTTGACGCTGCTCATGGGTGGCTTCCTCCTCCTCGTGGCGGTGTGGCTGATGCGCGTGGAGGATCGTCGGGCCTATACGCCGATCGTCGGCGGTGGCGGTGGGGCAACGGCCGAGGAAACGACCGCGGAACGGGTGGAGAAACCCGGCGGACTCGTGCGCTGGCTGACGACCGTCGATCACAAGGACATCGGCATCCTGTACGGCGCGTTCGCGACGTTCGCGTTCGCCTGGGGCGGCATCTCGGTCGTCCTGATGCGACTCGAACTCGCGGGACCGGGCGGCGACTTCCTGACGGCCGGCACGTACAACGCCTTGCTCACGACCCACGGCATCACCATGCTGTTCCTCTTCGGGACGCCGATCCTGGCGGCCTTCGGGAACTACTTCATCCCGCTGTTGATCGGGGCCGACGACATGGCGTTCCCGCGGATCAACGCCATCGCGTTCTGGCTGCTCCCGCCCGGCGCGACGCTGATCTGGGCCGGGTTCTTCCTCGATCCGTTCATGGGCAACATCGCGCCGGCGATGACTAGCTGGACGATGTACCCGCCCATCGCTGCCGAACAGGTGGCCACCGGCGCCGGGGCTGCCGCGACCGGCCCGCCGAACCCCGGCGCGGACCTGATGCTGCTGGGGCTTCACCTCACGGGGGTTTCGGCGACGATGGGGGCGATCAACTTCATCGTCACCATCTTCACCGAGCGCGACGACGAGGTGGGCTGGAGCCGGCTGGACATCTTCTCGTGGACGATGCTCACCCAGTCGGGGCTGATCCTGTTCGCGTTCCCGATGCTCGGCAGCGCGATCATCATGCTCCTGCTCGACCGGAACTTCGCGACGACGTTCTTCACCGTCGAGGGCGGGAGTCCGCTCCTCTGGCAGCACCTCTTCTGGTTCTTCGGCCACCCCGAGGTGTACATCCTCGTCCTGCCGCCGATGGGCCTGGTGAGCTTCATCATCCCGCGGTTCTCGGGGCGGAAGCTCTTCGGGTTCAAGTTCGTCGTCTATTCGACGCTGGCCATCGGCGTCCTCTCCTTCGGCGTCTGGGCCCACCACATGTTCACGACGGGCATCGACCCGCGCATCCGCGCGTCGTTCATGGCCGTCTCGCTGGCCATCGCGGTCCCATCGGCCGTCAAGACGTTCAACTGGATCACGACGATGTGGAACGGCCGCCTCAGGTTGACCACGCCCATGCTCTTCAGCGTCGGGTTCGTCGCCAACTTCATCATCGGCGGCGTGACCGGCGTCTTCCTCGCCGCCATCCCGATCGACCTCATCCTGCACGACACCTACTACGTCGTCGGGCACTTCCACTACATCATCATGGGCGGCATCGGGTTCGCCGTCTTCGCCGGCATCTACTACTGGTTCCCCATCGTCACGGGGAAGATGTACGGCCGCACGCTCGGCAAGTGGCACTTCTGGCTGTCCATGATCGGGACGAATCTCACGTTCTTCGCCATGCTCCTGCTGGGCTACGGCGGGATGCCTCGCCGGTACGCGACCTACGACGCGGTCACGGTCGGCCCGCTCCAGTACTTCACCGACCTCCACCAGCTGGCCACCGCCGGTGCGCTCATCCTGCTCGTCGGGCAGATCATCTGGCTCTGGAACATGGTCCAGTCCTACATCGAGAGCCCGCTGCTGGAGGACGACGATCCGTGGAACCTGGGTCGCGACGACCTGCGGACCCGCGAGTGGAACTGGCTGGACTCGAAACAGGAACGCGGCCTTGTCGCGACCGACGGCGGCGAGGACGACGGCGAACTCGTCACCGACGGCGGCAATGAGGGCACGAACGCACCTGGCGACGGCCCTGATCTAACGGACGACGAACCGGCTGAATAACCCGCTTCGTTCCCGCTCTCCCGAAGCCCGGTTTTGAAGTGCGATCCCCTGTACTGTCAGTCCGTGAACGACGACCTGGCCGAGACGATGGAGACGTACGATCGCGTCGCCGGCGAGTACCGGAAGCGCCACGAGGACCGGGAACCCCTCGCCGACCAGGTCGATCGGTTTTGTGAGGCCGTCGACGGATCGATCGTTCTCGACGTCGGGTGTGGCCCGGGGTGGGAGTCCGCCACGTTCGCGGAGCGAGGGTTCGAGGTCCTCGGCATGGACCTGACTCCCGGCCTCCTCGACATCGCGACCGACGAAGCACCGACCGTCGACTTCGCCCGGATGGACATGCGAACCCTCGGCGTCGCCGACGGGGCCGTCGACGGGATCTGGGCGTGTGCGTCGTTCCTCCACGTGCCCAGATCGGACGCCCAGGAGACCCTCGCCGGGTTCCGGCGAGTCCTGCGGGACGGTGGGGTCCTCTGGCTCTCGGTCAAGCGGGGCAGCGGAACCAGGCCGGGCGACACCTACGAGGGCGACGACCGGGAGTTCACGCTATATCGGGCCGATGAACTCCGCGAACTGGTTTCAGATGCGGGGCTGACCGTCGAATTCGTCTCCGACGGCGAGTGGATCCAGGTGCTCGCCAGGGCGGACTAGCTCAACACGAGCACGAACCCCGTCGCGAACATCAGGACGGCGATCGCCCCCAGGACGAGCAACAACAGTTCCTTCTCGGACATGGCCTCCTGTAAGCGATCGAACCCAAAAACCTCATCGTTCCCGGACCCATAGGGGGGTTCGTGTTCGACACGACGACGGCGAGTGGCCGACGGGTCATCCTGATCATTTACGCAGCCGTAATCGGCATTGCCGGCGTCATGGGGGCCATCCTCGGCGTGATCCTCCCGGAGCAGAAGGGCGTGGCGGTCGCCTCCATGGGGCCGCTGTCGTTCCCGATCACGCCCGTGACGTTCGCGGTCTACGGCATGATCAGCATGGCCGTCATGCTCGGCGTTTTGCTCGGCCTCGTCCAGTTCGTTTCCCGGTTCGACGACGCGTCCCGGACCGGGGAGTAGGAATCAGCCAGGAGCGCATCGGGCCGGATCAGTCGCCGTGGACCTTCCGCTGGATGTCCTCGACGATGCCCGGGTTCCTGAGCGTACTCGTATCGCCAAGGTTCTCGCCGTTGGCGATGTCCTCGAGCAACCGGCGCATGATCTTGCCCGACCGCGTTTTGGGCAGTTCTGGGGTGAAGATCACGGCCTCGGGGCGGGCGATCGGACCGATGGTCTCCTCGACGCCGTCGATCACGCGCTGGCGGAGGGTCTCGTCCTCGTCGTACCCCTCCTCGGTGATGGCGTAGGCGTAGATCGCCTCGCCGGTCACCTCGTGGCTCCCGCCGACGACGGCTGCTTCTGCGATGCCCTCCACGCCGACGATGGCCGACTCGATTTCCATGGTCCCGAGACGGTGCCCCGAGACGTTGATGACGTCGTCGACGCGCCCGAGGATCGTGATGTAGCCGTCCTCGTCGATCTTGGCCCCGTCCTCGGGGAAGTACACCCAGGCGTCGCGATCGGGGATCGAATACTCGCGCCAGTACTCGTCGACGAACCGGTCGTCGTTCCGGTAGAGCGTCCGGAGCATCCCCGGCCAGGGCTTGTTGGTCACCAGGTACCCGGCCTCGCCTGCACCGACGGGGTCACCCGAAACGTCCACGACGTCCGCACTGATTCCCGGCAGTGGTCGCCCCGCAGAGCCGGGTTTCATCTCCGATATTCCCGGGAGCGTCGAGATCATCATCCCGCCGGTCTCGGTCTGCCACCAGGTGTCCACGATCGGGCACGACTCGTTGCCGATGTGCTTGTAGTACCACTTCCAGGCGCGGGGGTTGATCGGTTCGCCGACCGTTCCCAGCAGGCGGAGCGACGAAAGGTCGTGTTCCTCGGGATGGGACTTCCCCCACTTCATGAACGACCGGATCGCCGTCGGAGCCGTGTAGAAGACGTCGACGCCGTACTCGTCGACGAGTTCCCAGAGCCGGTCCTTCGCCGGGTAATCGGGTGCCCCCTCGTACATCACGGTCGTCGTGCCCAGCGCGAGGGGACCGTAGACGATGTAGGAGTGGCCCGTGATCCACCCGATGTCGGCCGCACACCAGTAGGTGTCATCGGGTTCGAGATCGAGCACCGCGTGGGACGTCCAGGACACGTACGAGAGATACCCGCCAGTGGTGTGCTTGACTCCCTTCGGCTGGCCCGTCGTTCCGGAGGTGTACATGAGAAAGAGCATGTCTTCGGCGTCGCGGGACACCGGTTCGACCTCCTCGCCCTCGTGGTCGTCCACGAGTTCGGCGTAATCGTACTCGTCGTCCGCCAGGTCGTGATCGAGTGCTTCCCCGAGACGGTCCACCACGACCGTCGTGACCCCGTCTCCCAGGGTCGAGACGCCTTCGTCGGCCTTCGACTTGTGGTCGAGCGGATCGCCCCGACGGTAGTACCCGTCGCAGGTGATCAGGTACTCCGAGTCGGCGCTCTCCATCCGGGTGGCCAGCGCCTCCGCGGAGAACCCGGCGAACACGACGCTGTGGGGTGCGCCGATTCGGGCCGCCGCGAGCATCGCGATCGGCAGCGCCGGGATCATCGGGAGGTACATCGTGACGACGTCGTCCTCCTCGACGCCGATTTCTCGAAGGGCTGCCGCGAACGCGTTTACCTCGCGGTAGAGGTCCCGGTAGGTGTACGTCCGCGTTTCGCCCTCCTCGCCGATCCACTCGATCGCCGTTCGGTCGCCGTCACCGGCCTCGACGTGCCGGTCGACGCAGTTGTAGCAGGCGTTGAGTGTCCCGCCGGTGAACCACTCGTAGAACGGTGCGTCGGAACCGTCAAGGACGGTATCATAGGCTTCGTCCCAGTCGATCAGATCGGCCGCCCGCTCCCACGAGTCCGGCCAGTTCTCCTCGAACTCCTCGTAGATCGACTCGTCGTTCACGTTGGCCTGTTCGACGAAGGCCTCGGACGGCTCGAAGGTCTCCTGCTGTGCCAGGCGGGCCTCGAGCTCGACGTCAGGTGTGGTATCGTCCGACATGGTTGTAGGGGCAAACAGGCGAGATGGGGATAAGTATTCCCCTTATTTTTAGGAAGATCGTCGAGTGGCTGATTCGTCCGTGGACCGCCTGACGCCGGGCGGTCGTCGTCCTGCGCCCGGCGTTCGTGACGGCGGGTCTCGGGCTCGGGTTCTCTCGTCGACTTCGCACAGGGTGGCCGGAATTGCGTGCGAGGGCCGACCCGCTCACACGCACGACGCCCAAAACCCTCCCGTTTTCGGAGGTCGCCGCCCACGGATGATCAAGCGGCGCTTGCGGCACGGAGGGTCACCGTTCCCGCACGGAGGACCGTTTCGAACGGACGTTCGAAGTTTTCTCCCGTCCGTGACCGCACTAAAGTTCGAACGGCGCGATCCATCCCTGCGGCCGGCTGTCAGTCCGTCTCAAGACGGCGTTGAACCCACGTTTTACGGCCGGAGACGGCGACGAATTGCCGAAGGATACCCACCTTATATGTCGAGGGCCCGTGTTAATCTCCACTCGAAACGAGCCATGTCGAAGGCGAGTCACGGGGCGTCGCTCGAACTCGTTCGTCGGGTCACCGACGTGGAGTGGCGAGTCGGCGTCGACGCGGCGCTCCTTCACGACCACCTGTATACGGGTTCGCAGTTCTCGGTCCCGATCACGGCCTCCGAACTCGCCGTTCATCGGCGGGCCCTCCGGCACGTAGTCGAACACCGGGACGTTTCGAGCGACGGTCTCACGGTGCTCACGGCCATACAGCTCCGCCTCGAAATCGCCTTCGACGACCTCGACGAATCCGACGGACCGGCACCCCGCACGACCGTGGACCTGGACGGGACGGAAATCCTCGCCCTGGCCACTGCTCATTTCGGCGCGGCCGACCACGCCGGGTCCGCCCCCGAAGTCGAGGACGCGACGCTCCACCGACTCCTCGGACGGCGACTGCTCGACAGGATCGAGGACGTCACGCCGCCGGCTGCCGTTCTCCCGCACGGTAGATGAGCCCGCGAGTCCTGTGACCCCGGCGGTCGTTCGCCCTCAGGCGACACCGACGGCTTCCTGATAGGCGCCGTGGTGCTCCTCGAAGACGCCCATGATCTCACCCATCGTAGCGTAGGTCTTGACCGCGTCGACGATGTACGGCATCGTGTTCTCGCCGTTCGCGATGGCCGACGAGAGCGCGTCGAGCGCGGCGTCGACGGCCTCGGCGTCGCGGTCAGCTTTGACGTCCTCCAGCCTGGCGAGTTGCCGGTCCCGGGTCTCCTGTTCGTCGACGTGGAGGATGTCCGGCCGCGTGTCCTCCTCGATGGTGTACTCGTTGACGCCCACGACGACCTCCTCGCCGTCGTCGACGCGCTCCTGGTACTCGTAGGCGGACTCCTGAATCTCCCGGTGGAAGTAGCCCTGCTCGATCCCGGTGAGAGCTCCCTTGAGGATCGATCCGTTGCCTTTCTCCCTGATCTCCTCGATGTATGCCAGGGCGCGGGCCTCGATCTCGTCGGTGAGCGATTCGACGGCAAAGCTCCCGGCCATCGGATCGACGATGTCGGCGGCCCCCGACTCCTCGGCGATGACCTGTTGCGTGCGGAGCGCGACCCGCACCGCCTGCTCGCCGGGCAGCGCCAGCGCCTCGTCGAAACTGTTGGTATGCAGGCTCTGGGTCCCACCGAGGACGCCCGCCAGCGCCTGGATCGTCACGCGGGCGACGTTGTTCAGGGGCTGTTGGGCGGTCAAAGACTGACCAGCAGTTTGGGTGTGGAACTTCAGGCGACGGGCCGCGTCCGAGTCCGCCCCGTACCACTCCCGGAGCTTTCGCGCCCAGATCCGCCTCGCGGCGCGGAACTTCGCGACCTCCTCGAAGATAGCGTTGTGCGAGTTGAAGAAAAACGAGAGCGTGGGCGCGAACGCCTCGACGTCCATCCCGCGGTCGAGACAACTCTCGACGTAGGCGAACCCGTCCGCGAGGGTGAAGGCGAGTTCCTGCACCGCGGTCGACCCGGCCTCGCGGATGTGGTACCCGGAGATGGAGATGGGGTTGAACTTCGGCGTCTCCTCGACGGAGAACTCGATTACGTCGGTCACTATATCGACCGAGGCTTCCGGCGGGACGACCCACTCCTTCTGGGCGATGAACTCCTTGAGCATGTCGTTCTGGAGGGTGCCCCGGATCTCCTCGCGTGGAACGCCCTGCTGGTCGGCGATGGCGACGTACATCGCGTAGATCACCGGCGCGCTCGGGTTGATCGTGAACGAAGTCGAGACCTCGCCCAGGTCGATTCCGTCGAACAGGATCTCCATGTCCCGGAGGGTGTCGACGGCCACGCCCTCCTTGCCGACTTCGCCGACGGACATGTGATGGTCGGAGTCGATTCCCATCAGCGACGGCATGTCGAACGCCGTCGAGAGGCCGGTCTGGCCCTCGTCGATGAGGTAGTGGAACCGCTCGTTGGTCTCCTCGGCCGTTCCGAACCCGGCGAACTGGCGCATCGTCCACGGCCGCCCGCGGTACATCGTCGGGTACACGCCCCGGGTGTAGGGTGGCTCGCCGGGGAAGCCCAGGTCTTCCCCATAGTGGATGTCCTCGACGTCGTTCGGGGTGTACAGCCGATCGACTTCGAGGTTCGAGACGGTCGCGAACCGGTCCTTGCGCTCGCCGTGGTTCTCGAGGAAGGGGTCGAGGGTCTCCTCGGCCCACTCCTCGCGGTCCTTGCGGATCTCGGCGAGGTCGTCCTCGTCGTACATACCCGTACAACGAGGGTGTCTGCGCATTAAGGGTTCCCCCGAAATACCCCCGGTATACGGGGCAGGTGGGATGTCGGTGTACCAACGGGAGCGAATGTTCGGGCCGTACGGGTGAAGATCCCTACAGATTCCGTCGCGACTTCCCGCTAGATAACCGAAGGATACCGGGTGGGTGGCGGTCCTCCAGGGGTAACCCTCCAGCGAACCCCACGCTAAAGCCGTCGGCCGCCGACACAACCCGCATGGCCGAACCGTCAGTCTGTCTGAGCTTCGACTTCGACGCCGTCTCGCCGTGGATCCACATCGACGACGGACGCAACTCGCCGACCAATCGCTCGCGAGGGCTGTTCGGGGCGGAGGTGGGCGCGCCGCGGATCCTCGACGTGCTCGACGGGCACGGGGTCCACGCGACCTGGTTCGTGCCCGGTCACACGATCGAGAGCTTTCCCGAGGTCGCGGGCGACGTGCACGACCACGGGCACGAGATCGGCCATCACGGCTGGAGCCACACACCACCCGGGAGTTTCGAGGACCGGGACGCCGAACGCCGCGATATCGAACGCGGTATCGAGGCCATCGAGGACCTCACAGGGGAACGACCCGACGGCTACCGGTCGCCGTCGTGGGACTACTCGGAGCACACCCTCGACCTGCTGATCGAACTGGGCTTCGAGTGGGCCTCCAACGGGATGGCCCGAGATTTCGAACCCTACTACGCCCGGCCGGATCGAGCGCCTACCGACGGCCCCTACGAGCGTGGCGAACCGACCGACGTCCTCGAAGTGCCCATTTCCTGGCACCGCGACGACTACCCCTGGCTCGCGTTCTCCGGGGACCGGAGCAAGCGTTCCGTCGCCGAACTCTTCGACGAGTGGCGTCGATCGCTGGAGTGGATGCTCGACGACGTCGAAGACGGCGTGTTCGTCCTGACGATGCACCCCCAGGTGATGGGCCGGACGCCGAACGTCGCCCACCTGGACGAGTTCATCGGGGACGTGAAGGAATCCGACGCCACGCTCCGGACGATCGGCGAGGTGGCGACTGAACGGAAAGAACGGGGAGCACGAAACAAATAGGGGCGTCAGTACTTCCCGAGCAGCCCCTTCCGGCGGGCGCGCCGCTGGCCGTACTGGAAGACGAGGTAGCCGGCGGTGAAGTAGCCGACCGCCACGGCGACGAGAATCCCGAGTTCTGCCGGTGGGAACTGCCAGAGTCGAACGCCGTCGCGCATCGCCTCCTGGAGCATGCCGCTGCCCTGGGCGAGCGGGAGCGCCTTGAGTTCGGGGTACGCGTGGACCGGCGCGGCGATCAGGCCGATGAACCCCCACTGGACCAGCTGAAAGACGTTCTCGACGCGCTTGTACAGCAAGGCCATCGCGGCGAAGACGAACCCGACGCCCACGGCCGAGGCCAGCGCGAGCACGGCGATCGGGACGACCGTCACCACGTCGACCGTCAGCGACCGGTCTGTCGTGACGAGCATCAACCCCAGGATCACCGCGCCCCACAGGAGGCTGAACCCGACGTTGACGATCACCTTCGTCACGACGACCCGGCCGAACCCGTAGGGGGACATGAACAACTGCTCCAGGGTCCCCCACTGGGCTTCCCGGGTCATGTCCCAGGCCAGACTGGAGAACGCGACGATGGTCATCGTGAACAGGAAAAACCCCACCACGATCCCGTCGAGGGACCCGGTGAGTTCCGGACCCGCCACCGCTCGCCCGCCGAAGAAGATCAGGGCGAAGACGGCGTAGATGCTCACCAGCGTCGAGAGCGTGTTGACGGGGTAGCGTATCAGGAGGATCGCCCGCTTGTACGCGACGGCACGGAACAGCGTCCGGTACCGCAGGGTGGCGGTGCTCATCGTCGATCACCGTCCGACCGCCGGTCCTCGCTTTGGGACGGCCTCGCTTCGTTTTCGGTCAGTTCGAGGAAGACGTCCTCCAGGTCGGGTTCGATCGCGGTAATCCGGTCGACCGACAGGTCGGCCGCGCGAAGCCGATCCATCAGGTCGTACACCGACCGATCCCCCGGCAGCGCGACGTCGAATCGCTCGCTGTTGGCCACTTCGTCCCACGATTCGACGAGGAACTCGTCTTCGAGCGACCGTTGCGTCGCGGCCGGGACGTCCTCGCTGACCGTAACGCGATAGGCCTGCGTCCGGAAGAGGTCGATGAGGTTCTCGACCGTGTCGTCGGCCACGATCCGGCCGTCGTTCATGACGATCACGCGGTCGCAGACGTCCTCCACGACGGCCATGTCGTGGCTCGAGAGGACGATGGTCATGGACTCCTGTTCGGCCAGTCGCCGGAGTTCCCGCCGCAGTTCGATCGAACTCTCGACGTCCAGTCCGAGCGTCGGTTCGTCGAGGAATGCGACCGGGGCGTCCCGGGCCAGGGCTGCGGCGAGCGACACCTTCCCCTTCATCCCCCGCGAGAGGTCGTTGACCGTGACGTCGGCCTTGTCGGCCAGGCCGAGTTGGTCCAGCAATTCGTCGTGACGGTCGCGGAGCGAGCCATGGTCGTGGCCCGCGAGACTCGCGAAAAAGTCGAGGTTTTCCCGGACCGTCAACCGCCAGTAGACGTTCCGCGCCCCTTCGAGCATCGCCCCGACCCGGCGGTAGGCCGTCCGAGTGTCCTCGTGAACGTCGATCCCGTCGACGGTTACCTCGCCCTCGTCCGGGATTATCAGGCCGAGCATCGACTTGATGAGCGTGGTCTTGCCCGCGCCGTTCGGGCCGAGCACCCCCACGACGGTCCCCGGGTGAACGTCGAAGGAAACGTCGTCGACGGCCGTCACACCGTCCTCACCCGACCCGTACGTCTTCGACACGCGGTCGACTGCGACGATGGGGGGTCCGCCCGGTTCGGGCCCCGACCGGGACCGGTCGGCCGTGGCAGCCATCGGTGATTGCATACCTCGTCAATAGAAGTTTCATCGAGATAATGCTTCCGCGGAACGGACGGGGCGGATCGGTCAACCCTGCTGCAGGCGCTTGGTCGTCTCCACGAGGGGGTGGCGGGCGTAATCGACCACCTCGACGTCGGCAAGCGACTCCAGGCCCTCGTTCTCAGCCGTCTTCTGCATCCCGAGGTCGATCGGGGATCCGATGACGATCACGTAGGCGTCCATCTCCTCGACCCCGATCCGGTCGGCAGCGAGGACGCGGTGGTGGCCGTCCGCCAGGAGGAGCGACTCACTCCCGTTGTCGATGACGACCAGCGGTTCGGCCAGACCGCGTTCGAGTTCGTACTGGCGCCCCTCGAGTTCGTCGGCGTACACCTTCTTCTGGGTCGGGATCAGGTTCGAGAGCTTCACCGTCCGGCGTTCCTGCTCGAGGTCGACGTCGTGGATGTTCTCCAGGGTTCGCTTGAGTTTGCCCACCTTTTCGGGGGTCGCCCGCTCGATCTGGCTGCGAATGACGTCCGCGTTCGAAATCAGCCCCACGAGGTTGCCGGCGTCGTCGACCACAGGGAGCTTCTGGATGCCGGACCGGAGGATTACGCGTGCCGCGTCGGTTACCTTCATGTCCGGGTGCGCTACGATGAGGTCCGTCGTCATCACCGTGAAGATGGGGGCGTCCTCGTCCTCGAGCAGGAGGTCCCGGGCGCTGACGAACCCCTCGACTCGACGGCGATCGGTCACGGGAAACCCGCTGTGCTCGGTGCTCGCGGCGATCCGTTCGGCGACGTCGCCGACCGTGTCGTCCGGCGAAACGGTCTCGACGTCCGTCGTCATGTAGTCTTTGACAAGCGGTTTCCCGTCGTCGACGGGCGCGTCCATGTTCGTCTGCAGGGAACGGCCGGGCGAGGAAAAACCTCTCGGCTACGTCTCCTCGTCCTCGCGCGAGGCCACGATCTCGCCGGGCATCTCGATCAGGTCGTCCGGTTCGACGTGTTCCTCGCGAAGCGCCTCGAGGAACCGGTCGGTCACGACGTCCCAGACGACCGCCTCCACGTCGACCGTCTCGTCGTCCATCGCGTGTTCGATGACGCCCAGCGGGATCTGTGCACCCGCCATGTCGGCGTGCCCGCCGGCGCTGCCGATCGCGTCGAAGGCGACCCGGAGGGTCTCACCGAGGTCGACGTTCGAGGAGCGCGACCGGGCCGACGCGAACACCGTTCCGTTCATGATGCCGTAGACGAACACCGTCCCGATGCCCTCCATCTTCACCAGGCGATCCGCGGCCTGTGCGAGGGCGTCCCGGTCGGCGACCCGGCCCGCGCTCGTCACGACGGCAGTCCCGTGGCGCTCGCGGTTCCTGATCGCCCGCGAGATCACGCCCATCGTCTCCTGGCTGACGCTGGGTTGCTCGACCCGTTCGAGAACCCCCGTGTCGGCGTGCGGGAGCAACCGGGCCGCCGCCTCGAAATCCACCGTGGACACTTCGCGGGTGTAATCGTCGGTGTCGACCCGGATGCCGTACAGCAGCGCGGTCGCGACCGTCTCGTCCAGGTCGACGTCGAACCGGTCGAGGTAGTCGGTCAACACCGTACTCGTCGCGCCGGCGTCGCTCCGGAGGTCCGCGAACCCGGCCTCGACGGGTGCCCGCGGCGGATGGTGGTCGATCACGATGTCGACCTTCAAGTCCTCCGGGAGTCCGTCGTTGATACCCGGCCTGGAGTGGTCGACGAGGGCGAACCCGTCGTATCCGGACAGGTCGGCGTCCGGTTCGAGGTTCACGAGATCGAGCGAGAGCAGGTTGACCAGGGCCTGGTTCTCCTGGTGAGAGATGTCGCCGTAATACATCGGCTCCGCGTCGACGCCCACGGCGGCCGCGATCCTGACGAGCGCAATCGCGCTCGCGATGGCGTCCGGGTCCGGGTTGTCGTGCATCACGACCGCCAGGGTGCCATCGATCCCCGTCAGCGCGCCTCGCAACCCCCGCGCGAGTTCCGTCGACCGGCAACAGGCCTGGTCCACCAGCGCCTCGTGGAGCGTCTCGACGGGGTCGATCGTGCGGTCGGCGACGGCCCCGATCGACTCGCGTTCCGCTATGCCGCCCGTGTCGCCCTCGTAGGCGACGAGCAGCGCCGAGGGGAACGTCTCGCGAACGATCTCGGCGATAGTTCCGTTGCGGGCCGAATCGTCGGCTCCGACGAAAACGGTGTCGGGGTCCACCTCCAGTTCACGGATAACGTCGGGGTCGGCCGGATCGGCCTCTCTGGCGTCGACGTTTCCCTCCCGCAGGTCGTTCACCCGGGACCGGTCATTGCAGACGACGACCAGATCGCCGTTCTCGGCGGCCCAGCGTTCGATCACCCGGAGACCGACGGACCCACATCCCAGCGCCAGCCGGGAGTTCATACCGCCGGATCGTCCCTCCTGACGCTAAAACCTACCGTCTGGCGGTCGGCGACCGAACGACGAAAAACGGGTGGTCAGGGCAGGACGGCCGCGGCCGCGTCGAAGCCGATGCCCGAGAGGACGCCGAAGGCCGGCAGGAGGGCGACGGTCGCGATCGCGGCGACGACGATCGCCGCGTAGATGCCCACCGGCTGGGTGGCGATCTCGAACCCGTCCTCGGCCTCCTCGATCCACATGGCCTTGACGACCCGGGAGTAGTAGAACAGCGAGAGTGCGCTGTTGATCGCCCCGACGGCCGCCAGCCACCAGAACCCGGCGTTGACGGCGCCGGCGAACAGGGCGTACTTCGTCAGGAATCCACCCCCGACCGGCAGGCCGGCCAAGCTGAACAGGAAGACGGTCATCGCGACCGAGGCGACCGGTGCCCGCGAGGCCAGGCCGTTGAAGTCCTCGAAGGTCCGGCCGACGTCCCAGTACTCGGTCAGCGAGACGAACAGGAACGCCCCGGTGTTCATGAACCCGTAAACGAACAGGTGCAGCAGGCTCGCGCCGATCAGCAACTCGTTGTTCCCGCCGGCCGTGAGCGCGGCGATCCCAATGAAGACGTAGCCGGCGTGCCCGATCGAGGAGTACGCCAGCATGCGCTTGACTTTCGTCTGGGTCGCCGCCGCGAAGTTCCCCAGCGTCATCGTCACCACGGCGACGATCTGGGCCGCGAGCACCCAGTCCACGAGGCCGGGTTCGACGACCGTCTCGATCGGGAAGGCGACGGTGAGCACCCGGATGACGAGCGCGAAGCCCGCGGCCTTCGAGGCCGAGGAGATGAACGCGCTGATCGGGGCGGGTGCACCCTCGTAGGCCTCCGGCGCCCAGAAGTGGAACGGGACGCTGGCGGTCTTGTAGAGGAACCCGCCGAGGATCATCAGGATCCCCAGGCCGAGCAGGCCGACCTGGTCGCCGACGCCGCCGTCGATGGCGGCCGCGACGTCCGACAGCATGAGCGACCCGGTGACGGCGTAGACGAGGCTCACGCCGTAGATCAGGATCGCCGTCGAGAGCGCCCCGATCAGGAAGTACTTCAGGCCGGCCTCGACGCTCCCCCGATTGCGCTTGAGGAACGCCACAAGCGCGTACGAGGGGAGACTTGCCAGTTCGAGGCTGACGGCGACCGTCGCCAGGCTATTCGCGCTGGCCATCAGGGCCATCCCGGTCGCCGCCAGGGTCACCAGCGCGTAGAACTCGGCCTGGTTGTTGTGCCCGGCGAGGTAGTCGTAACTCGCCAGCAGCACAAGGAACGTCACGCTGGCGACCAGGACGCCGAAGAACAGGCTCATCTGGTCGACGATCAACTGGTCTTCGAGCAGCCGGAAGACACCCTTCCCGTCGGGATCGCCCACGCCACTCGTCAGGAACCAGACCCCGACGGCGACTGCGGCGAGAGTGCCGACGCCGGACACGCCCAGCAGTTGCTTCCGGTTGCCGAACCGGGACCCGAGCATGTCGACGAACAGCAACGCCAGCCCCGTCGCGCCCAGGATCAGCGGAATACCGAGCGCGGCGTAGTCTGGGAGTTGCACCATCAGGCACCACCTCCCAGGGCGAGAGCCGTCGTGTCGAACAGCGGTTCGACCGAGTCACGGATCATCCCGAAGAACGCCTCCGGGGCGACCCCCAGGATCACGATCAGTGCGAGCAGCGCGAACAGCGGCAGGACGTCCTGCATCGGTGCGCGGCCGATCTCGTAGTCCGTCTCGAGTTCGAAGGGGCCGAACAGCGTCCGCTGCATCGCGAACAGCAGGTAGCCGGCGACCACCACGATGCCGAACATCGCCACCGCGGTGAACACCTTCGAGGCCGGAAGCGCCGCCGCGCCGAACGAGCCGACGAACACGAAGAACTCGGCGGCGAACCCGGACATCAGCGGCAGACCCATGTAGCCGAACGCGCCGGCGACGAACACGCCGGCCGTGACCGGCATCCGGTCGGCGACCCCGGACATGTCCCCGACCATCCGGGTGTGGGTCTCGTTGTAGATGACGCCGACGACCATGAACATCAGCCCGGAGATGAGGCCGTGACTGACCATCTGGAACGTCGCGCCGCCCATCCCGTAGACCGTGAACGCGACCAGGCCGAGGATCACGTAGCCCATCGAGGAGATGGACGAGTAGGCGACGATCCGCTTGAGGTCCTGCTGGGCCAGCGCGAGGACCGCCCCGTAGAGCACACTCAACACTGCGACGACCGCGATCGGGACCGCGAGGTCCTGGGCGACGTCGGGCAACATGGTGAAGTTGAACCGGAGCAGGGCGTAGGTCCCCATCTTCAGCAGGACGCCCGCCAGGAGCACCGACGCGGGGGTCGGTGCCTCGACGTGGGCGTCCGGCAGCCAGGTGTGGACCGGAACGGCGGGCACCTTGACCGCGAACCCGGCGAACATGGCGACGAAGGCGAGCAGCTTCAGCGTCTCCGGGCCGACGACGCCGGCGTAGGCGTCCGGTTCGACGTCCTGGACGGCGAGTGCCTGCGCGATGGCCGGCAGGTCGAAACTCGTCACTGCGTCGCCCAACCCGAACACCAGCGCGACGAACCCGATGAACATCACCAGGCTGGCCACGTTCGTGTAGACGAAGAACTTGATCGCGGCGTACTTTCGACGCGGCCCGCCCCAGACCCCGATCAGGAAGTACATCGGGACGAGGACGGCCTCCCAGAAGACGAACCAGACGATGAAGTCCAGCGCGGTGAACACGCCCAGGAGCGCGGTCTCCATGAACAGGACGAGGCCGTAGAACTGCGACTGGCGCTCGTCGATGGGCGTCCAGGCGCTGACGATGGCCACCGTCGTGAGCACGGTCGTCAGGATCACGAGCGGCAGGCTGATCCCGTCGACGCCGACGTGCCAGTGGATCGAGTACGGCTCGAGGACGGCCCAGGCCACCTCCTCCTCGAAGGCGAGCGAGCCACCGAGCAGGGCGTTGCCGGTACCGTCGAACTGACTGTACATCCAGCCGCTGCCGGCCAGCGGCACGAGGCTGGCGAGGAACGCCAGGCGGCCGGCGTACTCGTCGGGCGCGAGGAAGACGACGAACGATCCGATCAGCGTGAGCGCGAGCAGTGTCTCGATAATCATGCGAACCACCCTCCGGTGACGCCGAGCACGAGCAGCAACCCGATCAGCCCGAGCGCGAGCAGCGCGGCGTAGTTGGTCACGATGCCAGTCTGGATCCGCTTGATCCGGCTCCCGCTAAAGAGGCTCACCGACGAGACGCCGTCCACGACGCCGTCGATGACGCCCTGGTCGAAGGTGTCGGCGGCCTTCGCGAACGGGTAGGTGACGCCCTCGGCCAGCCAGACCTGGTATTCGTCCTGGTAGTAGTTGTTGAACCAGAGGGTCTTGAGCCAGCCCAGTTTGTCCGTGTGCTGTTCCGGTTCGGGAACTGCGTACAGCCGGTAAGCCAGCGCGACGCCCGCCAGCGCGATGGCGAGCGAGACCAGCGCCGGGAGGTAGGGTGCCGTCCCGGCGGGGTCGTAGCCGGCGAACATCGGGTTCTCCAGGAGTTCGGCGTAGTGGTGGGCCGTGAGCGCGGCGGCCTCCTCCGGGCCGTTCAGCCACTGGTGGAGGAAGTCGATGTGCGTGCCCGTGGCTTTCGCGACCGGGGCCATGTTGATGAACCCGGCGACGGCCGCCAGGGTTCCCAGCACGACCAGCGGGAACTTGACGTTCCAGCGAACGCCGTGCGGGTCCTCGGCGGTCTCGGTCCGGGGCTTGCCGTGGAAGGTCAGGAAGACCATCCGGAAGGTGTAAAAGCCGGTGAAGAACACGGCGAGCAGTCCCATGGCGTAGGCGGCGAGCAGGAGCGGCGTCCCCTGCCCGTGGATGAGCGCCTCGTAGAGCACCTCGTCCTTGGACCAGAAGCCGGCGAACGGGAGGATCCCCGCGAGCGCGAGCGATCCGGAGAGGAACGCGTAGTAGGTCACGGGCATTCGCTCTTTCAGGCCGCCCATGTCCCACATGTTCTCGTTGTGGTGCATGGCGATGATGACCGACCCGGCGCCGAGGAACAGCAGCGCCTTGAAGAACGCGTGGGTCATCAGGTGGAAGGTCGCCGCGACGTACCCACCGGCACCCAGCGCGAGCATCATGTAGCCGTACTGCGAGATGGTCGAGTACGCCAGCACCTGCTTGAGTTCCTGTTTCACCGTCGCCATCGTCGCCGCCAGCAGCGCAGTGAACCCGCCGACGAACGCGACGATGGCGAGCGCGGTCGGCGAGAGCGCGTAGAGCCCGTACATCCGGGCGACGAGGTAGACGCCGGCCGCGACCATCGTCGCCGCGTGGATGAGCGCCGAGACGGGGGTCGGGCCCTCCATGGCGTCGGGCAGCCAGGTATGCAGCGGGAACTGCGCCGACTTGCCGATCACGCCACCGAGCACCAGCAGGCCGAGGATCGTGATCCCCGTCTCGGGCGCGAACCCGAGCACCTGCTCGCCGTTCCGGATGGCCTCCTCGGCGAGCACCGGGAAGGCCTCGTCGCCGACGAACAGGCCGGAGCCGAACGCGGTGAAGATGCCGACCACGCCGACGAGGAAGAAGTAGTCACCGAAGCGGGTAACCAGGAACGCCTTCTTCGCGGCGCTGGCCGGACCAGCCTCGCGGAACCAGAAGCCGATCAAGAGCCACGAGCACAGCCCCACCAGTTCGAAGAACATGAACGCCATCAGGACGTTGTCCGCCATCACGAACGCGAGCATCGAGAACGAGAACAGCCCCATCCCGGCGTAGTACCGGGGGAGTCCGGTCTCGCCCTCGTCGTTCATATATCCCAGGCTGAACACCTGGACGAGAAACGCGATCAGCGAGACGATGATCAGCATCAGCGCCGACAGCGGGTCGATCAGCACGCCGAAGTGGAGTTCGAGCGCGTCCGCGGGCGACCAGACGTACAGCGACTCGTGATGGACGTTCCCGCCGGCGACGGCGACAGCCGCCCAGATCGAAAACAGCAGCGACCCACCGGTCGCCAGGATCGTCGCGAAGGCGCCGCCCTTCGGCATGTATCGGCCGAACGCGAGCGCGACGACGAACGCGACGAGCGGGAGCACGGCGATGGCCGGTGCGAACGAGAAGGCAATGGGTTCCCCTGCCATCTTACCACCTCATGGTCGTCGGGACGGTTACGTCGACGTCACCGAAGTTGCGGTACAGGACCAGGATGATACCGATGCCGACGGCCACCTCGGCGGCGGCCAGGGCCATGACGAACAGCGCGAACACCTGGCCGGTGAGGTTGCCGTGATAGATCGAGAAGGCGACGAAGTTGACGTTCGCGGCGTTGAGCATCAACTCGACGGACATCAGGAAGATCAGTGCGTTCCGCCGGGTGAGCACGCCGAAGACGCCGATCGAGAAGAGGGCAGCCGACAGCAGCAGGTAGTAGACGATCGGAACCATTACTCCTCACCCCCGCGGCGAAGTCGTTCGATGACAGA